>Ga0172370_10003083_pt1 | contig 23414 bp, 20 predicted proteins | sample LakKiv5m_FD_114538 | JGI IMG/M metagenome (GOLD analysis project Ga0172370, IMG submission 114538) | Freshwater microbial communities from Kabuno Bay, South-Kivu, Congo - kab_022012_11.5m | ecosystem: Environmental > Aquatic > Freshwater > Lake | place: Democratic Republic of the Congo...
CTTTAACGAAATATTTTTTATGAATACATTAAATGGGCAAGTAGCAATAGTAACCGGTGGCTGCAGAGGTATCGGCAAAGCAATTTGCGAAAGACTTGCCTCCGAGGGAGCGAGGGTATACGCTCTTGATTTTAAAATTCCGGAAGATGGTGAAGTATTCATCGAAGATGAAGTACTAAAGCAGATGATAAGTTGTTTTCAGATAGATGTTTCTAATGAAGAATCCGTAAATAACGGCATTAATCATGTCCTTCAAAATGCAGGCAGAATTGATATTCTTGTGAATAATGCAGGAATTACACGTGATAATCTGATGCTAAGAATGAATACAGCCGATTGGGATGCTGTTTTAACAACGAATCTGAAAGGTGCATTTCTTTGCTCGAAAGCAGTGACAAAGACAATGATGTCGCAGCGAAACGGCAGAATAGTTAACATAAGTTCGATTGTCGGAGTAAGGGGAAACGCAGGGCAGGCTAATTATTCGGCTTCAAAAGCAGGATTGATAGGTCTGACTAAATCTCTTGCACAAGAGTTCGCTTCAAGAAATATACTCGTAAACTGTGTAGCACCGGGATATGTGATAACGCCAATGACCGAAAAACTTTCCGATGAGCAAAGACATGCTTTTCTGCAAAATATCCCTCTCAAAAGAGGTGCAGAACCTAAGGATATTGCAAATGCAGTTTATTTCTTTACATCTCCCGATTCAAGCTATATAACCGGACAGGTCTTGCTTGTTGACGGAGGTTTAGCTATGTAATTTGATATTATTTTTTTATATGTTTCACTAAATAAGATGGAGCCACAATGGCAGACGTAAAGCAAAAAGTTACAGAAATTATCGTAAAAAAACTTGGTGTAGAAGAATCTCAGGTAACTGATGAAGCCAACTTCACCAAAGACTTAGGTGCAGATTCATTGGATACCGTCGAACTCATTATGGAATTCGAAAAAGAATTCAATTTAACCATTGAAGACAGCGATGCCGAAAAAATTCTTGCTGTCGGCGATGTTGTAAGATACCTTGAATCAAAATTATAATATTTTGAAGCTAAATGTGATGACTTGTTAAACTGCCGAGCAAATACAGGCAGTTTAACATTTTTTTATCAATTGCAAATTTATTAAAATATAAGAGAAATTATGGCAAAGTATAACTTCCCAAAAGTTGTTGTAACCGGTATGGGAACAATTACATCAATCGGAAATAATGTTGATGAATTCTGGCAGTCTATGATGGATGGTAAAAGCGGTGCTGACTACATTAAATCCTTTGATGCATCCGATTATGAGACTAAATTCGCATGTGAAGTGAAAAATTACGACCCTTTGCTCCATTTGAACAGAAAAGAAGTTCAAAGAATGGATACTTTCACACAGCTTGCTATCTCTTCCGCTACCATGGCGATTGAGGATGCAGGTGTGGATTTCGAAAAACTCGATAAAGACAGAATCGGTGTAATTATCGGTTCCGGTATTGGTGGAATGTGGACTTATCATAATCAACAGCAGATATATTGGGAAAGAGGCTGCAAGCCCGATAGGATTTCTCCATTCTTTATCCCAATGCTCATTGCAGACATTGCAGCCGGTCATGTGGCTATCAGATGGGGCTTGAAAGGTCCTAATTATGCAACTATTTCAGCATGTGCTACTTCATCACATGCACTTGCAGATGCTTTTATGCTTATTCAACGTGGTAGTGCCGATATGATGATAGTTGGAGGAACCGAATCGGTTATTTGCCCTATGGGAGTTGGTGGATTTAATGCACTGAAAGCTCTTTCAACCAGAAATGACAGTCCTCAGACTGCGAGCAGACCTTTTGACATGAATCGTACAGGTTTTGTCATGGGTGAAGGTTCAGGCATTGTTATCCTTGAAACTCTTGAACATGCCTTGAACCGAGGAGCCAAAATTTATGCCGAAATGGCTGGAATTGGTCTAACTGATGATGCTTTCCATATAACACAACCGGCACCGGGTGGTGAGGGTGCTGTCCGTTCGATGAAAGTTTGTCTTGAAGATTCGGGATTAGTTCCTGATGATATTGATTATATCAATGCTCATGGTACTTCTACTACTTTCAACGATAAAAACGAAACTGAAGCAATGAAAACCGTTTTTGGTGACCATGCTTATAAAATGGCGATTAGTTCAACTAAGTCTATGACAGGGCATTTATTAGGAGCTGCAGGGGCTGTTGAAGCTATTGCAACCGTACTTGCGATTACCAAACAGATGGTACCTCCGACGATTAACTATGATACACCAGACCCAGACTGCGATTTGAATTATACGCCTAATAAACCTGTCGCTCGCGAAATCAAAGCTGCCGTTAGTAACACATTCGGTTTCGGTGGTCATAATGCTTCGTTGTGCTTCAAAAAATTTGAAGAATAAAAAATAAATTATAAATTTTGAATTCTCAATAAGTGGAACAATTATTCAGAAAAACGATTAACGGATTTACAAGCTTTTTCCCTAAAATTTTAGAATTTAATAAGAAAGCCAATCTTTGGGGTACTTTCCCGAAGGTTGGTTTTCTTACTTTAGACAAGAAAAAAGAACTTGAAAAGGTTCTCGGAATATCAATTGAGCATCCTGAAATTTTTGAACAAGCCTTAACTCATCGCTCATACCTTCAGATTATTTCCGGAAATTTCCAATCAAACGAAAGACTTGAGTTTCTTGGCGATGCAGTTCTCGGAATGGTCATTGCCGATTATCTTTTCTCCCTCCATGCCAACGTTATGGAAGGTGAGCTAACTAAAATGCGTTCCTGGCTTGTTAATAAAAATTCTCTCGCAGTCTGTGCTCAAAAACTTGAGTTGGATAAATTTCTGATGATGAGCTTCAGTGCATCAAAATCTTTGGAAAGCGGCAGCAAATCAATTTTATCGGATGCTATGGAAGCTATTATCGGTTCGATTTTCATTGACAAAGGTTTTGATGCTGCAAAGGATTTTGTGGTTAAACGGCTTCTTCCTCTTTTAATGAATAAAAATATTATGGTTGATACCAATTATAAGAGTATTTTGCTCGAAATGGTTCAATCGCAGGGTATGCAGTCTCCGAAATATGATGTATTGGACGAAATCGGTCCAGACCATCTAAAAGAATTTATCGTCGGCGTTTATGTAGGTGGTGAGCTTGCAGGTATGGGAAAAGGAAAAAGCAAAAAAGAAGCCGAACAGGTGGCTGCAAAAAATGCCCTCGACCAAAAAAATTTCGTTAGCTGATTAAATTCGGAAAAAATCTTAAATTTGTATTCTTGTAATTTGTAAAATCAATTTATCGAGTTTAAACGATGGAAAAGTTATTATTTGAGAAAAGTAAAAGCGGAAGAAAAGGTTATTCCCTTCCCGAAAATGATGTCGAATTGAATCTGAACAAAAACGTTCCGGATAAATTTTTAAGAAAATCTGATTTACCTCTTCCTGAAATCAGTGAAAATGAAGTTGCTCGTCATTTCGTTAGATTGTCTCATCTGAATTACAGCATTGAAGAAGGTGTCTATCCTCTTGGTTCATGCACAATGAAATACAATCCGAAAGTAAACGAAAAAACAGCATCACTTTCCGGGTTCCTGAATCTCCACCCTTGCTCCGAGGAAAGAAATGCTCAAGGAGCTTTGCAACTTATGTTTGAACTCGGCGAGTGTCTTAAAGAAATTTCAGGTCTTGACGGCGTCAGCCTTCAGCCAGCTGCGGGTTCACATGGAGAATTCACCGGCATTATGCTTTTCAGGGCTTATCATATTGATAGAAACGACTTTAAAAGAAAAAATATATTAATCCCCGATTCCGCTCATGGGACTAATCCTGCTTCTGCTACGATTGCCGGTTTCCAGATTGTTTCTGTGAAATCCAATGAACACGGAAGAATTGATTTGGAAGACCTCCGCTCAAAATGCAATGATGAAGTTGCCGGATTTATGATTACTAATCCCAATACTCTCGGATTGTTTGAAACGGAAATCGTCGAAATTGAAAAAACTGTTCACGGCTGCGGCGGACTCATGTACATGGACGGTGCTAATTTGAATGCACTTTTAGGGATTGTCAGACCCGGTGATATGAAATTCGACTGTGTTCATATAAATCTTCATAAAACATTTTCAACTCCCCATGGAGGTGGCGGACCTGGTGCAGGACCTGTATGTGTCAGCGAAAGACTAATTCCATTTCTACCTGTTCCACAGATTATTAAAAATGGTGACCAATATAATTTAGTTATGGACAATCCGAAATCTATCGGAAAAGTTCATTCTTTCTTCGGAAATTTCGGAGTTCTCGTCCGTGCTTATACATACATTAGAATGCATGGCAGCGAAGGTATTCCGGAAATAAGCCGCGATGCCATCATCAATGCAAACTATTTACTCAGCAAAGTGAAAAATGAATTCGAACTTCCTTACGATGAATACTGCCTGCATGAATTCGTTCTGAGCGGCGACAGACAAAAGGAAATTGGCGTTACAACAAAAGATATGGCAAAAAGACTTCTTGATTATGGTTATCATGCTCCAACGATTTATTTCCCGCTTATCGTACACGAAGCCATGCTGATTGAACCAACCGAATCCGAATCGAAAGAAAGTCTTGAAGCTTTTGCCGATGCCATGCTTAATATCGCAAAAGAAGCCAAAGAACAGCCTGAAACCATTACATCCGCACCAATGACAACTCCCATCAGAAGGGTTGACGACGCATTGGCAGCTAGGTCACTGAATATTTCTTGGTTCGGAAATAAAAAATAAGTACAAATCATATTAAAGATATCTTACTTACCTGTAAACACAGGTTTCCTTTTTTCTTTGAATGAATTGATGCCTTCAAGATAATCGTTACTGTCATACACTTTTCTGCGTAATCCCTGAATTCGCTCAAACGTATCGGGAGGCATGGGAATGGAACCGCTTAAAATTCTTAATTGTTCCTTGATTACTGCAATGCTCAGCGGTGAATTGTTTATAATTTGCTCTGCAGTGAACATTGTGAAAGATTCGAGTTCATCAGAATTAGGAACCAAGTGGTTTAATATACCATGATGCTTTGCCTGCTGTGCATTCACGGGCAGCGCCGTAAAAAACATTTCCTTAGCCAGATGCACACCAACCATGTTTATAAAGTGAAGTATTCCGCTTGAATTGTAAGGCACTCCTATTTTCGCAGGAGTAATGGCAAAAGATGTGGTATTAGTTCCGATGAGTATGTCGCAGAGGAAGGCAAGGTCGCAGGCACCTCCCCATACGCTTCCTTCAATCATGGCTATGACGGGAGCTGGAAATTGTTGAATGGCTCTTAATGTCATTTCAATGGGGTCGTAGTAAGAAAGCGGGTCTCTGCCGGATATTGGAAGTTCGTTTATGTCAAATCCTGACGACCAGACTCTGGCTCCTTTATTGGCTCGGATAATAACAACCCTTGCTTTTTTTTCTTTAAATTCGTCGAGAGCTTCGATGATTTCGTTGAACATCTTGCCTGTGAATGAGTTGCGTTTGCTTTCGTGGTCGAATGTAATTGTACCGATATAATTTTCGAATTTATGTTTGATAAACTCCATAATCTTTCCGTAAAAAATTCAAAATAAAATACAAAATTATGTATTATTATGAAAAAAATTACATTGAAATTTTATTCGGAACGCAACATTCGGCGATAGTAGGTTTTGTTGTCGGTTTTAATTTTGAATATGTAAACTCCGTTAGGCAGGTCGTTCATCAAAACAGTTGTAAAGTAATTGCCATAGATGGGACCGTCTTTGTAGCTGTAAACTTTTTTCCCGAGTACATTAAATACTGTAAGTTCGAGACTTTTGAAACCTGAAGAATTGATAACAAGGTAGGATTCTAACTTTTCGGCATTGTAATAAACATGAACAAATGCCGTATCTTGCTGTTCCTGAACGGGCTTAACGGAATAGGAGCGTAATCCTGCTTCGGTCATCTGGGAAAATCCGGCTATCGGCAGGAAAAGCAATACTAAGATAATTGTAAAAATTGTTTTCATCGTCAAATATTAGACGGAAAAGCTGGTGAACAATTTTGAGCAAACATGATTTACATTCCGCAATAGTATTTTATCATTTTAATATTTAATTTTGTAATCTTGTAAAAATAAAAAAATGATTTATTATAAAGGACTAATGATGTTTGAATTTGCAAAAAGGATAGCCGGACAGGGTACCTCAATATTTACGACGATGAGTAAGTTGGCTGTCGAGCATAAAGCTGTCAATCTGGGTCAGGGATTTCCGGATTTCGACGGTCCGGATTGGTTGAAAGAGGAAGCATTCAAAGCTATGAAAGAAGGGAAAAATCAATATGCTCCAATGCCCGGAATATTTTCACTTCGTAAAGCTATTAGCGAGATGCATCTCCATTTTTATGGATTAACTCACAATCCTGAAACTGAAATTACAATTACAGCAGGTGCTACCGAAGCCCTGTATTCAACAATTACTGCTTTGATAAATGAAGGGGATGAAGTGATTCTATTCGAACCTGTTTATGACTCTTATCTGGCTGACGTTCAGCTTGCGGGAGGAATACCGAAATTTGTTACTTTAAAAAAGCCGGAATTTGATTTTGATTTCATAGAATTGGAAAGCGAAATAACAGACAAGACAAAGCTAATCATTTTGAATAATCCTCATAATCCCACAGGCAAGGTTTTTTCGGAAAATGAATTACAATTTATTGCAGGCATGGCTGAAAAGTACAATCTTTTAGTAATCAGCGATGAGGTTTATGAATTTCTAACATATCAAAATCAAAAGCATATTCCCTTTGCATCATTTCCGGGTATGAAAGAGAGAACAATTACAATCTCATCTACCGGAAAAACATTCAGCATGACCGGATGGAAAATAGGCTGGGCTATTGCCTGTCCTGAAATAACGAATGCAATAAGAAAAGTTCACCAATGGACAGCATTCGCTGTAAATACTCCCGGACAACATGCTATGGCTGCTGCACTAACTCGTTTGGATGAATATCTGCCGGATTTCAGAAAAATGTATTCCGAGAAAAAGGATTTGATATTCAATTTGTGTCTTGAAACCAAATTCAAGCCGCACCAATGCTTCGGCAGCTATTTTCTAATGGTTGACCTGCCGGAAGGAGAAACAAAGAATGATGTGGATTGTGCTATTGATTTGGTTACAAACTTCGGTGTTGCTACGATTCCGCCATCCGTTTTTTATGGCAAATCCGAAGAAGGCAGCAGGATGCTCAGGTTGTGCTTTGCAAAAAATAACGACACAATTTTGAGTGGAATTAGTAATTTAAAAAACTATTAGTCTATGTCCCTATATTCTGATGAATATTTTATGAATCTTGCTTTGAAAGAAGCAAAGAAATCAATTAAATCCGGAGATGTGCCTGTAGGAGCTGTCATCGTTCTCGGTGATTCTGTGATAAGTAAGGGTTCAAATCAAGTCGAGAAGAACAAGGATTCATTGGCTCATGCAGAACTTACAGCACTCAAAAAAGCCATGAAAAAAGTCGGATATAAGCATTTGACAGAATGTAAACTATATGTTACTCTCGAGCCTTGCGCCATGTGTTCCGGTGCAATAGTTCTTTCGAGAATGAAAGAATTAATAATCGGATGCTTGGACCCGAAAACGGGTGCAAGTGGTTCACTCTATCAGATAACCGATGACGGCAGGCTTAATCACAGATGTAAAGTTAAAAATGGCGTTCTTGAAAACGAAAGTTCAAAACTACTAAAGGATTTTTTCATTGAGTTACGAAAAAGAAAAAAATAGCCATCCAAAAATTGAACCTGGGCTCTATATTGTTCCGACTCCAATAGGGAATCTGGAAGATTTGACCTTACGTGCAATTAAAGTGCTAAGTTCGGTTGACATTATTGCTTGCGAGGACACCCGCCACAGCGGCAGTCTCCTGAAATCCCATAATATTTTCGTTAATAAGCTTGAGAGCTATCATGAGCATAATGAAGAGAGCAAATCGGAAATCCTTATTAATGAGCTTTTAAATTTAAAATCAGTTGCTTTGATATCCGATGCCGGTATGCCGGGTATTTCTGACCCGGGATACAAGCTGGTCAAGAAAGCTATTGCAAACGATATAAAAATCATATCTCTTCCCGGACCGACTGCTTTTGTTCCGGCTTTGATTGCAAGCGGTTTCAGAAATGACAGGTTTCTGTTTGCCGGATTTCCACCACACAAGAAAGGCAGAAAGACTTTTTTTGAAAAACTTTCGGATTTCGATGCAACCATCATTTTATATGAATCACCATTCAGGATTTTGAAACTGCTTGAAGATATAGAAAATTTCGTGGAGGGCAACAGGGAAATTTGTCTTGCAAGGGAAATAAGCAAAGTTTTCGAAGAATATCTAAGAGGCTGTGCAAAAGACCTTCTGAAGCACTTCTCGGGTGGAAAACAACCAAAAGGAGAGTACGTGGTAATTATTGATGGGAAAAAATAAAAAAAAAATTGTAACCTTTTACCCTTTTAATGTGTTTTAGTAAATTGAGATTGCGTAATTTTGTAAGTTTATTTTACATTAAAATGGAATTGAATGTTTGTTACTTTTGAAGGAATTGACGGCAGCGGGAAATCAACACAAATCAATCTTTTGACAGATTATATCAAAAGCATTAACCTTGAAGTTGTAACTTTGCGTGAACCTGGTGGTACAGAGCTGTCGGAGGCAATAAGGGAACTGCTTCTTAATTCTCATTTTAAAATCAATTCGACAACTGAACTAATGCTTTTCGAAGCAGCAAGGTCGGAGTTAGTCAATAACATCATTAGACCGGCTTTGGATAGCGGGAAAATTGTTATTTGCGACAGATTTTTTGATTCCACTACTGCTTATCAGGGCTATGGCAGGGGTATTGATATAAATACAATCGGTCTTTTCAATAAATTAGCAACTAATAATATTGAACCTGACCTGACATTTTTTCTCGACCTGCCTGTTGAAGAAGCACAGGGCAGGTCTAACGATAAAAAATTGGATAAAATTGAATCTTCAGGGTCTGATTTTTTCCAAAAAGTTTATCAGGGCTTTTTGGACATTGCAAATGAAGAAAAAAACAGAGTTGTAATTATTAACGCTTCCGGCACAGTAAGAGCAACTCATCTTTTAATTGTGGAAGAATTTAATAAAAGATTGAATAATAAAGAAATAATCTAAAATAAAATATATCGGAGATTTGAAAATGAAAAAGACAATTTTAATTTTACTGCTGCTCGTAATTGCAGGCGGATTCTCATCGGCAGAAACTGCTGCCACCGTGAATGGGGCTGAGCTATTTAGTTATCCTTCAACGCTTTCTGTTAAAAATTCCAAAGGTATGCCTGTTCTTTTAAAATCCGACAAGGAATCAAGACCCATTATCCTGAGGACAGTACAGTTTGCAAATCTGTTAGGTTCGGGATATCCGTCAATAAAAATCACGGATTTTCCTGTTTCTCCCACTGAAAATAAGAACGTTGTTTTGAAACGAGTTTCATCGGTTATTGATGAAACCACCACATTCCATTTAATGACAACAAATGGCAGAATTGAAATGCCGCCCGTTCAGTTAACGACTTATTACGGACAGATTGAGGGAGTTGAGAACTCAAGAGTTTTCCTGAATTATTCTAACAATTTGCTGTACACTATTATTGAATACCCGAATGGTGACAAATTCAATTTGACTCCGGTTTTAAACTCAGACTCAAAAGATGGGGCACATATTCTGACAAATCCGGTTGATAACAACCGTAAACCGGGCAATAATCCTTTCGTATGTATGACTGAAGATTATAACGGACCCAAGACAGAGGCTTCGGACAATTTTAAAAACAAAGATGTTGTATTAGCTCCTTCAAAACTTCTTGAAATCGGAATTATATGTGATGGGACAAGTGAATATTACAGTATGTGCGGAAAGGATTATGACCGCGCAGTTGGTTATATGGCTGCTGTAATTGCAGTATCATCACAAATATATGAAAACGACTTAAACGTAAAAATTAAAATTAATGAATTTCAGATTTGGGATGACCCTGCGTCTGACCCATACAAAAATGCAAATCTTTTATCCGATAAATTGAACTTAATGCCGGGTGTTTGGTCAATTTCAAGCTCGAAGAGAGCCTTAGTAGTTCTTTTTGCCAATTTATATGCCCAGGCTGGCTCTACTCAGGTTGCAGGAATTTCGATGGGAGGCGAACCTAATGTCGGCAGTCTTTGCAGCCCATCCAGAGGGTATTGTGTTTTTGGCATTCGTACTGATGGTAAATTCCCAACAATGAATTATAATTGGGATGTTAATTGTGCTACTCACGAAATGGGTCATAATTTCAGTTCTCCCCATACTCATAACTGTTATTTTGAACCGAACATGATTGATACTTGTATTACAAAACATATTCCTATTGAAGTTGACGGCTGTCTTGACGGCAATCCTATTCCCAGACCAGGAACAATAATGAGCTACTGCCATCTGACCAACTCGAACGGTCAAGTTCCTTTGTTCTTTCATCCAAGATGTATTAAACTTATGAGAACAGCTGTAGAAAGTGCAGCGTGTGCCAAAGACCCTGCAAAACCCACATTAAAGCTTCTGGCTCCTTTAGGACAATCCTCCTACGATGCAAAACAGCAGATTCAGATTCGATGGGTATACAGTAATGTCACTCTGATTGGAATTAAATATACTTCGGATAATGGCGTTAATTGGGCTGTTGTCAAAGAAAACATTGCCGTTACTGACAGTATTTATCTCTGGACTTTACCTGTAAACGGAACAAAGTCGGGAAAAATATGGATTTATAGTATGAGTGACGCAACTGTTGGTGATACAAGCTGGAATACATTCAACATTAATGCACCGCTGCTTAGTGTGAAAAAACCTGTTCAGGGCGGGAAATACGGTAATAGGGCACTATTATCAATCGAATGGGAAGAGATGCTTGTTCCACAAGTTGAAATTGATTTTTCCACAAACGGGGGGCAATCTTGGGAAGCGGTGGCTTCAAAACAATCAGGCGGGCAATACAGCTGGAATGTCAGTGCTATTGAGAGTAATAATTGCAAAATAAAGCTTACTTCTTCCGACAATCCGAACACTTCTGTTGAATCGGGAATTTTTGCAATTGGTAAGGAAAAAGCCAGTATGATTTATCCTAAAGGTGGAGAGGTTTGGTGCGGTAGTTACAGCTACTATATAAACTGGACGTCAGATTTTGTGGATAACGTCGTAATTGAATATACTCTTGATAACGGAACAAACTGGAAGAAAATTCGTCTTGCTGCATTTGATGGGTCAGCTACATATTATCTATGGAAATTACCGACAGTTAACCAGACAACTAATAATGTTAAATTAAGAATTTATCCTTCATCGGATAAACAAACAATACTTGCTCTCAGCAATGATTTCACAATTGATACTTGTTTAAAAAGTCAGGTTGATGATTCACCTGTCTATCCATTGCAGGCTCCATTGCAAATTGTTGACATCATCCCGAATCCTGTCAACAGATTTGCAAAGATTAAACTTGTGAATAACATTGGAGTTATTGAACAGGTGGAAATATCCTTGTTCGATGAAAAAGGAGCGTTGGTTGGATTACTCGGCAAATTCAATCTGACAGAACGTGGAGAGCAGTTACTTGAAGTAAGCATTCCAGCGATTACAAACGGCACGTATATTTTAAACGTTCAATCGGGCAGTGTAAGACAAAGTAGAAAATTACAAATTAGTAATTAGTATAATTTAGAATGGCTTATTGCCTAATTTACAACTAATTCAGTTAAAAAATGAAAATTATCAGAATTTTAGTCGTTTTATCGCTTTCATTTATTTCTTTGTTTTCTCAGGGAACAATTGAGATTAATTCATCGAAATTATTCGATTTCAAATCAGTTGACACAAAGGAAAAGATTAACGCCGATAACACTTTGAGTAATATCAGAATGTCAGAACCTTTACCATTTTCTGTAAAAAAAGACTATGCGAACAGCATTTTTCTTTCCGGCTATTATGGAATTAAGTTGAATAACTTCAAAATTTCACAGGATTTTACAGGAAATTTGAATCTTAAACCGGCAATCGCTGCCGTTAATGAGCATACTGAATGGTACAAGGTGGAAAAAGGAAAATTCATCAGAGTAACTGGTCCTTATGTTACTTCTTATGAGGGAAAAATAGAAGGTCAGCCGGGCTCTTCCGTATACTTAAACTATTATGACGGCAATATTTTCGGATTTATCGAAACTGAAGACAAGGAAGTATTCTCGATATCTCCCGATAGAACAAATTCAGCAAATTTGACTTCAGCCCATTTTATATCGAATACGTCAATTGAATCTGAACAAACCGATTTCAATCCTTTTGTTTGTCTTACGGAAGATTATGCCGGAGCAAATAATGAAAAGGAAGACTTCTACAAATATGGCGGTTACGATAAACCTCTTGCATCTTCCAAGGTGCTTCAGGTTAATTTGCTTTGCGAAGGTTCTTATGACTATTATACCTTGATGGGAAGTAATTTCGATTATTGCGGAACATATATCGCATCGGTTATCAATCAGTCATCTAAAATTTATCAGGATAATATTAATGTGCATTTGGTTGTTTCTAAGGTTGTTATAAGAACGGATGAAGCAAGCGACCCATATCTGAATGATTCCGATTTGAGTGACAAATTGATGACTATGCCGTCTGTTTGGAATAATAATAATCTTAACCGTTCGTTGGTTGTTCTTTTTGCCAATTTGATGGACCAGCCTGCCGGAACAATCGTTGCAGGTATTTCAATGGGTGGTACGCCTTATGTCGGTAGTCTTTGCGATGAAGTACAGGGCTATTGCGCCCTTGGAATCAGAGGGATGTATAAATATCCAACACAAAACTATACTTGGGATGTAAATGTAGCTACTCATGAAATCGGTCATAATTTCAGCGCCCCCCACACACATAGTTGTTATTACAGACCGAATATGATAGATACATGCGTTACAAGAACTCAGCCATTCACTGTATCCGATGCTTGCGTTAAAACAGGTAATGCTATTCCGAGACCCGGAACTATTATGAGCTACTGTCATACAACAAACGCAACTCATTCGGTGGAACTCGAATTTCATGCACGAACAAAACCCTTAATGAGAAAAGCAGCCGAAACTTCAGGCTGTGTATCTGAACCTTCGGGAACATTTTTATCATTGCTCCATCCTCTGGGTGACTCTACTTATCCTGCCGGAAAGACAATGGAAATTAGATGGACATCAAAAAATGTAAAAACACTTTCAATCAGTTATTCTCTTGATGCAGGTTCAACGTGGACTAAAATCACAGCCTCGGTTAATGCTTCCGATTCAATTTTTGTTTGGACTGTTCCTATGGTTCAGTCATATACTGCTATGGTAGCTATTCAGGATAACGGTAACAGTAATATGTATGATAAAAGCCTTTCGACTTTTTCAATTCTTAAAGCAGGGATTACAATAGTAAATCCTTTCAAAGGCGTCAGGCTCGGTCAAAATGACTTATGCAATATTAAATGGCAGATTACATTCGATGATGATGTTAAAATTGAATTTACTTCGGATGGCGGAAATTCTTGGTCGGTTATGTCACCAAGTTCCTCATTGGGAATAATGGATTGGGTAATACCCACTATCACTAGTGAAAACTGTAAAATCAGAATGACTGCTAAAACGGATAACACAATTTTTAGTGAAACCGGACTTTTTGCAATTGGAAAACAGAGAGCAAGTATAACAGCCCCCAAACCTGGAGATGTGTTTTGTAATAATGAATATAACGATATAAAATGGGATGCCGATTTCATTACTTATATGTTTGTTGAGTATTCTACCGACGGTGGTAATGTATGGAAAAAAGTTGTAACCAAACCTTTGGATGGTACTATTGGCGGTTATTCATGGAAAGTTCCATCTATTATTGCAGAGAATGTTCTATTAAAACTGACAATTAAAATAAATCAGGATTATGTGGATTTGGATTCGCTGATTTTACCTTTTTCTATTGATTCGTGTACTCTTGGTGTTCCAATGCAAAATGAGAATGAAAGCAAACTGAATATTATTGAGATTCTTCCGAATCCTGTTAATAGTGATGCAAAGGTCAGAATAACTAACGGCTATGGAACCGAGACATTATATAATTTGATTCTTTTTAACGAAAAAGGACAAGAAATCAGAAATCTAATGAATGGATTTATTCCCGAAGGGACAAGTGAATTAAATATAAAAATAAATAATACGGCAAACGGCAATTATTTTCTAATTCTTCGTTCGAAGGAAGGTGAAAGTATGTTCCCGCTCAAAATTATAAATTAAAATGGATGAGTATTTATGTTGAATCAGTTGATTATCAATATGATGCCTTTTATCCCAAAGGGTATCATTCACCATGTTGCAAAGAGATATATAGCAGGAGACGAATTAAGTGATGCTGTCAGAGTGACAAAAGATTTCTCCCGCTTGGGTGGAATGACAACGGTTGATGTTCTCGGAGAATTTGTTTCTTCAAAGGAACGTGCTTTACATGAAAAGGGTATGAGTTCGCTTGTTATTGATGCTATTATTGAAAATAAACTGCCTACTTATTTATCGGTTAAACCTACTTCTTTAGGATTAGGTATTGATTTTGATTTCGCTTATAATAATATTAAAGAGCTTTTAACCAAAGCTGCCGAACATGGAGTATTTGTTAGAATAGATATGGAAAATGCTCCATATACTACTAAAACTTTTGATTTGTACAAAAAATTCCGTGCAGAAGGATTCGATAATGTCGGTTTTGTCGTGCAGGCATATATGAAGAGGAGTTTGGATGATATTAAAGCATTGGCTCATCTTAGACCGAACACGAGACTTTGCAAGGGAATTTACAAAGAATCGCCCGAAATTGCCTATCAGGGCAAAGAGCCGATTAGGGATAATTATAAAAAAATTCTTGATTTTATGCTTGACAGCGGGTATTACACCGGAATAGCGACTCACGACGATGCTTTGATTGATTATGCCTATTCTGCACTTGCAAAACGCGGAATGAAACCGGAAGACTATGAATTCCAAATGCTTTTGGGAGTACGGGAAGAAAAAAGAAATACTATTTTGAAGGATGGGCATAGGATGAGAATTTACGTTCCTTTCGGTAAAGACTGGTATGGTTATTCAAGCCGAAGGGTTAAAGAAAATCCGAATATGGCGGGCTATATCTTCAAAGAAATGTTTTTCAAGGGATAAAATATATTAAAGTATGTTTGTAGAACATCCGTAATATTTTCTAAAATTTTTTATTTTTTTACACGTTTTAATAAATAATAAATTTGGAGTGAGAATATGAATACTGTTACTTACACTCATTTTAATGAGAATGCTAAACAATACTTGGATGAAATTTTATCGAAAAATGAAGATATAATTATCCTAAAAAATAAAAAACCGGCTTTCAGGATTTCTCTTTTTGAACTCAAAAATCGAGAGAATATCCTTAAAAACAGTATTTTATTTGAAAAAGATATTATCAGTCCAATTGATGAAAAATGGGAAACAGAATAATGGTTGTCCTTGATACTCATGCTTGGATATGGTATGTTACAGAATCATCAAAGTTGAGTCATAATGCAATTACTTCGATAAATAACAATAATGAATGTGGCGTTAGTGTTATTTCTTGCTGGGAAGTAGCAATGCTTGTAAAGAAAAATCGAATTGCATTTGCTATATCTATTGAGGAGTGGATAAAATTAGCACTTGAGTATGATAAAATCCGGTTATTATCGCTTACTCCAGGAATTTCCATACAAGCAGCTAAGTTTGGAAGTGAATTTCATGGTGACCCGGCAGATAGAATTATTGCTGCTACTTCACTTTTAACTGACTCTTTCTTGATAACCAAAGACCAGAAGTTGAATGAAATAGAATATTTGAATACTATTTGGTGATATTATACAATCGAAACCTGTTCCTATTCATTTTTATATTATTCAATTATCTTCCCACTTTTCCAAACTTCTTATTATTTTTGAACTTTATTGATAATTGGAAACTGAATATTTTATGCAGGAAAAACTTGTCAAAGATGCACTCAAGCAAATTGAGTTTCCCGAAGTATTAGAACTGATTTCAAAATTCTGTTATTCCGAACTCGGAAAAGAATTGATTCTTTCTCACGTACCGAAGGAAGAAACTTTCTGGATTCGCAGGGAACTTGAATACATAGAAGAAATGCTCAATGTACTGACTTTGGACGATCCTCTGCCTTTCGAAGGTCTCACAGACATTCGTCAAAAGCTTTATAAATCTATGGTTGTCAATACTGTGTTAAGTTCCGATGAATTGCTTTCAGTTGCTGACTTTTTCAGAGTTTCAAGGTTTGTTAAATCCTACTTCAGAACGAGGTACGAGAAATATCCCAACCTTTCAGAGCATAGTACATTTTTGCATGAAAACAGGATGACCGAAAAGCATATCACCGAAGCCATTGATGACACCGGCAACATTAAAGACACTGCATCTCGGGAGCTTGGTAGAATTCGGCATGAAATCCGGGAAAAGTCTGCCAGACTCCGTATAAGGATGCAGAAAATACTTAAGCGAGTCAGCGAAGAATCCATGCTTCAGGAAGATTTTATATCGCTTCGAGAAGGTAGGTTCGTTCTGCCGGTCAAGGCTGAAAACAAAAGACAGATACCCGGAATCATACATGGCGTCTCGCAGACTGGTGCTACTGTTTTTCTGGAACCTTCTGAAATTATAGAAATGAATAATGAGCTTTCACTTTTGGCTAACGAAGAAAAAAGAGAAATTTACAGGATTCTCGGTAATTTAACTAAAGAAGTCGGCGACGATGCCAGGGACTTTCTGCGTTCGGTAGAGATTCTGTCACATATAGATTCTTTAATGGCGAAAGCACGTTTTGCTTTAGATTTCGGTGGTATTAAACCGGAAATAATGGACGAGAACTGGATTTACATGCGTGGCATTCGCCATCCGCTGTTAGTTGCTTCAAAAGGAGCAAAAAAAGTTATTCCGCTAAATATTGAGTTTAAGGATGATTTACGCGGGCATCTTATTTCAGGTCCTAACGCCGGAGGTAAGACTGTAGCCCTGAAAAGTGTCGGAGTGAACATTGCTATGGCTTTGAGCGGTATTTTTCCATTAGGTGAATGTAAAACAAACTATAGAACTTTATTCTCTCTTATTGGTGACCATCAATCTATAACAAATGATTTATCTACTTTTAGTTCGCAAATACTGAAAATGAAAGATATAATTGATAACTGCACAAAAGAATCGCTCGTTTTAATTGACGAAATAGGTTCAGGAACAGACCCACAGGAGGGGAGTGCACTATCAGCAGGGATTCTGGACACGTTTCTTGAACTGAAGCTGTTTTTCATCGCCACCACCCATCAGTCTTCATTAAAGAGTTATGCCCTGACTCACAGCGAAATTAAGAATGATTCTCTGGAATTTGACGAAAAGAATCTTCATCCGACTTATAAATTTTTAGAAGGGATTCCCGGGAACAGTTATGCTTTCGTTCTGGCTGAAAATCTTGGACTGAACAGGCTTGTTATAGAACGTGCAAAAAAATATGTCGGCTCCGGTCAGACCGAAATGGAAGAAAGCATCAGGATACTCCAGCAATTCAAATCGGAAGCCGAGCAGTTCAGAATGGTCGCCGAGGAAGAAAAACTAAAAGCCGAAAAGCTTAGGAAAGACTATGAACAGCGGCTGAGCGACATAAAAGCCAAAAAAGCAGTATATGTGTCTGAAGCGAAAAATGAGGCTGATGATATCTTGCAAAGAGCCAATGCACTGATTGAAAATACAATTAAGGAAATTCGGGAAGAGAAAAGGGCTGTTACCGAAATAAGGAAGGATTTTGTCAAAGGCAAAAAAGAAATTTCGGACAAGGTTAAATCCATAGAAGACAAGGTTAAAAAAGAAACGAAAAAAGTCGCGGAAGTTCTAAAAATCGGTGATGCAGTTACTTCCGAAAGTTCTACTGCTCCCGGCATTGTTGTTGAAATTGACGAATCCAAAAATTATGCCACAGTTGATTTCAACGGTGTGAAATTCAAGCTGGAACTCTCAAAACTAACTAAAACCAATATTAAATCAAAAACTAAGAGTGAATTTTCCGATTATATTAAATTTGATGCAAAGCTGAGCCTCGACCTTCGTGGAATGAGGGCTGACGAAGCCATCCGCCTTCTTGAAGATTTCATCTCCGACGGTGTTCGCGGGCACGTTAACAATCTTACGATTATTCACGGAAAGGGTACCGGAGCATTGCGTTTTGCAGTTCAGCAGTATCTGGGAGTGCATCCGCTTGTGGTATCCTATCGTGATGGCGACCTCGTGGAAGGTGGGGCAGGAGTGACTATAGTAGAAGTGTAAGAGTTAAGAAACAACAAAGTTGTTACAAAAAGAAAAGATTACTTGCTTTCATTGATTTATATTTTGAGAGCATTTAATTTTTTTGTAAGTTGCAAGTGTTCTAATTGTAATCGTAAAAATCAGAGATAGAATTGTTTTACTGAACGGAGGTTAAAGTCGAACAAAAAAAGTAGTATAAAAAATCTGAACCGGTAAACGCACAGTCCACCGGCTCAGCTAAGCAATCTGCATGTTCATTGTAACAATAGCCAAATGCAAATCGCTTTTCTCTAAACTTTGTGGGAAGTTTAGAGAACGTAAGTTAATGAAATTTAATTAATTTACAAAAGATTTTAGGAGAAAACCATGAAAAAATCATATACAATGACAATAATATTAGCATTACTATTTTTTATTTCATCTAGTAATCTTTTCTCTTGGCCTATTCCTGGTGAAATTGGATTACTTTATTGTCAGGAAGATGTTTGTAATGTACCCTGGAATTACCAAAATAGAGTTATTCATTTCGGAGGGGATTGTGACGTTGATGTTGCATATTTTTTTAGGCAATGTCCAAGTGAATTTCAGATTGTTTTGGTTGCATATCATTACTCAGATGCTTGTTTGAATTATGAAGAAGGTAACTTAAATGATATGTTTCAGGATGTAATTGAATTATTACTTGACGCATCTGTCAATCCGGATATTGGTGCTAATTGTATTGTCAAAATTAAAACCCCAACTTGTTGGACTTTACATAATCAGGATGGAGTGGACGGATATACAGCACAATTTTGTTGCTACAACTCATGTTGTTGGGTATCTTATGCATTATGTCCACCACCAGTTAAAATATTATCTAGAAGTTCACAGACCGATAATTGTAATGGACTAACAGGATGTCAGTTTATCTGCAATATTTTTGCTGGTGATCCTGTTCCAGAGCCTATTATACCATTTTCAAAAGAAAAAAATAATAACTCAAACATCAATACACAAACTGGTGATAATTCTGAAACAAAAATAATACAGTATTCATCAATGTTAGAAATCAAGTATTATACGAAAGTAACTGGCATAAGCACGTTAATAGTTTATGATAATACTGGAAATCAAATATTACAAAAAATAAATATAAAAACCGATGAAAATGACCATTTTGTTGTTAATACCAATAAGATGAATAATGGAATTTACCATTTTATAATAAAAATAAAAGATTCTAATTGTTCATCTGGTCATTTTATTATAAATAATAATTAAAGGAATGAATCAAATGAATAAAGTATGTCACACAAAATTGAAAGTATTTCAACATTTAAATTTATTTATTGTGATTATTTTGTTTCCCTTATCAATTAATTCGCAACAGAAATTAAAAATTGAAATGGTTGATGTTGTAGTCGGTAGTTCAGCACATATTATTGATATATTGACATCCGACAAAGTGAGGTACTATTCATTAAGTTCAAATCAAAATTTTACTGTTGTACACCGTTCAGATGATTTGTGTTTAAATTGGAAACAGATGTGGTTTGATGATTATGTTTGGGGTATTGATAGCATAACCGGAAAAGATACCTTACTTCATATTCCGCAAAAAGTAAACTTTTCAATGTTTCAAGATACTTCAACTTTAAAATTTTATACGGATTCTACAATAATGGAGACAACTGATGCAGGTCTGTCGTGGAGATGGAGACCAACAAATCTTAAGCAAAATTTATTTTCACATGATATATCCGGAAATGGTTTCTTTGCAGGAATATCATCAAAGAATAGAAATCTATTTCTAACGAATAATTATGGTAATTCATGGAAAGAAATAAATGGAGATAGTCTTGAATTAGGTAAAACATTTTTTAATGGTGTTAAGATTATAAATGATAGTATTTTATTCTTGGTTTCATCAATTTTTGATACAACTTTAGAATGTACCCTATATAAATCATCAAACTTCGGGAAAAGCTGGGATAATATAAAATTACCAGGGACTGCATATTCTGACAAAATTGAATTTTGCAATTATGATATCGGTTGGGTTGAGTCTATCGAAATGGCTGGCTACAATTATTTATTTACACGAATTTTAAAAACGACAGACTCGGGAAAAACATGGAAAATTCAATTAGATTCTATTTTGCGGGGTCTTTTTTGTATAAAAGCTTTTGATTCATTAAATGTGATTGCAGTTAATGATTCCTTAGCTTATATTACAACTGATGGTGGTGAACACTGGAATATTTATGATTGTCCAAATTATGGTAGTAAAACTAAAATTATATATTTGAGTAAAACTTCATGGTTATTAGCAAATATGGACGCAGGTGTAGTTTTCAGATTATCTTTGGAAACGGATAATATAGAAAACTTATTATTTTCTGAGAATAATCTGTATCTTTACCCCAATCCCGCAACGGATTTTCTCGAAATTTCTTTTCCTGAACACGCCCTGAAGGACGTGGCAATTCTTATGTATAATGTTTTTGGGGAGGAAGTCTTGGCCACCTCTTACTTCACCCCCAGCCCCTCACCAAAGGAGAGGGGAGTAAGAATAGATGTTTCGGGACTTTCGCCTGGCATTTATTTCATTCGTGTCGGCGATAAGGTAGGGAAGTTCGTGAAGATTTGAGTGTTTACAAAAAAAATGAGTGTCCCAAAATGCAAAATTGTTTTGGGTCACTCTCTTTTAATATATTCTTATTTCCCTACTCTCAAAGCTCTGAGTTTCTCGAAGTGTTCCTTTTCCTCATCGGTTAGCTTTTCGGGAAGATTAACGTTTATTTTAAAAGTTAAATTTAGAGAAATAAAACGGATAATAAAAAAGAAAAATGAAACAACAATTATGTTACACAAAGAAAAAATTTCTTGCTTTTATAAGATTATGTTTTGTGTTTTTTTTATTTATTCGTAAGTTACAAGTGTTCTAATCGTAATTGTAAAAATCAAAGATAGATTTGTTTTACTGAACGGAGGTTAAAGTCGAACAAAAAAAAGTAGCTTAAAAATACCGAACCGGCAAACGTGCAGTCCACCGGCTCAGGTAAGCAATCTGCATGTTCATTGTAACCTTAGCCAAATGCAAATCGCTTTTCTCTAAACTTTGTGGGAAGTTTAGAGTTGCTAAATTACTATGTTTAAATCATTTTTTATCATATTTTTTGGAGATATAATGAAAAGGATATTATTTTTATCATTCATACTTTCATTATTTTTAGTTTTCCAGATTTGTATATCGTCTGATAGACAAATTATAGAAGAAGCGTATTTATACGGAATAAATAAAGCGCAACTTGGCCCTGATCCTGTTTGCGACCCATTACCAGCTATTTGTTTAAAAAGGATTAGTTACAGAGATAGTACAAATGGTCCGCTAAAAATGGTGGCATGGGTTACTTCTGATAGTACGGGATATGGTGATATTGACAGCGTCAGATATATACCACACGAGAACGGTGAAATGGAATGTCATATACTTTTGAATCAACAGAGTGTGATATTTTCAGCTCCAACTAACCAAGATGTAATAAACTGGATTTATAATCATTAGAAAAACAGGATTCGAATCTTCAAGTTCGAATCCTATTTCTTTTAAGGTAATAACTATGAAATATACTTACATTATCTTCTTGAGTATTATTTTAATTTCAAAGATTTATTCTCAAGATGCCAATAACACTTTAAATTTTACAAAACCTTTATTTGATACTACAAAACAACTCGATCCAAGAATTAACAATTTCCCCTATTTTATTTTTTTAACGGAATATCAAGGTTGTGCGGCTTGTAATTATACACAGTTAAACAATTGTATATTAAATTTAACGAAATTTGTTCCTTCATCAAATATATATTTTTATATCAAAATTCCCGATAGTACATTGATTGATAATTCAATTAAAAGTAAAATTAATACCGATAATGTAATTTTTCTTACTGAAGATTCTGTGTTCGATAATCTAAAAATTTCTTCTTATCCTACTTTGCTTGTAACAAATTTTAATGGAGATGAACTATTCAGATTTGAAGGAAATCAATTAGACAAACTTCCTTATACTAAATTCAAATTATTCTGTAAAAAAAATAATTTTAATGATTTAACAACAATCAAATATCCGATTGTTATTCCGAAATCATTAGTGATTAAAAATAATTTATTATTTTTTGTAGATTATTCAAAAAATGAAATTGGGACTGTGAATATCTTTACTGGTGATTCGATAAACACTATAACACCAGATGACACTTTAAGAAAGTTTTTCTTACAAAATTGTTCAGCAAGCGAAATTATGAATTTGAAAGAATTGAAGTACCCATTATCTCAATTTAAAAGTATGTTACCGCTTTCAAATGATAGTTTGCTTTGTGTTTCTACAAATGTTGCGTATATTCATCACGATACGATAAAATCGGAGGATGAAAATTCTACAAACGAGTATAAAGCGAGAAAATTTACTAAAATAAAGAATGTTATTGCAAGAATAATTGATGGTAGGACAACAAAAATAGATACATTGTCAAACGATAATTATTCAATTTCAAATATTTTCGAGATTGACTCTAATACATATATGTCGAGTGTTTTGTCGCAGTATGTAAATGTTAATCAAACGAAAGAATTTTTGGATACCAATTATGCTTATATTAGAACAAGTACCATAAATTTCAATGATTTTAAATTCTTTTTACCGTATGGCATTATTAAAAAATATTACAATTATGAAAATTTGAATTTAATGTCTATGGGCATTCTACGTTTCTCCAAGCAATTTAATAAGTATTACTACTTAAATCCCTGGATGGGTGTTTTTTTTGAATATTATCCTGAACTTGATTCAATTAGGAAAATTGTAGATAAGGGATTTTTAAAAACAACATTTTATCATTATACCTGCATTATTCACAAACAGGGAGAACCGAGGCAAAATTGGATAAACACCCAAGGATTTCAATCCATTTGTAAATAATAAGAATGGGATTTGACAACTACCTACTCGAATACAGGAAA
>Ga0172370_10003086_pt1 | contig 23406 bp, 18 predicted proteins | sample LakKiv5m_FD_114538 | JGI IMG/M metagenome (GOLD analysis project Ga0172370, IMG submission 114538) | Freshwater microbial communities from Kabuno Bay, South-Kivu, Congo - kab_022012_11.5m | ecosystem: Environmental > Aquatic > Freshwater > Lake | place: Democratic Republic of the Congo...
AATCATGGGTCAAGACAATCTTAAAGGGTCGGTCATGGTAGTCGGTGCGGGTATTGCTGGGATTCAGGCATCGTTGGATCTGGCGGTCTCCGGGTATCTGGTTTATCTGGTAGAAAAGAAGTCCGCCATCGGCGGTGTCATGGCGCAATTAGACAAGACATTCCCCACCAATGACTGCTCCATGTGTATCATTTCCCCGAAGTTGGTGGAATGCGGGAGACATCTCAACATCGAGCTTATGACCATGACGGAAATAGAGGAGGTCACCGGCGAGCCGGGTAATTTTCAGGTAAAGCTACTGGAGTCTCCCCGCTATATCGACATGGCAAAATGCACCGCATGCGGCGAATGTACAAAGGTTTGCCCCATAGATGTGCCCAACCTGTTTGATGAGTCCCTGCGTGACCGCAAGGCGGCGTTCAAGCTTTACCCGCAGGCCATGCCCAGCGCCTTTGCCATTGACAAGCGCGGAACCGCGCCCTGCAAGGCCACGTGTCCCGCCCATGTGAGCATCCAGGGATATATCGCTTTAATCAACCAGGGAAAATATCGTGAGGCACTGGCGCTCTTCAAGGAATCACACCCATTCCCTGCGATCTGCGGCCGGGTATGTCACCACCCCTGTGAAGGCGTCTGCACTCGGGAAGGCGTGGAGGCGCCATTGGCTATCCAGTACCTGCACAGGTTTCTGGCCGATGTGGACCTGGAAAGCGGTGAAAAGTATGTCCCGAAGGTGAACGAAAAGAGGAAAGAGAAGATAGCGGTTATCGGTTCCGGACCGGCCGGGCTAAGCGCGGCCTACTTCCTTGCCCGGGAAGGGTATGGGGTGACCGTATTTGAAAAGCTGCCCGTGGCCGGGGGGATGATGGCCGTCGGGATCCCGGAATACCGTCTTCCAAGGGATATACTGGCTGCGGAGATTCGGGTCATCGAGGAGATGGGGGTTGAGATCAAAACCGGCGTTTCATTCGGACAGGACATCACCTTGGACAGCCTGAAAGCGGAAGGCTTCAAGGCGGTCTTTTTAGCCACCGGCCTTCATAAGAGCCGGGCCTTGAACATCGAAGGGGAGGACCTGCCGGGGACCCTCCAGGGCGTTGACTTCCTCCGTGACGTGGCGCTCGGCAATGCGCCGCAGTTGGGGAAGAAGGTGATTGTTATCGGCGGCGGCAACGTAGCCATCGATGTGGCCCTGAGCGCTAAACGGGTGGGGGCGAAAGAGATCACCCTGGTCTGCCTCGAAAAGAGGGAGGAAATGCCCGCCTGGGATTACGAGGTGGAAGAGGCTCTTGAGGAGGGAATCGTCATTCAGAACAGTCTCGGGCCCAAGCGCTTCCTGGAAAAAGAGGGGAAATTCTCCGGGGTGGAGTTCAAGGCCTGCACGGCTGTCTTTGATGACCGGGGGGCCTTTCGTCCCAGCTATGACGAAACAGACCTCTCCACCCTCGAAGGGGATACCGTCATTGTGGCCATCGGTCAGGCTGCAGACCTGTCATTTGCTGAAAAATGCGGTATCCACATCACTCGCAGGGGCGGCCTGGAAGCGGATCCGGTCACCCTGGAGACACCCCTGCCGGGGGTTTTTGCCGGGGGCGACGTCTATTATGTACCCAAGTCGGTCGTAGAGGCGGTCGAGGCAGGGAAAAACGCCTGCGAGAGCATCCATCGATACCTGAACGGGATGGACCTCCGGGAAGGCCGGGAAAAGGAGTGGTTGTACGAAAAGCCGGATATTGAAGGCGAACCCCTCAAACCGAGAACTCCCATGAGGATCCTCCCCCCCGAAGAGCGAAGCGGCAACTTCAACGAAATCGCCCTCGGCTTCAGCGAGGACGACGCCAGGAAAGAGGCGGAGCGTTGTCTCAAATGCGGCATCTGTTCGGAGTGTTACCAGTGCGTGGGCGCCTGCCTGGCGGAGGCCATCGACCACGAGATGACGCCGAAGGAAAAAACCGTTGAGGTGGGCGCCATCGTGCTCGCCCCGGGATTCGAGCCCTTTGATCCCACCGTGTACGATACCTACAGCTATTCCACACACCCCAATGTGGTGACCAGCATGGAGTTCGAGCGGTTACTCTCCGCCTCGGGCCCCTTTGAAGGCCATCTGGTCCGGCCGTCAGACCACACCGAGCCGAAAAAAATCGCATGGCTTCAGTGCGTGGGCTCCCGAGACATCAATCGGTGCGATCACGCGTACTGTTCGGCTGTCTGCTGCATGTATGCCATAAAGGAAGCGGTGATTGCAAAGGAGCACAGTCCTCATGAACTGGATGCCGCCATATTTTATATGGATATGAGGACCTATGGAAAGGACTTTGAAAAGTACTACAACAGGGCAAAGGAAGAGTCGGGGGTCCGATTTATCCGCTCCAGGATTCACTCGGTGGACCCGGCGGAGGATGACAACCTGATCCTCTCCTATGCCACCGAATCCGGGGAGATCAAGGAAGAAGCCTTTGACATGGTCGTGCTCTCGGTCGGTCTGGCGCCGAACAAGGATATTGTCCGGTTAGCCGAAACGCTCGGGGTTCAGTTGAACCAGCACCAGTATGCGGAGACTACCAGCTTTGAGCCGGTCAGCACCAACCGAGACGGGGTCTATCTATGCGGGGTGTTTCAGGGCCCCAAGGATATCCCCCAATCGGTCATGGAGGCCTCTGCCGCAGCCGCCAATGCCGGCCAGATCCTGAGCCCGGCAAGAGGGACCCTGACCCGCACCAAGGAACTTCCGGTTGAAAAGGATTTCACCGGCGAGGAACCTCGGATCGGGGTGTTTGTCTGCAACTGCGGCATCAACATCGGAGGTGTTGCAGACGTTCCCGCTGTCAGGGAGTATGCCAAAACTCTCCCCCACGTGGTCCATGTGGAGGACAACCTCTTCACCTGCTCCCAGGACACCCAGGACAAGATGAAAGAGGTCATCCAGGAGATGGTCATCAACCGGGTAGTGGTGGCGTCATGCTCCCCCCGGACCCATGAACCCCTGTTTCAGGAGACCATCCGGGACGCAGGTCTCAATAAATTCCTCTTTGAAATGGCCAACATCCGGGACCAGGATACATGGGTCCATATGAATGACCCGGAAAAAGCCACGGAAAAGGCAAAAGATCTGGTCCGGATGGCGGTCGCCAAGGCGGCCCTCATCGAACCGCTGCAACAGATCAGCCTGGGGGTGAATCATTCGGCCCTGGTCATTGGCGGGGGTGTCGCCGGCATGGAGGCAGCCCTCGGCATCGCTGAGCAGGGATGCCAGACATACCTCGTGGAAAAGACAAAAGAACTGGGAGGCGTGGCCCGCCGGCTTCGATCCACATGGAAACGCGAACAGGTGGCGCCCTATCTCGAAAAACTCATCCGGAAGGTCCAGGGCCACCCCCTGATCACGATCTTCATGGAGTCGCGGGTCAAAAGCACCTCTGGAATTGTCGGCAACTTCAGCACCACGATCGAACCGGTCAATGGGGGTGGATCGGTAGCGGAGATCGAGCATGGCGCCACCATCATGGCCACCGGCGGTCAGGAATACCGGCCTCGGGAATATCGGTATGGTGAGCATCCGGATATTTTGACGCATTTAGACCTTGACGAGGCCGTCACCCAAAACGACCCGCGGATCAGCAAAGGGAAAGCGGCGGTTTTCATCCAGTGCGTGGGGTCCAGGATACCCGAGAGACCCTATTGCAGCAGGACCTGCTGCACCCACACCCTGGAAAACGCCCTGACCCTCAGAAAAATGAATCCGGAGATGGATATCTACGTCCTTTACCGTGACATGCGATCCTACGGGTTCCGGGAAGACCTCTACAGGGAGGCCCGGGCCAAAGGTGTCACATTTATCCGGTATGATCTGGAAAATCTACCTGAGGTGAATATCAATGACCAAAAGGAGATCTCGCTAACGGTGGCGGACCATGTACTGGGACGCCCGATCGAGATGCTCCCGGATCTCGTTGTCCTTGCAACGGCCATTGTTCCCAACGCAAACAAGGAATTATTCGAATTGTTCAAGGTTCCGGTGAATGGCGAAGGCTTCCTTATTGAAGCGCATATGAAGCTGAGACCGGTCGATTTTGCCTCTGAGGGGCTCTTTATGGCTGGTCTCGCCCACTATCCCAAACCGATAGATGAGAGCATCGCCCAGGCCAAGGCTGCTGTAGCCAGGAGCATGACGATTTTAGGGAAAGAAAACATCCTTGTGGGCGGGATCGTGGCCGAGGTCAGCCCTGAGAAGTGCGTCGTCTGTATGACCTGTGTCAGGACCTGTCCGTACGGGGCCCCCCATATCGGCGATGAGGGGCACGCGGTGATCGATCCGGCGGAGTGCCGGGGATGCGGGGCCTGCGTGGCCGAGTGTCCTGGAAAGGCCATCACCCTTAGACATTTTACCGATGCTCAGATCATGGCCAAAGAGGATGCTCTCTTTCTAAGCGGATCAGAGTAAAGGTCAGACCGGCATCACACATCATCATGAGCAGTGAAGGAGGAGACATGTCAGACACCTTTGAACCTAAGATCCTTGCCTTTTGTTGTCAGTATTGAGCGTATTCTGCAGCGGACCTGGCAGGTTCGATGAGGCTCCCTTATCCCAGCAATGTAAAAATCATTCAGGTTCCCTGTTCCGGCCGGGTGGACATCCTGCATCTCTTGAGGGCCATTGAGGACGGCGCGGACGGGGTGTATGTGGCAGGCTGCCTTGAGGGCGAATGCCATTATATCAGCGGCAACCTCAAGGCCAAGAAAAGGGTCCAGTATGTAAAAAAGGTCCTTGAGGAATTGGACCTGGAACCGGAGCGTGTTGAGATGTTCAACCTTTCCGCGGGTGAAGGCCCCAGATTTGCTCAAATCGCAAGAGAGATGGTGGAAAGAATCAAGGGTCTGGGCCCCAGCCCGGTTAACGCATAGACAACCCGTATAGAAGAGGTAGACGAAAATGATAGTTGCTGATCGAAAACCGCTCAAGGAGATCCTGGAGATGCTGAAAGGGTACAACAGGATTCTCGTTGTCGGATGCAAAGGATGCGTCAGCGTGTGCAATGTCGGGGGGAGCAAGGAAGTCGGCATCCTGGCATCCATACTGAAGATCGCGGGGAAAAAGAACGGCCTAAATCTGAAGGTCGATGAAAAGACCTTAGAGAGGCAATGTGATCCCGAATATGTGGAGTTACTTAAGGACATGGTCGACGATTATGATGTTATTCTCTCCATGGCATGCGGCGTCGGACCTCAGTTTCTGTCGGAACGTTATCCCGAAAGCCGATGCCTGCCCGCGGTCAACACCACCTTTTTTGGAGGAGCGGTGCAGCATGGAGTATGGAGCGAGAGGTGCGCCGGATGCGGTACGTGCGTCATCCACTTTTTTGACGGCATGTGCCCGATTGCCCGATGCTCCAAGAGCCTTCTCAACGGCCCCTGCGGCGGTTCGGCAGATGGGAAATGTGAAATTTCAAAGGACGTGGACTGTATCTGGGACATGATCGTCCGAAAGAAGATGGAACAGGGCCGTCTTGACGATCTCCTCAAGTTCATGCCAGCCAAAGATTGGACAACCGCCAGGGATGGGGGACCCAGAAAGAGTGTGAGGGAGGAACTGGTACAATGAGCGAGCTGAAATCCGGAAGCAATCTCGAAAAGGTACTGAAAGCGGGTCATTTCGCCTTTACCGGAGAGTGCGGGCCCCCGAAGGGCGCCAATGTGGAACACCTGAAGGAAAAGATTGCGCCGTTGAAGGGAATGGTTGATGCGGTCAACGTGACCGACAATCAGACGGCCGTGGTCAGGATGTCCAGTTGGGCCGCCTCCACCATCATGTGTCAGGAAGGGGTGGAGCCCAATTTTCAGATGGTATGCAGAGACAGGAACCGCCTGGCCATCCAGAGCGACATCCTCGGGGTATATGCGATGGGGATCCGGAACATGCTCTGTCTCTCCGGCGACCACCAGCGCTTTGGAAATCATCCCCAATCCAAGAACGTCTATGATATCGATTCCATGCAATTGATTGCCTTGGTCAAACAGATGCGTGATGAGGGGACATTTATGAACGGGGAAGCGATTGATGTGCCGCCAAGGCTCTTTATCGGCGCCGCCTCGAACCCGTTTGCCGACCCTTTTGAATTTCGAGTATACCGTTTGGCAAAAAAGATCGAAGCAGGGGCAGACTTCATCCAGACGCAGTGCATTTACAACATGGAGAAATTCAGACAGTTCATAAAGCGGGCCGTGGATATGGGGCTTCATGAGAAATGCTATATTCTGGCAGGCGTCACCCCCATGAAGAGCGTCGGTATGGCCACCTACATGGCCAAACAGGTCCCAGGCATGGATGTCCCGGACAGTCTGATCCAGCGACTGCGCGGGGCCGGAAAGGGAAAGGTGGCCGAAGAGGGGATCCAGTTTGCCCTGGAACAGATCGAGGAATTCAAGGACATGGAGGGGGTGGCAGGCGTCCATCTCATGGCTATCGAGTGGGAACACAGGGTCCCTGAAATCGCTGAACGAGCGGGGGTCCTTCCGAGACCGGTGGTATAACTGAGGCGCAAGGCGTGAGGTATAAGGCGTAAGGCGCAAGGGTAACGGATGGTTTATGCCCGCAGGGTCCTTAGATGATCGATCCTGCGGGCTTTTTTTCTTGAATTCCCCTTGAAAACATCCATAATTATGGCTCATGACAACGGGGTTTGTAGCCCCCGTGCATGAAAATCCTCTGTGTGAGTGGCGTCCTCGCCACGATCCCGCCGCGGCGGGACTGGAAAGCCTCTCTCACAAGATAACCAGGTCCTTTTGTTCATTCGTGCATGAAAATCCTCTGTGTGAGTGGCGTCCTCGCCACGATCCCGCGGCGGGACTGGAAAGCCTCTCTCACAAGATAACCAGGTCCTTTTGTTCATTCGTGTGATTCGTGTAATTCGTTGTTGAAGGTGTATTTTGATGGTAAAGTCCGTTAGGTTCAATCCCTAAATTCCTCAATCCGGAGTCCCTCAATCCTGCCTTCATTCACGACGGGGGTATTGAATGGATAGAGGGATTGCAGACCTGCAGACAGCGGTCTTAGGGTCCCCATGATCATCACGACGAAAGACGGGCAGCAATTCGACACCAACCAGGACCTCACGGCAAGCGAACGTCATGTTCTCCAGAAGCTGTTCCTCTGGGAATCCATGGCCTCCTCGCTGCAGGAATTCAGAGAAAAAAAGAATGCAGCCCTGTCAAAGGGATGGAACAATTCCGGCCCTGTAGAGCAGAGGGAGGCACTGAAAAAGATTATTCTTCACTTAGAAGCAAAGGTAGCCCTTCGGCTGAAGACATCCTGAGGAACGGCACATGACATCGCCCCCTGTAAAATCAGATCCCGATGGTTGTGATCCTGTCGCGCTTGTCCGTGGAAAAGAGGCGGGTCAACCCCTGCGCGTGGCCATCGTCGGAGGAGGAAAGGCGTGCTACGAGCTGCTCAAGGTCCTGACTGCGAACCGGCTGTCGCGGCTGAAGATGGGTATCCTGGGAGTCGCCGATACCAATCCGGATGCCCCCGGCATTCGCTACGCACGGGAGCTGGGCCTTTTTACAACAAACGATATCCGTCATCTCTCGGGCCTGGAAGGACTCAACCTCGTCATTGAATTAACCGGATCGGCTGCTGTCAGAGAAGAGATCTTCAGGATAATGCCCCCAGACATCTCCATCATGGACCACATGGGCAGCAGGTTGCTCTGGGATATCGTCCAGATAGAGATCGAGAAGTTTGAATTAGAGAGAAGACATGAGAAAGAAGAGGAGAGGGAAAGGAGGTATTCTCAGATCATACTCGATTCACTCCCCTACCGGATCATGGTGGTCAATATGGACATGACAGTGGAAAGGGTCAACCAGACCTTTCTCCAGGAATTTCATCTCACCCAGGAGGACTTCCTGGGAAGGCATTGCTATGAGGTGCGCTATGGCATTGAACGACCCTGTGGAGAAATGGGGAATCCCTGCTATCTCCAGGATCTGAAAGAAATGAAAGAAAATAAGCTTATCAGCACCATTCGGGAATTCCGAGGCAAGAACGGAGAAGAACATTTTGATGTCATTACTACATCCCCCATCTACAATGAACAGGGGGAGATGGTCCAGTTGCTGGAGGCATCCAGGGACGTCACTCAGCGGATCCGGTTGGAGCGAGAGGCACAGAAGTCCAATATCTTTTTTCAGAATGTCATCCAGAGTGCGGTCGATGGCATCGTTGTGGTCGATACCAGGGGAAACGTTCTCATCTTTAATGAGGGAATGGAGAACCTCACCGGATATACTCGGAAGGAAATCATGGAAGAAGGTCATTTAAGCAGCTTTTACAACATCGATGTCGCCAAGGAAAACATGAAAAAGATGCGGAGCAACCAGTACGGTCCCCTGGGCAAACTGAACCCGACCAGCATGTCCATTACGACCAAGCACGGAGAAGAGATTCCCGTCACCCTTTCCGCATCGATTATCACCATTGATGGAAAGGAGGTGGGGAGCGTCGGCGTATTTACGGATATGCGGGAGGTCCTCAAGATGCGAAAGGACCTGGAGGAGGCCCATCTCCAACTGGTCCAGTCGGAAAAGATCGCGTCTGTGGGGCGGATGGCGGCAGGGGTTGCCCACGAAATCAATAACCCGTTAGCCGGGGTCCTGATTTATGCAGAGTTGCTCAAGGAAAAGCTCTCGGAAGATCCCCAAGGCCAGAGCGATATCCAGGAGGTGATTGATCAGACCCTCCGCTGCAAGAAAATCGTCGCTGAGCTGCTGGAATTCAGCAGACAGTCGATCGGACAGACATCTTCATTCAGCCTGGAATATCTCATTGGTCAGTGTCTGAATCTCCTGGTGAACCAGGCCTTCTTTCATAACATCCGGATCGCCACGGAGATCGAACCGGATATGCCGGAAATGGCGGGCGATCTCGGTCAACTGCAACAGGTTTTCACCAATCTCTTTATCAACGCGGCCGATGCCATGGAGGGAAAGGGTCTGTTGACGGTTACTGCCGGCTACCAGCCTGAGCGTTCGAGGTTCGTTATCAAGGTTTCCGATACCGGCCCCGGAATCCCGGTCGAGTTAAGAGACAAGATATTCGACATCTTCTTTACGACCAAACCTGTCGGCAAGGGCACCGGACTCGGTCTGAGCATTACCCAAAATATCGTTCAACTTCACGGGGGAACGATTTCCATCGAGTCTCCACCCGGCGGGGGAACCACCTTCCTCATCGAACTCCCCTTGGAATATATGGAGGCCCCAACAGCCGAACCTGTTTTTGTGGGATTGGATGAATCATGAACAAGACAATCAATATCCTGGTGGTGGACGATGAAAAGGCGATCAGGGACGGGTGTCATCGGGTCCTGACCGGGAAGGGCTATGCGGTTGTCGCCGCTGAAAATGGGAAGATCGCCCTGGATATCCTTTTGAAAGAGGCGATCGACATCATCCTTCTCGATCTCAAGATGCCGGTCATGGGGGGCGAAGAGATCCTTGGAATCGTTCGCAAGACATACCCGGACATCCCGGTGATCATCATCACAGGGCACGGGACCGTGGACACGGCGGTGGTATGCATGAAAAGCGGGGCCTATGATTTCATTACCAAGCCCTTCCAGATCGACCAGTTTCTCCTCACGATTACACGGGCCGCTGAAAAGAGACGGCTGGAGCAGAAGGCCATCCAGTTGAAAGAGGAGAACATGCGGAACCTCTATGATCTCAATCTGGAAAAAAGCCGCCTCAAGGCCATCATCAACCGGATGGCCAACGGCGTTATGGTGACTAACCGCAACCTGGAGGTGGTCCTCCACAATCCGGCCCTGATGCGCCTGATGGAGATGTCCACGGAGATCGAAAATCCCGCCCCCATCTCCAGGATCACGGATGAAAGGTCCCTCATCGACACGCTGAAGCAGATTCTGACCGGAGAATTCCCTGAAGAGGAGTCCATCTCGCAGGAAATCGAGGCGGGAAAGAGGACCTTGAGGGCCATTTCCGCACCGGCCTTAGGGCCGGACAAGAACATCGCCGGAACGGTCACGGTCCTGGAAGACATTACCGCCTACAAGCAGCTTGACCAAATGAAATCCGACTTTGTCAATATGGTGGCGCACGAACTCCGCAGTCCCCTTGTCTCCATCCGTCAGATCAACAGCGTCCTGATAGAAGGGCTGGCAGGGCCCCTGGCTGAGAAACAGCAGGAATTCGTCAAGAGGGGGATGAACAAAATCGATTCCCTCCTTGAACTAATTAATGACCTCCTGGATGTGGCCCGGATCGAGGCCGGGAAGATGGTCCAGCACCGGGTCCCCACCGACATGGGCCGGATCATAGAGGAGACCGTGGCCCTGATGGGGCCGAGGGCCCAGGAACAGGGGATCCATCTCACCCATTCGTGCGAGGGGTTGAAGCCGGTCCTGGCCGACCCCAAAAACATGGAAGAGGTCATCAACAACCTGGTCAGCAATGCCGTCAACTATTCTCCCGAAGGGGGCCTGGTAATGATCATTGCCCGGGGCCTAGCCGAATACATGGAAATCAAGGTCGAGGATACGGGCGTGGGGATATCCCCCGAAGAACTTCCCAAGATCTTCGATAAGTTCTACCGGGTCAAACACCCCAAGACCCGCCAGGTGATGGGCACAGGGCTCGGCCTGGCCATTGTCAAGGGCGTGGTCGAGGCCCATCATGGCACCATCGACGTGGAAAGCGTTGTGGACAGGGGAACCACCTTCAGGGTCCTGCTCCCCATGATTGTCTGACCCTCAATACTGGTTGAAGCGAAGGGAAAATCCCGTCTTCAGCGGGACTGGATACTCGATACTGGATGCTGGATGGTTGGATGACTGGTCGCTTTCAGCTTTGAGCTTGTCGCTGGTTGCTGGTTCTCAACTTTAGGCACTTTAGTCACTTTAGCTCAGTTTAGGCAATTTAGGCAATTGCATTTTAGGCATTGGTTCAGTTCACACCATGACAGACACCCGAGATATCCATCAGGTGCTGGTCGTCGATGACGAAGCCGTGGTGCGAAACGGCATCTGCAGGGCGCTCAGCGAAAAGGGAATAGGGTCAAAGGCGGTTGCCAGCGGTCAGGAGGCCCTGGATTATCTCAAGACCCGGGCCATAGAGCTGGTGCTGTTAGACATCCGGATGCCGGATATGGACGGCATGGCCGTCCTCAAACAGATCCGCGCCACGTACCCCGACACAGATGTGATTATGATCACGGGCTATCCAGCCATCGACTCGGCGGTCCGCTGCACCAAGTTAGGGGCGCTGGACTATCTGGTTAAACCTTTCCGCCTGGATGATCTTGAGGCAGCCCTCCAGAAGGCCAACCTAAGTCGTGTCTCGTCCCAGAAATACGCCATTGCCAATCACGGCCTCAAGATAGACTCAGAAGAGCATCTTATTATCGGCCAGAGCCGCCCCATGAAGCGGATATTTGATAAAATCCTCAAGGTGGCGCCCACCGACAGCACGGTTCTCATCACGGGCGAAAGCGGGACAGGCAAGGAACTGGTGGCACAGGCCATCCACGCCAACAGCCTTCGCAAAGGCCAGGAATTCGTGGCCGTCGATTGCTCTTCCCTGGTAGAAACCCTCCTCGAAAGCGAGCTGTTCGGCCATGTCAAAGGATCTTTTACCGGGGCCCACCAGACCAAGCACGGTTTCTTTGAACTGGCCAATCACGGCACCTTCTTCTTTGACGAGATTGCAAACCTGAGCCTGAACATCCAGGCCAAGCTCCTCAGGGTCATTCAGGAGCGGGAGTTCATGAAGGTCGGAGATCAACGGAAGATCAATCTCGACATACGGATCATCTCGGCCTCCAACAGCGAGCTTACAGAATCGATCCGGAAGGAGACCTTCAGGGAGGATCTGTATTACCGGCTGAGCGTCGTGCCGATACATATTCCCCCTCTCAGGGAAAGGAAGCAAGATATCCCTCTCCTCATCCGCCACTACATCGACAAACTGAGCCGTAAAATGAAGAAATCGCGTCTGGAGGTATCCTCAGAGGCAATGGATATCCTGACCGAATATGCCTGGCCCGGGAATGTAAGGGAACTTGAACACACCATGGAACGAATCCTCATTCTGGAGGATACCGATATGATACGGGCCGCGAACCTGCCGACGTTTATCACCCAGCGCCAGGGAGAGCTGCAGATGTTTTCCGAAGAACCCTTCTCACTGGAGGAATTGGAGAAAAAATATATCGCCTTTGTGCTCAAGCGGACCAAAGGGAAAAAGACCGAGGCGGCCGACATCCTGGGCATCAATCGGAAGACCCTGGCCGCCAAGATCAAAAAGTACGACATCCTCTGAGTCTCCCGCCAATTCTCTGTTCTCTTGTGGCATCACCATCCTGAATCAGCACCCCGTTGAAAGGGGTAATTTTGTAACATCTGTCCCAGTTTTTCCCATTATGGGCATTCAACAAAAATAACAAGTAGTTAATCCCATACGGTCAGACTGCATGTTACAAAATGCCCCAAAACCACCCCATTTTTCCCAGAAGGCTTCAATAGCCCCATCTATTTGATTTTAAATGATAAAAATACGATTCCGGCTGTCGGGCATAATGATTGCTAAAAGATCTATAGCAATGATCAGCCACATGGAAAGAGGCGAGGAACAGGATAGTTGAGGATATGAACGCTCAGAAGACCATCCTTATTGCCGAGCCGGCCGAGGTGCTTTCTGCAAACCTCGAGGCCTACTCAAAGGCCAAGGGGTTCGCGCTCCTGAAGACCGGCAACCTGAAAGAAACCCTCCTCACGCTGCAGGAACAACGGGTGGACGGCCTCGTGCTCCATGCCGTCCTCTTGGAGAAAGACTGCGAATTTATATCTGTTATCAAAGGAATGAAAAGGGATCTGCCCGTTATCATATGCGCCGACGCCAATACGGCCGAACTGGAAAGCAGCATCCGCAAACAGGGGATATTTTATTATCATATCCAGTCATTTGGCATCGAAGATCTCGAGATGGCCATATCCAATGCCGTCAACGGATTGCCCCATTAGCCCGGAGGACCAGAACATGACGTTACAGGAAAAGATCGCCGCCCGAAAATTTGTTGTCTTAGGAGAATTTGAACCCCCCAAGGGGGCTGATTTCTCCCCCTTTATCAAAAATGTCAATCTTGCAAGGGGGCGTGTGGACGCCTTTGTCGTCCCGGAAATGGCAAACGCCGTGCTGAAGGCCAGTTCCTTGGGGGGGTGCGCATTCCTTGAGAGGGAGGGGATCGAAGCGGTTTTTCAGGTCTGTTGTCGGGACAGGAACCGTCTGGCCCTTCAAGCGGACATCTTGTCGGCCGGGGCCCTCGGTATCAAGAACATCATGGCGGTTCTCGGTGTCGATATCAGTTACGGAGACCACCCGCACGCAAGGAGCGTCAATGACCTCAACCTCATAGAACTCCTCGACACCATTTCAAGGCTACAGAACGGAAAAGATCTGTCCGGCATAGAGTTGAGGCATTCACCTCGATTCTGCGTAGGTTCCACTGTCGATATCAGTGCCACAGGCGGACTTCTCGACATTGAGTTGGAGAACATCGAGAAAAAGGTGGCGTTGGGGGTGGAATATTTCATTACCAATCCCGTATTTGATCTCCACCGATTTCAACAGTTCATCAAACGCCTGGGGAAAGAAAAGGCGGCCGTCATCCCCACAGTGCTTCTTCTCAAATCGGCCGGGATGGCACGATACATAGACCGGAATGTTAAAGGGATATCGATCCCCTCCGAAATCATCCGCCGGATTCAAAAGGCGCCGGACAAGCCAAGGGAGTGCACCCAAATCGCCGGAGAAACCATCACATACCTCAAAGAGCTCGGAATGGCCGGTGTCTTGATATCTACTGTGGGTTGGGAGGACAGGCTGCCGCAGATCCTGAATGCGGCAAAACTTTAAACGGAAAGGAACCGTATCATGTCAGACAGTCGTTCAAAAAAATTGTCGGGTTCAGTGATGGTGATCGGCGGCGGCATCGCAGGGATGCAGTCCGCTCTTGATCTCGCAAATTCCGGTTATTATGTTCATCTTGTCGAGGCCTCTGCCGCCATTGGCGGGGTCATGGCTCAATTGGACAAGACCTTTCCCACGAATGACTGCGCCATGTGAATCCTCTCTCCCAAACTGGTCGAGGTCGGCCGGCATCTGAATATTTCGCTTCTGACCCTCTCCGAAGTGATAGGAATCAGCGGAGAAGCCGGGAATTTCGAAGTTGAGGTCCTGAGGCATCCCCGTTATGTGGATATGGAGAAATGCATTGCCTGTGGGACCTGTGCCGAAAAATGCCCCAAAAAGGTGGATGACCCTTATAATGAAAATCTGGTCAAAAGGAAGGCCGCTTATGTGGATTACGCACAGGCCGTTCCCCTGAAATTTGCCATTGACAAGGAAAACTGCATCTATTTTCAGAAGGGGAAATGCCGGGCCTGTGAGAAGTTCTGTCCCACGAATGCCATCAATTTTGATGAAAAGGAAGAGACCCTTTTTCTCAGGGTTGGTTCTGTGATCCTCGCCCCGGGTTTTGATGCTTTTGATCCTGCGCGGTTTGATGCCTATAAGTATGCCACGCATCCCAACGTGGTGACCTCCATGGAATTCGAGCGGATACTGTCGCCCTCCGGACCCACTATGGGGCACCTGGTGCGGCCGTCGGACCACACCGAGCCGAAAAAGATCGCATGGCTCCAGTGCGTCGGATCAAGGGATATGAACCGTTGCGGCCATGGGTATTGCTCCTCTGTGTGCTGCATGTATGCGGTGAAGGAGGCCGTCATTGCCAAGGAACATGCCGGAGACGATCTGGAATGTTCTGTTTTTTTTATGGATATGCGGACATACGGCAAAGACTTTGAACGGTATTACAATACTGCGCGTGAAAAGCACGGGGTCCGCTTTACTCGCTCCCGGGTGCACACCATCGATCCCATAAAAGGGAGCGATGACCTGCTGTTGAGCTTCGCTACCGAAGAGGGCGTGATCACAGAAGAACGATTTGATCTGGTTGTCCTCTCCGTCGGCATGGAGATCCCACCGGAGGTTTCGGAATTGGCACAACGCCTGGGAATTAAAAGAGACGAAAGCGGATTTTGTCATACCGATACCTTCTACCCCGTCACCACTACCCGGCAAGGTATTTACGTGTGCGGCGCCTTCCAGGGTCCGAAAGACATCCCGCAGTCCGTTACAGAGGCCAGCGCTGCGTCCTGTGCGGCGAGTGTCGATCTCTCCAGTGCGCGGGGAACCGAGACCCTGAGTGTGGAGATCCCGGAGGAGAGGGACGTCTCTAATGAACCCCCCAAAATCGGTGTGTTTGTCTGCAACTGCGGCACCAATATCGGTGGCATCGTGGATGTGCCGGCCGTAGCCGAATACGCATCCACGCTTCCCTTCGTGGCCCATGTGGACCAGAATCTCTTCACCTGTTCCCAGGACACGCAGGATAGGATGCGAGATGTGATCAAGGAGGCGGGTCTCAACAGGGTGGTGGTAGCCGCGTGTTCTCCCATGACGCACGAACCCCTGTTCCAGGAGACCCTCCTGGCATGTGGACTCAATAAGCAACTCTTTGAGATGGCCAATATCCGGAATCAGAACTCGTGGGTCCACAGCTCCGATCCTGCCGCTGCCACAGATAAGGCAAAGGACCTGATTCGAATGGCGGTCGCACGGGCGGCACTCCTGAAACCCCTCATGGCCAAGCGAATCCCGGTCAACAAGCGGGCCCTGGTGGTGGGGGGCGGTGTGGCGGGCATGACGGCCGCGCTGGGCCTGGGGGATCAGGGATTTGACGTGGTGCTGGTGGAAAAGGAGACCCAGTTGGGCGGCTTCTCAAGGGAGTTGACCCAAACCATTGACGGATCCAATATCCAGGAACATATCCTCGAACTCATCGACAGGGTGACCCGAAATGATAAGATACAGGTATTGACCGAATCCCTGATCGTCGGGTTTGGCGGGTTTAAGGGAAACTTTACGACCGAGGTGCTGGTGGGACCCGGCATGTACGAACGAAAGATCGATCATGGTGTGGTCGTACTGGCGACAGGGGCCAGAGAGTACATTCCCCGGGAGTACCTTTACGGAGAGGATGAGAGGGTCGTGACCCAGGTGGATCTGTCCAAGCGGCTAGAGCTGAAGGGCGCCTCAGATCTGAAAGACGTGGTGATGATCCAGTGCGTGGGTTCCAGAAACGATGCATATCCCAATTGCTCCCGGATCTGTTGTCAAAGCGCCGTCAAAAATGCCCTCCATATCAAAGAACTCAACCCCGATGCCAATGTCTATATCTTATACAGGGATATCCGAACGTACGGTCTCCTGGAAAACTACTACCGGGAGGCCAGGCGGCAGGGGGTTATTTTTATACGGTTCCGGGCGGATGCCCCACCGTCAGTGGAATCCTCAGACAGCGGGATCCGGGTCGCCGTAAAGGACCACGTTCTCCAACGGGACATTCAGATCCATGCAGACCTCCTGGCCCTCAGTGCGGGGATGCGGCCCGAGGACACCGAGGAGCTGTCTTCCATCCTAAAATTAGCCAGGAATCCGGACGGCTATTTCATGGAAGCGCACGTAAAACTGCGGCCGGTCGACATGGCCGGTGAGGGCATCTTTGTATGCGGTACGGCCCACAGTCCAAAACTGATATCCGAGGCCATCTCACAGGCCATGGCCGCCGCCTCCCGTGCGGCAACCTTTCTCTCCCAATCGGAGATCACACTTTCCGTGGTCACCGCCACGGTGGACCAGGAGAGGTGTGCCGCATGTCTGGTCTGTGTCCACTCCTGCCCTTATGGTGTGCCGAAAATAAATCGAGACGGGGTGAGTGAGATCGACCCGGCCCTGTGTCACGGGTGCGGCATCTGCGCGGCCGAGTGCCCGGCTAAGGCCATTGAACTGAACTGGTATGAGGATGACCAAGTGATGAGCAAGGTAGACGCCCTGCTGGAAGGAGTTCTGTGATGAAAAATTTTGAACCGATCATTCTTACGTTCTGTTGTCAGGCGTGAGGGTATACGGCAGCGGACCTGGCAGGTTCCATGCGACTGCAATACCCCAGCAACATAAAGATCGTCAGTGTGCCTTGTACCGGAAAAATAGACCTAATTTACCTCCTCAAGTCGTTTGAAAAAGGGGCCGACGGGGTCTACGTCCTCGGTTGTATAGAGGGGGAGTGCCGCTTTGGAACAGGTAATCTCAGGGCGCGGAAAAGAGTGATGCAGGCACAGAAGATCTTGGACAGTATCGGTATCGGGGGAGATCGGGTGCAGATGTACAACCTCTCATCCAGTGAAGGCCCCCGGTTCGCCGAGTTTGCAGCAGAGATGACCAATAAAATTAGAGAGTTGGGGCCCAATCCGATTAAGAGATTCAGGGAAAAACTGGCAGCGTGACGTGAAGGAGGATTCATAATATGATTATTGCGGAAAAGAAGCCGATTGAGGAAGTCATCGAGATGGTGAAAGACTTCCGGAAAATCCTCATTGTGGGGTGCAATGAGTGTGTGACCGTATGCGAAGCCGGCGGAAAAAGGGAGGTGGCCGTGCTCGCATCTTCTTTGCGGATGTACTTCATGAATCAGGGAAAGGATACACAGATCGACGAGGTCACGTTGGAACGACAGTGCGACCGTGAATACCTTGAGGAGATCAGGAACCGCATAGAGCAATATGATGTGGTCATCTCGTTGGCATGCGGGGTGGGCGTACAGTTTCTGGCCGAGACCTATTCCCGGTTCCCGGTCTATCCAGGCGTCAACACCTGTTTCATGGGGGTGACGGAGGAGCGGGGGGTCTGGAGTGAGAGGTGTCAGGGCTGCGGGCAGTGTATCCTGGGAAGCACCGGGGGGATCTGTCCCATATCCAGATGCGCCAAACGGCTGCTGAACGGACCCTGCGGCGGGTCCACCAAGGGAAAATGCGAGATCAGCAAGGACCTGGACTGTGCCTGGCAGCTCATCATCGATCGGTTGAAGGAACTGGACCGTTTAGATGAATATGAACAGATCGCCCCGATCAAGGACTGGTCAACGGAACGGGCCGGCGGCCCCAGGAGAGTGGTAAGGGAGGACGTGAGACAATGAGCGTAAAAACACCGAGCAGGCTTGAAAAGATCCTCGATTCCGGCCAACTGGCCGTTACATCCGAATGCGGCCCCCCAAGGGGGAGCGACCCTGAAGCAATCACTAAAAAGGCGAAAATGATCAGGAATTATGTGGATGCCATCAATATCACGGACAATCAGACCAGTGTAACCCGCCTTTGCAGTCTGGCCGCATGTATCCATCTCAAACTCATGGGGATTGAACCGACGCTGCAGATGGTGGTGCGCGACCGGAATCGGATCGCCCTTCAGAGCGATATCCTGGGCGCTGCATCCTTCGACATTCACAATATCCTCTGCCTGTCAGGGGACCATCAGAAGTTCGGGGACTGCCCCCAGGGCCAGAATGTCTTTGACATCGACTCCATGCAATTAATCCAGACCGTGCGACATATGCGGGATGAAGGTAAGTTCTTGGGGGGAGACGACATCCAGCGGCCCCCACAGATGTTTGTGGGTGCGGCCGCCAATCCCTTTGCAGATCCATTTGAGATCAGGGTCCCCCGTCTGGCCAAAAAGGTCGCTGCTGGCGCTGAATTTATTCAGACGCAGTGCATTTACAACCTGGATAAGTTCGAACTCTGGATGAAGCAGGCCCGGGACCGGGGGCTTCATGAAAAGATCTATATCCTTGCAGGCGTAACCCCCTTCAAATCCGTCGGCATGGCCAAGTACATGAAAAACCGCGTTCCAGGGATGGATGTTCCTGATGACGTGGTCAAACGGATGGCCGGTGTACCCAAGGAAAAACAGCCTGAGGAAGGGATTGCCATCTGCGTGGAAACCATCCAGCGGCTAAAAGAATGCGAAGGCGTCCGGGGATTTCATATCATGGCCATTGAATGGGAAGAAAAGGTCCCCGAGATCGTAGAACGGAGCGGTCTCTATCCGAGACCAAGGGATTGACGATTGACGATTGACGATTTAAGATGTCTCATGTCTGAACATTGAAGCCCGGAACCCCTTTGAATTAAAAATTGAGACCATTTGCCCAAAGTCCAAGGTCCCAAGACCACAATCCAGCAGGCAGTAAGCAGAAGGCAGAAGGCAGTTGCAACCGAAAGACGATAAATGACGGCGAAGCCAAATGACCAATGACTGAAAAAGGAGGGTTGGATATGGATAAAAAATATATTCTGGTGGTGGATGATGATCCGGATCTGGTGGAAACGGTTTCCATGATGCTGGAGAGCAAGGGGTGCGAGGTGGGACAGGCCTATGACGGTGTTGAAGGCGAGGAGTCTATTAAGGAAAGACGACCCGATCTGGTGATCCTGGATGTCATGATGCCTCGGAAAGACGGGTATGTCCTTTGCGCGGAACTGAAGGCGAATGAGGCGACGCGGGATATCCCGATTGTGCTCCTCACCGCGGTCGGCGAGGCGGTCCCCACCACCACCTATACCCACGCTGACGGCATGTCCACTGAGGCGGACGACTACATCGCCAAGCCGATCGATACTGAGGGCCTCTGGAAGGTCGTAACCGCCCTCCTGTAGGCCATGGGCGCAGAAGCGCGACCCGCCTCGGAACCCTTTGGTACCCGATCAGCTTCGGAAAGGTCCGCGTTGCATGGAACCGATGACAATGAATGAGGTCCCGGAGCGCGTCGGTCTCGGCGCCGGGGTCCTACGCGAGGTAAAGGGGCGCAGGTTTTTCCATGCCGATCCCTGAAAAACTCGGCGGATTCAAGGTCCTGAAAGATGTGACGAGGATCGTGGTGGCCTCTCCCAGGGAGGCCGACGACTTTCCCTTACGGGTTTTCCGTGCCCTTGCCGACCAGAAGATCAATCTCCCCTATGCAACCTGCATCTCCGACGAGCATGTCTGGGGCATTACCATCGTGGTCGAGGCCGTTGATGCGGTTCGAACATCGGCCGCACTCGAGGCTGCAATCACCAAAAGGCCGACCCTTCACCCCAAAGGCGCCATCCTCTCCATCTTCCCCCACCGAAAAAACCCGGAGATTACCCGGGCGCTCTTCGAGACGTTCGGCCGGGAGGGCGTCGCCCTCGATGCCATGGCCAGTTCGCCCTCTGCCATCTCCGTCCTCCTTGACGAAGGCATCCTGAACAGGGCCAGCAGCGCCCTGTTCGGGCCATTCACCTTCAGCGCCTACCGCACTCCGGCCGACTGGAAACTCGCCCAGAAGGGGAAAGAACAGCTCTACAAGGAGGTCGTTGCCTCGTATCAGGAGAAGAGGCCCAAGGTTTACGGACTGGAGTATCAGGATGGGCAGGCATTGCTTCAGGTAAAACTGGATAGAGGGCATATGGGCACGTTAGGCGCGTTGTTCAAGCGATTCGCCCGACCCGACCTCCATCTCACCTTCCTGACTGCCAGCCCGTGCAAAGAAGGCAAAGAACAGATCTCCTTTTGTCTTCCGGTATCTCAAGACAACGCCTGTCAACAGATCGTGACCGACACGGCCTCGGGCTCAGACCCGCGGTGTCTCGAACCTGTCGCCGCCTTTTCCATGAACGGCCCCCATTTCGGCGATCGCTACGGCATTGTGAGCGACCTCCTTGTTGCCTTATCGTCCGGCCATGTGGATCTCCTGGGGCTCACCTGCACCATCGCATCCATGACCGGGGTCGTTCCCTCGACCCAGTTGACGGCCGCCATCGAGGCCATTCGGGGCCGCTTCGATATCCCCTCGGTAATCGAGCGGACGTAACGACTGCGAAGCAACCCTTGCGAATCCATCCTGTTGACTTTGCCCAACTACCTCCCCCTTGCCTGAATATCTCAATTCTCATTTGACTTTTTACACAATCTGCGCTTTAAAAAGGCGTAATTTGAAACATCGCTAAAGCAGCAGAGGAGATCTTTCCATGGACGCCAATCTGTCGGGCCAAGAGAACGGTGTGGTGGTGAACGCGCTTCGCCCTTACGGCACGTCTATTTTTACGGAGATGACCGTGCTCGCCAATGCCAATGGCGCGGTCAATCTCTCCCAGGGCTTCCCGGACGCGGACGGCCCCGAGGAGATCCGCCGGCGGGCGGCAGAGGCCATACTGCGGGGTCCAAACCAATACGCCCTTTCTTCGGGCATTTTATCCCTGCGGGAGGCCGTGGCCCGAAAGATGAAGCGATTTTACGGTATCGACGTGGACGCGGAGACCGAGGTCACGGTCACATCGGGCGCTACCGAGGGTCTGTGCGCCACCCTGTTGGGCATTCTGGAACCGGATGACGAGGTGATCCTCCTGGAGCCTGCCTACGACACCTATGCGCCGATCTCAGCCCTTGCCCATGCACGCATACGGTATGTATCGCTCGAAGGGGATACCTTCCAGCTTCCCAGGGAGAGGCTGGCGGAGACATTCTCGCCACATACAAAGGCCATTATCATCAACAACCCCCAGAACCCCTGCTGCAAGGTCTTTACCCAGGATGAGCTGGCCTTTATCGGTGGCCTGTGCCAGCGGTACAATGCCTATGCCATCGGCGATGAGGTCTATGAGCATCTGGTGTATGACGGCAGAAGGCATGTCACCCTCCTCTCCATCCCTTCCCTTCGGGACCGGGCCTTTGTCGTCTCCTCCACAGCCAAGACCTTTTCCATGACCGGGTGGAAGGTAGGGTATGTCATCTCATCGCCGGTCCTTTCAAAGGCAGTGCGGATGAGCCATCAGTTCATCGTCTTCTGCGGGCAATCGGCCCTTCAGGAGGCCATGGCCTTTGCCATGGATTTCCCCGACAGTTACTACACGCAGCTCCTTTCGGATTATACCCACAGGCGGGATCTGTTGACTGGGGCCTTGAGGGAACTGGGGTTTCGAGTATTCCAACCCGAAGGGACCTATTATGCGGTGGCCGATATCACCCCCCTTGGGTTCGACGACGATCTAACATTCTGTCGCATGCTCCCTGAAAAGGCCGGGGTGGCCGCCATCCCCTGTTCGGTCTTCTGGAAAGACCGACACAGCGGAAGACATCTGGTTCGATTTTGCTTTGCAAAAAAGGAGGATACCCTGCACGAGGGCATCAACAGGCTTCGGAGGTGGCTCAAATGAAGGTGGCAGCAGCCCAGATGGACATTTTGTGGCACGATCGGGATATCAATCATGCCAAGATTAGAGACATGGCTCAAAGGGCCAAAGAGGCGGGGGCGGACCTGATCGTCTTTCCTGAAATGGCCGCCACCGGTTTTTCCATGGACACGGCCATAACGGCCGAACCCTTGGACGGACCTACCCCTACCCTCTTTCGCGACCTGGCTCGAGATCTCGAGATAACGATTGTGGGAGGATTTGTGCTTCAAAGGGAAGAAGGCCGACCCCAGAATGTCTCCCTGACAGTAGACCGGAATGGCGTTGACCTGGCCCTCTATGCCAAGATCCACCTGATCGGGCTCCTCCAGGAGGATCAGCACTACGATCCCGGAGACCGCACGGTCTCTTTCCGCTTGGGCGACATAGAGGCTGCATCCCTCATCTGTTACGATCTCCGTTTCCCGGAGGTCTTCCGGCCCTTAACAGATCGGTGCTGCCTCGTCCTGGTGATTGCATCTTGGCCGGCCGTACGGCAGCGCCACTGGGACATCCTCCTCCCTGCCCGAGCCGTGGACAATCAGCTTTATATCGTGGGGGTAAACCGCGTGGGAGAAGGGGGTGGGCTTCTTTTCACAGGTGGATCCGCCATCATCGATCCTGCCGGGGAAATCATTGCCCATGGCGGCGATAAGGAGACCCTGCTCTTTGGAGACATCAACCCTCAACGGGTACAACAGGTCCGTTCGGACATGCCGTTTGTGAAGGACCGAAAATCGCATTACCTTCATAACACAGGAACATGAGAGAGAAATCCTCTAACGTTCTAACGTTGGCATTTTAGACGTGGAAAAAAAGGTAAGGGTTCACAGGTTCCGGGTTCAACGTTCAAGGTTAAGGACACTGACGCAATTGAAGACCTCAAACGTCCTTCTAAATCCAGTTTTAGAGCAGGACTGCTGGCACAAATGTCGTCCTGTGGGCTGCAAATTTCAGGGCTGAGATGCCGGACACAATCGACTCTCGTGCGAGTACGCCTAAAAAATCGAATCCTGGACCGAGAATTCAACCTTGAATCCCGCTACAGCGGGAAACCTTTGAACCCGTGAACGGTTACAAAAAAAGATTGATTTCATGCTTCAAATGCATATAATTAAATGTCTAACCGTTCACAGGTTCAAAGGTTCAGGGTTTCCCGTTAGTTTCGGGGTCAACTGGTCCTAATGTTGAGGGTCAACGAACCATGCATGGGCCTTAACCCAGTACAGGGAGGCGACAA
>Ga0172370_10003089_pt1 | contig 23395 bp, 22 predicted proteins | sample LakKiv5m_FD_114538 | JGI IMG/M metagenome (GOLD analysis project Ga0172370, IMG submission 114538) | Freshwater microbial communities from Kabuno Bay, South-Kivu, Congo - kab_022012_11.5m | ecosystem: Environmental > Aquatic > Freshwater > Lake | place: Democratic Republic of the Congo...
AAACTTGAGCTCCTGGTCAGCCACCGCACCAAGGCCCTAGAACTGGAGGTTGAGTCAAGAAAGGCCGCCCAGCAGCAGGCAAATGCCCTGCGTCAGCAGCTTGAATTTATCCTGAAGGCGACTAAAACCGAGCTGGTTATCATTGATAAGGATTTTTATATCCGTTATATAGACTCGGATCGGGTGCGCAAATACGGTGATTGGGTGGGAAAGAAATGTTTTGATTACTTCATGAATACCAAAAGCCCCTGCCCCAGGTGCAGTATTGAAAAGGCGCTTAAGACAAAAAAGATCATCGTCAGCGAGGAAAAACTGGCTAAGGAGGCTAACCGCACGGTACAGGTCACTACAATACCTTTCCAGAATGAGAACGGGGAATGGCTCGTCGCTGAAGTAAATATGGATATAAGCGAGAGGAAGAAGATCGACGATGAGCTGTGGCGCTACCGGGAGCATTTAGAGGAGCTGGTTGAGGAGCGTTCGGGCCAGCTTATGCAGGAGATATCCCTGCATAAAAAAGCGGAGGTCGAGAAGGGTAAATTAAATTACGAGCTGCTTAAATCTTACGAGAAGTTAAAGAGCATTTCGCTGATTGACGCGCACACCGGGTTATATAACCACCGTTATCTCCAGGATGTCATTGAGGCGGAGTTCCATCAGTCAAAAAGATATGCCCAGCACCTCTCGGTGATCATGCTTGACATTGACTATTTCAAATCCATTAATGATGTCTACGGGATGGCCTTCGGGGATCTTGTGCTAAAACAACTGGCCCGGCAGCTGCGCAGGCTGGTGCGGCGCTATGATATCCTTATCCGTTACAGCGGGGAGGAATTTATTATCATTTCCCCACGACTTAACCGCGATCTGGCTTTGAACATGGCGCAGCGGCTGCTTGAATCCCTGAATGTTATGAGCTTCGGCAATAAGAAGCACGCTGTCAAGTTGAAATTGAGCCTTTCCGCTGTTTCTTATCCTGAAGACAGGGCAGCTCAAGGAATTGACCTGGTCAATCTGGCTAATAATGTGCTTGATTACGCCAAGCAAAGCGGCGGGAACCGCGCCTATTCCACCCTGGATATTAAAAAACCGGGGAAGAAGGGCGTGGAAAAAATACTTAAAGCCACGGGAGTAAAAACTTTAAAGAATACCATTGAAAAGCTTACCAAAAAGTCCAAGCAGGGGCTGGTAGAGTCCATACTTGCCTTTGCCAAGACCATTGAATTAAAAGACCATTACACCGGAGAGCATGCAGAAAGCACCGTGCACTATGCTACGGAGATCGCCAAGGAATTGCGTATGCCGCGCGATGAGATAGAATTGATCAAGCAGGCAGCTATGCTGCATGACTTGGGCAAGATCGGTATCAGCGAGAATATCCTGCTTAAAAAAGGCAAGCTCACCAAAAAGGAGTTTGACGAGATCAAGAAGCACCCGCAGATCGGCGCCGATATTATCCGGCCGATCCGGTTTTTGCACGGCCTGATCCCGTTCATCTTTTATCATCATGAAAGATGGGATGGGAAAGGGTATCCCAGCGGGATCAAGGGCGAGGATATTCCCGTAGGGGCGAGGATCATCGCTATCGCCGATGTTTACCAGGCCTTGACCAGCGACCGGCCGTATCACAAGGCATTCAGCAAGAAGGAGGCCCTTGAAATAATCAAGAAGGCCTCCGGCAGGCAGTTTGACCCCCACATCACCAACATCTTCCTCAAGATAATCAAGAAAGAGAAATAATCCGTTCCACTATAGCCTGCTGGTTTTGGAGCTTTAGGTCGATTTTTTAACGCCAATGTTCTTTCGCATTTCGGTGGCTGCTGAACTCGCAGCATTTGCTCTGGCAAATGCTGCTCAAACAGCATCGCCATCCCCGTTTTGTCGCTTCGCTCCACGGGGATACCCTCAATGCTCAAGCTCCATTGGCTAAAATCGACATTCGCTCCAAAACCAGTAGGCTAAGTGTAACGAATGTATATTTGTTCCTGAATCTCACCTTGCCAAAATCATCTATAAAATAAGTATTATGTCTGGAATTTTTTATTGAATTACTTTATCATTTCGTGTGAAGTAGTATAATATTTACAATCATTAGTTTTGCAACGAATACAGGCTAATTATAAATAGGAGAATAAGAATGCATGATCTGAGTGCCAAAAGGTTAGAAAAAATTGAAAGAACAGCGGTATTTCTTGAAGAAATGGTTAATTCATTTTGTAAAAAAATTGGAAAACCTGCAAGTGTGTTATCTGGTGGTAGGTTGTATCCACGCTATAGGGAGCCCTCTTTTATGCATTTCCAAGTATTAATGTCTGTTAGGATAGTTAGCGGATTTTATGCTTCAGTTTGTCTTTTGAAGAATGGTTATACCCAAGAGTCTGGGGTTATGGCAAGAACAATAATTGAGTTTACTGAAAAGATATTCTATGCCGAAGAAGCGCAAGCTAGTGGTCAGCTAACTAGGATACAAAAGAAAATACAAGATGATTATTTCAAAGACGATGTAACTTGCGAGGAAGATTTATTTAAAAAGGAGGGTTGATGGATAGATATGGATAGCGTTCATAAATCTCAGGCGCAACATCTTAGGAGGTTTGTCCCAGAATGCAAGCATTCTAATATCAAAGAATTTGCAAAAACGATCTATCATACCTTTTCCCGCTATGTACACGGTTTTTATACCCCAATAATGGAAATGTACGAAAGCGGAACAGAGCGTTTCCTGATGAAGGGTATGCTTGATACTCCGAGAGAAGAAGAAATGATTGGTGGAGTTTTTAGGTCTATTGTACCAGTTTTCGCAGCGTTCGTATCTATTAGTCAGAGATTAGGGCTTAAAGAATCAGAACAAGCAATTACTGAAAAATGGAGGCTATTTGTGAATTCGCCAGAGTACAGTGGTTCCTGATAAAACTTTGTTAACATTTGGAGGTGAGTATGAAAATGAATAAAGTATATGGGGTGTTGTTGCTGGCTTTGCTGGCTGCCACAGTCGTAGGCATGGTTATAAGAAATGATACTTATTGGAGTGTTTATAATTATGTAACGATAATATTATCCGCACTAATTGGCATTTCCTTGTTGAAGCAAAAATAGCCTTTTTGAGTGGAAAACCTGTTATCGGCAGCGGGTGACGGGGCTTGTTTAAGCAGCATCTCAAAAATTTGAGCGGGCATGGTTGCCCGGCTATCTACGAAGCAGGCAGAGCGAGAATTTTTGCCGAAGCGCAGCATTTCCACGCCGGGGAAATGCAAGCGGTGCTGCGAAAACAAGCCACGGCAGGCCCTGCTGCCAGGTATGCTTTTATTCCCAAATTTTGTCTTGCCAAAAACACCCATAAATAGTAATATATAGCATTGACCTTGGGGCCCATAGCTCAGTCGGTCAGAGCAGGTGACTCATAATCACTTGGTCCGGGGTTCGAATCCCTGTGGGCCCAGATAGTATTGGGGCGCATAGCTCAGTTGGTTAGAGCGCTACACTCACATTGTAGAGGCCATAGGTTCAAGTCCTATTGCGCCCACTTAAAATAAAAGGGAGAGAGAGTGGCTGCATCTGATCTGAAGACGCAGATAATCGGCCTGGTGGGTTTACAGGAACTGGACACCGAGATCTATGCCTTGAACAATGAAAAGGAAACCAAGCCTTTGGAGTTCAAGGCTATTGAGGCCTCCTTTGAGGCAAAAAAGCAGAACCTGGCAGCCTTGGAGAAAAAGTCATTAGACCTTCAGAAACAGCGCAAGGATAAGGAGCTGGAGCTGGGCTCTAAAGAGGATGCGGCTAAAAAACTTCAGGCACAGCTTTATTCCCTTAAAACCAATAAGGAATACCAGACTATGCTGCAGCAGATCCAGGATGCCAAGCTAGACGCAGGCCTGGTTGAAGAAAAAATCCTGATGCTCTTTGAGGAAACCGATAAGGCAAAGAAGGAGATCGAGCAGGAGAATATAAAGATCAAGGAGGAGGAGAAGGTATTCAACGAGCAGAAGAAAAAGGTTGAATCGCGCCTCAAGGAGATCGACGACCGGCTGGGAGTGCTGGAGGGGCAGCGCAAGCAACTTACCCCCGGGATAGACCCCAAGGTGTTCTCCCTGTACGAGAGGATATTGAAAAGCCGCGACGGCCTGGCGATCGCCAGCGTCAAAGATAATTCCTGCTCCGGATGCAATATGAATGTACCGCCGCAGGTGATCAACCTGATCAAGATGTACGACGCGATTATTACCTGTGAGGTTTGTAACCGTATCCTCTACATCAAGGAATGAGCCATTTAGATATCTATATTGACGGCGCTTCAAAGGGCAATCCCGGCCACAGCGGTATAGGGGTAGTGATCTGTAGCCAGGGCAAGACCGTAAAAAATATTTCAAGTTATATCGGCCAGGCCACCAATAATATCGCCGAATACACCGCTCTTATATATGCGCTTGAAGAAGCGTTTTTGCTTAAAGCTAAGACTTTAAAGATCAACACCGACAGCCAGCTCCTGGCCAGGCAATTGAACAAGGTTTATAAGGTGAGGGATACCGGGATAATAAATTTATATAACCGGGTGGTCAGGCTTTTGACTGGATTTGAAAAAGTCCTGGTCAGCCATATCCCGCGGGAAGAGAATCGCGGTGCGGATAAGCTGGCAAATAAAGCAGTTAAGAAGGCGCTGAAGAAATCTTTGACAATAAGCAGGCAGAATGTGGCTGCCCCCGCTGCTTCGCTTTGCGAAGCAAAGCGAAGCAAAGCGGCGGGGGAGGAAAGTCCGGGCTCCAGAGGATAACGTAATGGGTAATCCCCATCTCCGCCAAAAACATCGGCGGACGGATCAGAGCCACAGAGACGAGCAGGGGCGTAAGCCCCGAGGTGAAACGCGGCAATCTCTACGCGGAGCAAAGCACAAAAGTCCCGCCCGTTCTACTTCATCGTAGATTAAGGGCTATCCGCTTGAAAATCCTGAAAGTGATTTCGGGAAAGGGCGGGAGGGTAAGCTGCTAAAGTTTTCGCGGCAACGCGGGAATTGAGAGGAATAGCCACTAACCGGTGTGGATAATTACACCAAGACAGAACCCGGCTTATTCTGCCTGCTTTTTAATAATAGGAACAAATCAAGGAGGAAGTCATGTCAGGTCATTCAAAATGGAAGACAAATAAAGGGAAGAAAAGCATAGCCGACGCCAAGAAAGGGGCGACCTACACCAAGATCATCAAGGAGCTTACGGTGGTTGCCCGCGACGGAGGAGGAAATCCCGATACTAATCCGCGGCTGCGCGCTATAATGCAGAAGGCAAAGGAAGCGAATATGCCTTCAGATAACGTGAAGATGGCGATCAAGCGGGGCACAGGAGAACTCCCCGGCGTAGTTTATGAGGCGGTTATGTATGAAGCCTATGGCCCGGGAGGGGTAGCGATCCTGATCGATTCCCTAACTGATAATAAAAACCGCACTACCGCCGAGTTACGTAATATTATGTCAAAAAAAGGCGGGAATATGGCTGGTGCGGGCGCGGTCAGCTGGATGTTTGCCCAAAAAGGATATATCACCGTGGCAAAGGATAAGGTCAAAGAGGATGAGTTGATGAATATAGTCCTTGATGCCGGTGCCGAGGATATGAAACATGATGAAAACATTTACGAAGTCTTTACCGCGGTCCAGGACCTAGAGAAGGTCAAACAGGCGCTCCAGGATAAAGGGATTAAATGGGATGATGCGGAATTAACCATGATCCCCTCATCCACGATCAAGGTTACGGGGAATGAGGCCAGGCAGCTTTTGAAGCTGATAGAGGCGCTGGAAGAGCATGATGATGTGCAGCAGGTTTATGCCAACTTTGATATCCCGGATGAGATCATAAATGAGGTTGCGACGGAAGAAGAATGATCATTTTAGGTCTTGACCCTGCTTTGAGTATCACCGGTTATGGGGTCATCCAGGTTAAGGGAAGCCTTATAGCTTTACGTGAGGCAGGTATAATTAAAACTTCGGCTAAAGATTCTGCTCCAAAACGATTGGATAAAATATACCGCGGAGTGACCAAATTAATCGAAGATACGAAGCCGGATTGCCTGGTGCTGGAGAAGATATATTCGCATTACCGCCATCCGGCTACATCGTATGTTTTAGGCCAGGCCAGAGGGGTGATCTGCCTGGCTGCGGCGGAAAAGAATATACCGTTTTTTGAATACGCGGCCACGCGCATAAAAAAAGCAATCGTAGGCAAGGGGTTGGCCTCCAAATCGCAGGTGCAAAGGATGGTTAGCGGCACATTAGGGCTGAAAGATCTGCCGGGCTATATGGATGTAACCGATGCCCTGGCGCTGGCTATAGCGCACAGCTATATCACAAAGGTGAAGATATGATCTCTCGTATATCAGGCAGGGTTTTGGAAAAAGGAAACAACTTTCTGGTGTTGGATTCAGGCAGCTTAAGTTATGACGTTTTTATCCCTGCCTGCGTTATGCAGCGCATAGATGAATCTATCGGCCCGGACAATAAGATCAATCTGATAACCTATCATTACCATCAGGTTGAGCCGGCCAGGAACATTCCCATACTTATCGGGTTCCTGAGCCGGGTGGAAAAAGATTTCTTTGAGGTTTTTATCACGGTTTCCGGCATCGGGCCGCGCGCAGCGCTTAAGGCCCTGAACAAACCCATCTCCCTTATCGCCAAAGCGATTGACGAAGGGGATTTAGGTTTTTTAAAAAGCCTGCCCGGCATAGGGGAACAGAGGGCAAGAGAGATCGTGGCCAAGCTGCAGAATAAGGTGGGCAAATTCGGCCTGATCCAGGATGGCCAGGCCGGAAATAAATCAATACCTAAAGATATCCATGAGGAGGCGCTTGAAGTTTTGTTACAGTTGGAGTATAAGCGGCCAGAGGCATCAGCCATGATCAAAAAAGTCTTGGAGGCTAACGCAGGGGTTAATAGCACAGAAGAGCTGCTTAACCTGGTGTATAAGCAAAGGCGTGCAAAGTAAAGGAAGCTTAGGTGGAAGAAGATAACTTAAAATCAGCGGTAGAGGCCCTGATCTTCGCCTCGGAAAGGCCGGTAACCTTAGAGCAGCTTAAGAAGGCTTTAGGTAATCCGGAATCAGGCCAGTTGCGTAAAATTATTGATGAACTAAAAGAGGAATATGAGGCAGAGAACCGGGGTTTTCGCATAGCAGAGATAGCCGGCGGGTTCCAGATGATTACAGCTCCCAGCTTTGCCCCCTTCTTAAAGAAGCTCTATAAAGACCGCAGCGTGGATAAATTATCAAAGCCCGCTCTTGAGAGTTTGGCGATCATCGCGTATAAACAGCCGTTAACTAAGTCGGAGATCGAATCCTTAAGAAACGTTAATGTGGACGGGGTAATGAAAAGCCTGCTTGAAAAAAACCTGATCCGCATCTCAGGCAGGAAAAAGATCCCGGGCAGGCCGTTTGTTTTCGGCACGACCCGGCAGTTCCTTGAGCATTTCGGTTTAAAATCTTTGGATGATCTGCCGAAGTTCGAGGATTTCAATGTTATGGCGGAAAAGGCAGAAGCAAAAAACGAGATAGAACCGATTAGCGAAGAGAATGCGGAGGTTAGAAATGAGCCTGGACAAGTTGCGCAAAAAAATTGACTCACTTGATGCCAAACTGATCAGCTTGTTAAATTTACGCGCCAAGGTAACAAAGGAGATCGGCAAAGTTAAGATCAATAAAGGCAAAAGCATCTATTCCCCTGAACGCGAGATCCAGGTTTTGCGTAAGGTCGCCGGATTAAATAAGGGGCCTTTGGAAAAGGGAGCGCTTGAGGCAATATACCGGGAGGTTATGTCGGCAAGCCTGGCTCTGGAAAAATCCCTTACCATTGCTTACCTGGGTCCCAAGGCTAGCTTCGCCAATCTGGCGGCGTTAAAAAGATTCGGTTCCCAGGTCAACTATTCTGCCTGCAATTCCATCGCCGATGTTTTTACGCAGGTTGAGCGCGGAGAGGCTGATTATGGGGTGGTGCCGGTAGAAAACTCAATCGAGGGGGCGGTAAGCCACACCTTAGATGTTTTTGTGGATTCGGAGCTGAAGATCTGTTCCCAGATTGTCCTGGATGTATCGCATAATCTGTTATCCAATTGCCCTAAAAGTAAGATCCGCAGGGTTTACTCCAACCCCTATGTATTCGGCCAGTGCCGGAACTGGCTGCAGAAGAATCTGCCCGGAGCAGAACTTATAGATGTTGCCAGCACTACGCGTGCCGCAGAGATGGCGAAAAAAGACGCCAACAGCGCTGCCATTGCCTCGAACCTTGCCTCCAAGGTTTATGGATTAAAGATTTTGGCAGGCGGCATCGAGGATTCAGCGCATAACATTACCCGCTTCTTTGTTATAGGACCCACTGATGTTGAGAAGACCGGGCATGACAAGACATCCTTATTTTTGTCGGTAAAGGACCGCGTAGGCGCTTTATACGATATGCTGCTGCCCTTTCGTAAATACGGGATCAACCTTACCAAGATAGAATCCCGGCCGTCAAAGAAAAAGGCCTGGGAGTATTATTTCTTTATTGATATCTTGGGGCATCAGAACGACGATAAGGTCAAGAGAGCATTGCATGGATTGGAAAAGAAATGTAATTATGTGAAGATACTCGGTTCATACCCGATCGGAGAATAATTAAAGAATGAAGAATTTAGTACGCAAGCATGTTTTAGATATCAGGCCTTACGTTGCCGGTAAGCCTATAGAGGAGACCAAAAGACAGTTGGGATTAAAACAGGTGGTCAAGCTGGCCTCAAACGAAAACCCTTTTGGGGCCTCTCCCAAGGCGATCAGCGCGATGAAGAGGTGTCTCTCCGGGATCAACCGATACCCGGATTCCCAAGGCTATTATTTGAAAAGACGCCTGGCCAGGCATTTTAAGCTTGAGCCGGAAAACTTCGTGCTGGGGAACGGTTCGGATGAGCTGATCGATTTGTTGATTAAAACTTTGGTAGAGCCGGATGAATCCATCGTTACCTCTGAAGGGACATTCTTGGAATATGAAATCGTCTCCGCAGCCAATGACCGCAGGGTCAAAAAGGCGCCATTGCGTTATTTTAAATACGACCTGGGGGCAATACTGAAGCTGGTGGATAAAAAAACCAAGTTGATTTTTATCTCTAACCCCAATAATCCCACCGGCACCTATCTTACTAAATACGAAGTTACAGAGTTTTTAAACGCGCTTCCGGAGAAGGCGGTGGTTGTTTTTGATGAAGCCTATGATACATTCATAGATGTGGATGATTACCCGGATTCCTTAAGTTATCTAAGGCGCAAGAAAAATGTTGTCGTGCTTAAGACCTTCTCCAAGGCATACGGCCTGGCAGGGCTTCGGCTGGGTTATCTGATAGCCAACGCTGAACTGGTGCATTTCATAGAACGGGTAAGGCAGCCGTTTAACGTCAACATCCTGGCCCAGGCAGCAGGATTAGCTGCCATGGAAGACAAAAAATTCCTTAGAAAAACACGGCGGCTTACCCTCCAGGGAAAGAATTTTATGTACGGTGAGCTTTCTTCGATGGGGCTGGGATTCTTGCCTTCGGAGACGAATTTTATCCTCATAGACACGGGTAAAGACGGGTTAGAGGTGTTTAAATCCATGCTTAAATTTGGGGTAATCGTGCGGGATATGAAGCAGTATGGCCTGAAAAATTTTATCCGCGTGACTATAGGTACGCAAAAGGAAAATGAGAGATTTGTGCGCGTTTTAAGGAAAGTGCTCAAGGAGAAAAGCTAAATGATCATTGTTTTGAAGCCGGAGGCAACGCAAGCGCAGGTAGACCATATAATCGACAAGGTTAAGCAATTGGGATTAACTCCTCATCTTTCAAAGGGCTCGCAAAGGACGATCATCGGGGTCATCGGGCCGGAGGATGTGCTGCGGAGTACACCATTAGAGATCTTTCCCGGAGTGGAGAATGTTATACCGGTGCTTTCACCGTTCAAATTGGTTTCCCGGGAGTTTAAAAAAGAGGATTCGGTAATTGATCTTGGTAAAGGGGTAAAGATAGGAGGCAGGGATGTAGTGGTTATGGCCGGCCCTTGCTCCATTGAAGATATTGACAGCTTGTTTGAAATTGCCAGGGAGGTTAAAAAAGCCGGGGCAATGGTATTGCGCGGCGGGGCATTTAAGCCTAGGAGTTCTCCTTACAGTTTCCAGGGTTTAGGCAAAGCAGGCCTGCAGATGTTAAGAGAGGTCGGTAATGAATTGGGTATGGTCACGGTTAGCGAGGTTATGGACGTGCGCGATGTGGGGTTGGTAGCGGATTTCGCGGATATCCTGCAGATCGGCTGCCGGAATATGCAGAATTTTAACCTCCTGAAAGAAGTGGGCGCAGTCAAAAAACCGGTGTTGTTAAAGCGGGGAATGGCCTCTACCGTCAAGGATATGTTGATGTCGGCGGAATACATATTAAGCTCGGGAAATTTCTCGGTTATTCTCTGTGAACGGGGGATCCGCACTTTTGAGGATTCAACCCGTAATACCCTGGATATCAGCGCTGTGCCCGTAGTCAAGCAGTTGTCTCATCTGCCGATAATCATCGATCCTTCGCATGCCGCAGGGAAATGGGGCCTGGTCCCGTCTCTGGCTAAGGCGGGGGTAGCCAGCGGAGCAGACGGTTTGATCATTGAGGTGCATAACCGTCCGGAAGAGGCTGTTTCCGACGGCGCGCAATCACTTCTCCCGGATAATTTCTCCAGCCTTATGAAAGAACTTAAAAGTATAGCCGCAGCCGTGGGGAGAAAGGTCTAATGAAAATGTTTAACAAGGTTGTGATCTTTGGCACAGGCTTGATTGGCGGCTCCATGGGTTTTGCCTTAAAAAGGAAAGGCCTGGCCCGGCAGATCATAGGTTTTAGCCGGCAGAAGAAAAATGCCGAGTTGGCCAGGAGGATGGGCGCTATTGACCGCACCGCTGCTTCTTTAGACCAAGTGCAGGATGCCGACCTGGTCATACTGGCTGCGCCTGTTGAAGCGATCATAAATATTGCTCCTGAGCTGGCAAAAAGGTTAAAAAAGGGGTGCCTGGTGATCGACGTGGCCAGCACCAAGGAAAAGATCGTATCCAGGTTAAACAAGCTGATTCCTGATTTTGTCGGCTGCCATCCTTTGGCAGGGAGTGAAAAAAAAGGGATATCAAATGCCCAGATGGATATTTTTACCGATTCTATCTGTATTATTACGCCTGTCTCTGGCACCGGAAAGAGCGCTTTAAAAAAGGCCAGATCTCTCTGGAAAAAACTGGGAGCGCATATACTTTTAATGCCTGCGGCCAGGCATGACCGGATCCTGGCCTTTACCAGCCATCTGCCGCATACGGTAGCTTTTTCTTTAATCGGAAGTATCCCGGATAAGTTCTTAAAGATAAGTTCCGGTGGCCTTGCCGATACTACGCGTATCGCCGGCTCGGATGAGATCCTCTGGAGCCAGATATTTCTAAGTAACCGCAAGAATCTCCTATCCTCAATTTCCTCCTTCCAAAAAAAGCTTGCCGCATTTAAGTCAGCCTTGGCGAATAAAAACAGGAAACGTTTAATAAAAATTCTGGCGGCCGCTAGAAAAAAACGCGGGCATTTAGGATGATCATAGCTGTTGACGGACCGTCGGGCGCGGGAAAAAGCACGGTAGCCAGGATCTTAGCTAAAAAACTGGGGTTCCTTTATATTGATACGGGCGCTATGTACCGGGCATTGACTTTAAAGGCCCTGGAAAATAAGATACCCGCCAGCGATGAAAAGCGGATAAATGACCTGGCAGCGGGGGTGAAGATCGGCCTGCGCAATAATTCCGACGGGTCTTTGAGCGTTATCCTTGACGGCCGGGACGTGTCCGTGGATATACGTCAGGCGCGGATCACCCGTTTTGTTTCGGATATAGCTAAGATAAAAAAGGTGCGGGAGATCATGGTAAAGATGCAAAGAGAATTGGGCCGGAAAAAAGATTGCGTGCTTGACGGCAGGGATATAGGAACGGTAGTTTTTCCGGATGCGCAAAAGAAATTCTTTATTGATGCCTCGCCGCAGGTAAGGGTAGAGAGGCGTTTCAAGGAGCTAAGGGGGTTGGGCCAGGATGTTACGTTGAATGATGTGGAGACGGACCTTTCCAACAGGGACAAGATAGATTCCACCCGCCAGGTTTCCCCTTTACGCAAGGCGCAGGACGCTATTTATATTGACACAAGCGATCTTTCCATAGGGCAGGTAGTAGATAGAATGCTTGAGTCCATAAGATAGATGGATAAAACACTGATCAGGAATTTTTCTATTATCGCGCATATTGACCACGGTAAATCCACCCTGGCTGACCGCATATTGGAGGTGACCGGTGCGGTTGATATACGCCATAAAGGGGACCAGCTGCTTGATGATATGGAGTTGGAGAAGGAGCGCGGAATTACTATTAAGGCCTCAATGGTCAGGCTGAATTATTTTTCCAGGAAATTCAATAAGGAGTATATTTTAAACCTGATTGATACACCCGGACACGTAGATTTTACTTATGAGGTCTCCAAATCACTGGCTGCCTGCGAAGGGGCAGTGCTGATAGTTGACGCCGGGCAGGGGATCGAGGCCCAGACAGTGGCTAATTATTACCTGGCCATGGAAAATAACCTCCACGTGATCCCGGTGATCAATAAGATCGATCTTATATCCGCCGATATTGAACGGGTTAAAAAACAGGTAGAGACTGTCCTGGGTTTTAAAAGTGAGGAAATCATCCTGGCTTCGGCAAAAGAGGGTAAAGGGATAATTGAGATCCTGGATAAGATCGTTGAAACTGTCCCTCCTCCAAGCGGCGAGATCGGGAATCCGCTTAAGGCGCTTATTTTTGATTGTCGCTTTGACGCCTTTAAAGGAGTGGTTGTCTTCGTGAAGGTCATTGATGGGGAGATAAACCTCAAGACAGGGCTTAAGATGTTCCATACCGGTAAGATTTACAAAATCGAAGAGCTGGGTGTTTTTAAAGACCTGAAATATTCAAGCGCGGATTCGCTTGCCTGCGGAGAGGTCGGTTATTTTACGGCGAACATGCGCGACCCGCGTGAAGTAGTTATAGGGGACACGATCACCGATGTTAAGAACTCCTGCGCAGAGGCCCTGCCCGGCTATCGGAAATTGAAGCCCCTAGTATTTTGCGGGATCTATCCGGTCAACCCCGCTGATTTCCCGGATCTGCGCGACGCCATGGACAAATTGAAGCTCTCCGACGCCTCTTTTGTCTTTGAGCCGGAGAACTCACAGTCATTCGGAACGGGTTTTCGCTGCGGGTTTTTAGGGCTTTTACATATGGAGATCGTGCAGGAGCGCCTGGAGCGTGAATATAACCTGAATCTGATCCTGACTGTTCCCAATGTCGTCTACCGCGTAAAGACCAAGGATGGGAGGCTCATTGAAGTGGATACCCCTGTCAAGCTCCCCGCCCAACAGGATATAGAGGAGGCGCAGGAACCATACGCCAGCCTGTTGATGATCGTGCCGGTGGATTCCATTGAAGCGGTCTGCGATTTCACCAAGTCCCGCAGAGGGGTATTTATATCAAATGAATATTTAAGCGAAGACCGCGTGAAGGTCATGTTCCAGATCCCGCTTTCCGAGATCATCGTGGATTTCTATGACCGGGTCAAGTCCATCACCCGCGGGTATGGGTCATTGGATTATGAGTTTAAGGAATATCTGCCGACAAAACTGGTAAAACTTGATATAATGCTTAACGGGCAGATCTGCGATGCTTTTTCTTCCTTGATGTTCAAGGAGAAGGCCATGTCGCGCTCGCATCTTTTGGTGGGTAAATTAAAAGAGTTGATCCCCAGGCAGTTATTTGAGGTAGTTATCCAGGCGGCGGTAGGGAGCCAGATCCTGGCCTCCGAGAAGGTCCGGCCGGTAGGCAAGCATGCCACGAGCAAATGCTCAGGCGGCGATATCACGCGTAAGCGCAAGCTCTGGGATATCCAGAAAAAAGGAAAAAAGAGATTAAAGCAGTTCGGAAAAGTGGAGATACCGCAAGAGGCATTCCTGGAGGTACTAAAAATATGAGTTTAAAAAAGAAATCGGTATTAAGGGATTGGCTCGAATCCATCATCGTAGCTTTTCTCCTGGCGATGGTCATCCGGGCTTTCGTGATCCAGGCCTTTAAGATCCCGACAGGCTCAATGCGTATGACTTTGCTGGAGGGGGACCTTATACTGGTGAATAAATTTGTTTACGGTGCTAAGGTCCCTTTTACGAAATTGCAGCTGCCCGCGGTGAGGGGGCCAAAGAGAGGGGATGTAGTTGTTTTTGTCTATCCTGAAGATAAAAAAAAGGATTTCATTAAGAGACTGGTCGGCCTCCCCGGAGAAACAGTTGAGATAAAAGGGGGGTCGATTTATATAAACGGCAAGCCCGCGCAGGAGCCTATCTTTAACCAAATCTACTATTACAACGCAGGAGATTTCAGCGCTGAAGGTCAAAAGATAATCGTGCCCAAGGACAGCTATTTTGTTTTAGGGGATAACTCCGCCTCATCCCGGGATAGCCGGTATTGGGGGTTTGTACCGAAGGGCAACCTTCTGGGCGAAGCTTTAGTAATTTACTGGCCGCCCCGGCGCATAAGACTGGTCAGATGAACATCGCCAATAAAATATCAACATTCCGCATCCTCAGTGTTCCCTTTTTTGTCGCCTGCCTGCTTTACTATGCCCCGGAAAGGCAATTCCTGAGAACTATTGCGTTAGTAATATTCCTTCTGGGCGTTATTTCAGACGGCCTGGATGGTTTTGTGGCCAGAAAGGCAAAGCTGCAGTCAAAGGCCGGGTTGGTCCTGGATCCGCTGGGGGATAAGCTTTTACTGATGAGCGCTTTTATATTCTTATCACCGATCAGCAAATTGGAACTTAGTTTTCCGCTTTGGGTCACCTTTATCGTAATATCAAGGGATGCGATCATTATCCTGGGGGCGGTAGTGATCTATTTAGTTAAACAGGACCTGAATGTTTATCCAACAAAGTGGGGTAAACTTACCACTACCTTCCAGATGCTTTCTGTGGTCTGTGTTTTACTGCAATGGAGGGCGGTTGCTTTCCTCTGGTGGATAGCGGTAATCTTTACTGTAATCTCAGGCGTTGATTACGTAATGAGAGGTTTTAAGATATTATATGCTTTGGACAATCACCGCGTTACTAATTAGCTATCTGGTCGGGAGCCTGCCTACCGCCTATCTTTTCGGCAGGATCTTAAAAGGCATTGATATCCGCAAGGTCGGCTCAGGAAATGTCGGGGCAACTAATGCCATGCGCGCTTTAGGCAGGGGGCCGGGGATCACGGTGCTGCTTTTAGACATCCTTAAAGGTTTTGTGGCAGTTGTCTTTCTGGGTGATTATTTTGGCGCTAAACCGGTTTTATGGCAGGAACAAAACTTACGTATTATCATGGGGTTATGTTGTATTTGCGGCCATAACTGGACGATATTCTTACGGTTTAAGGGAGGAAAGGGTATTGCTACTTCTTTCGGTGTATTACTTGGCCTTGCCTTAAAGATAGAGGGGTTAGGCATTGTGATCGGTATATTGATAGTCACTTGGCTAGCTGTATTTTTTATCTGGAGGATAGTTTCCCTGGCTTCCATTGTTTCCGCCATAATGCTGCCGGTATCTTTAATATTTTTTAAGCAGCTTTTCCTTCTGGTTACGGTAAGCATAATACTCTGCGTTTTTGTAATCATCCGCCACAAGTCCAATCTTGTCAGGCTCTTCAAAGGTAAGGAAGAACGCCTGCGTTTTTAAACTAAGCAAACGCTTTCTTTTCAGGGCCGAATGCTATTGATTTAGCCCTTTTTTGGCTGCATACTTGTTTTGAAATTAATAATGCCCCACCAGCCATAAAGGTGAGCCGGATTACCGGGGCAGAGTAAAGAGAAAGCATAATAAACTAAGCGGTAATCCGGCTAAAATTGGGGATTAATATGCGCAGCCTGTTATATAAAAACCTGACCTCCGCCGATAGAAGCCGCAGGGTTATTGCCAGCTCTGAAACCACCGATAAAGAGGGGGTTCACAGCGTGGTGCGCAGGCATTTTGCCTGCATGGTAAAGCAGGTTGAAAGCGCAAACGTTTTTAAGCCGGAACCGTATCTTTTTGTCTTAAAGGAAAGGAACACAAAGCTCAAGCGTGAACATTTTTTCTGCAAGATTAAAGGAAGCATCCTGGCCGTAAATAAAGGGAGATTGTTTCTCATCCTCTTTGTGCATACCCTGAGCATAGAACTCATCGCAGCCGACAGCAAGCTAATCAAAGAGGCCAGCTAATCACAAACTTCCAACTTTTCCCTTGACAAAACTAAAAAATATGATAAATTTATATAAAAGAAAAGGATATCCTTAATTTAAGAGGGTGGTATGTACCGACGACCTTGGTTATGGAGGTAACTAAGGCTGCCACGTTAATTTAATCCGGATTGACTTTTAGGGGTCAATGCCGGATTTTTTATAAATAAAAGGATGGAAGTTATGTTTATGAGAAGAAGATGCTTAAGATATAAGGCCCTGGCGTTAATTTGCTTAACGTTTTTATTCTTCCCAGCCAATCCCGCCTTTGCGCAAGTCCAGGCGGCCGTGGCTCTTTGTGAGATGGGAAAAAACTTTTATTCCATGGGCAAATTTGACGAGGCCCTTTCGGAATTCAATAAGGCCCTCTTAGTTGAACCGGATAACCGGATTGCCAGAGAGTATATAAATAAAATATTTGCTGAATCCCCATCCTCGACTCCTCCAACCAGTCTTAAGCCGGTATTAAAGAGCGTGCCTGCGCAGCAGCCTGTAAAGCCAGCGTTAACAAAAGATGAGGCGATGGAGCTTACGCTCAAAAAACTTAAGCGAAAAGAAGACTTAAGTAATCCGCCCTATGTTACCGTAAGAAATTTACCTGAGTTGGACAAGAAAGACAGCCCAAAGCTGGGCCCTCTGAGGGTAAGCGGGGATATGATGATCAGCTTTGGTGTTACGTCTGATGACTTCATCTGGAAACGGGCTAATTTTGATCTGAATGAGAAATCAAAAAGTTACCGTATGAGTTCGGACGCGGCTTTTGACAGAAGGTTTAATACTTTTGACCCCAGGATCTACGACAGTTTGAATGTCAATCTGGATACTGAGAACAAGGAGGGATTTAATTTTCATTCCAATCTTACAGCAGACCCCTGGAGCTTTACGGGCAAAAGCTCTAAGAGTACGATCACCGGTTCAAACGGGGATACCGCGGAGGTCGAGCTTTTTTACTGGTCAAACACCGGTTATGTTTTGAACAGGACCGTATATACCGGACTTAAAGGAGATACTATCAATGTCCCGGAAATAAAAGTGGAGGATAATAGGATTAACTCTACTACAGTCACCGGCAATAGAGATACAGCCGCCACTTTCATTATTCCAGCTACGAAGATCTATCGCCAGTTCCAGCCTATTCGCGAGTTATGGCTGGACTACGCCAATGACCAGAATAAATTACGCGTATTCCCGTTAGCCTACCAGGATCAGGCTTATTCTTCTGATGACCCCCTGGGCATAACCAATCATCATATCTGGTGGCAGGATAGCCCCTGGTTGCGTAAGTACACCCCCGGGACTTTTAACTCCGGCGATATTCCCAACCCCAGCTTTACCAAGGGTATGTGGGATGACACATTATCATTTATTTCCAAGGACTCTACCGGAAAGTATTTAACCGGCCTGCGCGGATTTTCTTATTCATTCCAGCCCCAGGAGGAAACATCATTCGATACCACTTTCGCCACCCCCAAGCACCTCTGGCAGGATTATGGGGAGGTGGACAATCTGATCAATGCCAGCAGGCTCAAGCACTATCTGACTGATAATTTCATGGTCGGCGGTACTCTTACCAGCCGTTTAGGCTTTAAGGTAGATGAGGATAATAAACTGGACAGCCAGAATTACGTCGGTGGGGTTGATTTCGGCTATGAGATCGCTGATGGACTAAAGGCTCAAGGAGAAGTGCTTACCTCAAAATCATTTTACGATCAGAGCAATTCTGATTATGAAACCGACGGCAGAGGCAATGCCTATTACCTGTCTTTTGTTACCCGTTATCCCCGGCAGAGTATTATGGACCTTAGATACGGGTATGATGAAATATCCCTGGATAAAACAGAGTCTTTCCTGGTAAAATCTAAAATTTACGCCAGCCGTATGGATGGAGGATTTGATTCTTCTTTATCAAACTTTCATAATACGCGCCAGGATACCTTTTGGTCCAGGCATATCCATTTTCGCAGGCCCTTTGATTATTTTTATGCCGGCATGACCAAGCCGACTACGAAATGGGATGAGCTTAATGCCACTAGGATCGGTGACGGCATTGATGTCGGCAGGAATGTCCTGGGTTTCAGGATCGAGACCATCCTTGAAGACAAGTTCGTTAATCTTTTTGATGTGCGCAATGTGCACGATGTGAACGGCAAGTTTATTGAAAATGTGGTGCGAGAAGAGGCAACGGTAAAACTTACAGATAAGCTTACAGCCAAGGGGCTGGGTATTTATCAGAAGCTTCCGTATACAGTGGCGGGGACAGACCCTTTTATCTATGACGGCAATACCGGAAAGTTTTTCATTAATGCCGCCGTACCGGACGGACAGGACCCTACCCTTAAAACCGGCTCCTTCGGCCTTAATTATGACCTTTTTGACTGGTTAAGCATAGACGGAATATATGAGCGTACCAATGACTACTATCTGGCATATGACGGGTTCCCGGCCAATACCCTTAGAAACGACACAACTCTCGGGGGAACCTTTTATCAGGGTGGCAAACTTTTCCGTTTCCGCGACCCTTTTCTTTACAGCCAGGCGGTTTTCCCCCAGGCGCCTTATGAGTTTTTTAATGTTTTCAAGGCGGGCCTGAGGATGCAGCCATTGGAGAATATGGATGTTTACCTGGATTACACGCGCAATGAATTTGAAAGCGCGGGGCAGAATTCAGACAGCATGAACCATGTCGGCATAGAAATGACTTATATGCCTACTCAAAAGTTCGGCATCGCCCTTAAATATTCCTATTCCAGGTGGCAGGATACTGCCCGCCTGGTTGCCGGATCAACTAAGCTCATCGGCCATCATAATTTTTTTGGGGAATTCAGGTACCTTCCTTCCAAAGACGATGAATTGATCTTTCAGTATGGAGAGGGCAATACCAGCACTATCGGTAACTCTACTCTTGACCCCTATGGGGGCACCCTGCTTACCATAGACACCGCCCATATGTTCCGCGCTTATTACCGCCGCAAATTTTAATGAGCGCTTAACTTACGAATACGAAGTATGAGTAAGTTAATGCGCGTACCTTGCGCTAACTTGAATTGCGCAAGTACGCGCTTGTTGCGCGAATTAATCCTGCGCTTACATATGAAATTTCGCATGCTTAACTGCGGGATCTCTACTTATTCCAAATAAATATCGATTTTGTTAATTTGACGGGACCTTATTTTTTCCGCCAAAGGAGAGGGGATAACTGCGGAATTTATCTCGATCGGCCCATCTTTCTCAGAGAGGATGATTTTCTTGATTTTAGCCGCGTTCTTCCCAAAGGTATTTCTTCTTTTTGGGTTATGGTAGGTAACGGGGATGCGGCCCAGGAAGTTAAAAGCATACGCTCCTTTTTTATCAAATAACCACCCCGCAAGGTTTGGCTGAAAGGTCAGGTTAAGCCGGCCATTTTTATCCAGGGTAAATGGTTTGGTTCCGGTATTCATGATCAGCCAGATCTGCAGGAATTCTGCGGTTGAGCCGGAGAGCCTGGCTACAAAGCCATTACCGTGTAATTCTTTATCAGGGAAAGCGCTGCTTACTAAGAAGGAGGAGTTCTCCAGTATGCTGCGGCCGTATCTTTGCGGATCCTGAAAGGGGATGAGCACGTTTTTAAATTCCGAGTAAAATTCTTCAACCAACCCTGTCTTAAGAAGCTCAAGTATATATTTATACTCCATATGCAGCCAGACGGATTCATTTTCCAGCCATCCCGGGGCAAACACCCGGCACCTGCCGATCTCCTCAGGCATACTCTCAAGCGAGGCGGTTACCTTGTACATTTTTAATTTCTTATCAAAAAGAGGGCTTTTTTTAGCCGCCCTGTAGAGATCAGCCGCTTCTTCGGGGTTTTCAGACAGCCGCAAGGCATGCATTTGTCCTTCCAGGAAAAGAGGGAGTGGTTTTTGGGTAAATCTTTTAGGCCTTACATAATGCTCTTTAACCAGGTCATAGTCTGCGACCTGGTTGATAAAATAGGAATAATACATGCCTTGCGTTTTATTAAAGGCCTTTCGTAACCCCGCATCTACTTTAAGCAGGGCTTCATTCAAAAAAGTAATAAGCTTTCCTACCGGTATGGCTGTCTCATTGCCGGAAAAACCAAAACGCGTATTATAGCGGTAGGTTTCTTTTAGATTATTGCTTTTGTCCCAATAGATAAATGGTCCCTCCGCGAATAAAACCATCAGCTCCTCAATAAATTTAGCTACCTCTTCAGCCAACTCAATTTCATTAATCCGGCAATTCTCCAGATTTTGTTTTATGGTTGCAAGCAGCCGCTTTAACTCAAAGGTTTCGCAGGTGGATGAGCCAAAGAGCGCAGGCAACCCATTAAGCGAATCAAACCAGTTAGGCTTATTGGCTTCCATTTCAATGCCCGCTCCGAATGGATCAAGTGAGGCAAGCTTATTTGCCGCCAGACATAAAAGCTTGGCGATCAATGTCGTATAGTAAATTTCTCCTGTGCCATTTTTTGCCCTTAAGAGGTGGGGATTCTCTGTGCGTTTGCGCAGCATCTCTTTTTTAGTGGCATCCGGGACAAGTGAATGCAGCTGGCGCACCTGTCCGTTATGAATAATATATTTTTCGCTTCGCGGCCTGACTACTTCCGCGTTGTCGTAAAATGAGAAGATTTTATTGCCGAAAAACAATTCATTGGATTTTTCCGGATAGAGCCCCAGGTAACTGTCGATCAGGTCCAGGTTATAAACCCAGTGGTCGGTCCAGAAACCTTCTCCGTGTTCGGCTTCCTGTGATTTCAGGGAGGAGGAGAGAATAAGGTCAAGGAAATTATCATAACCTTCTTTAAGGCGGATTCTGCTCTCCTCAATAAAGAATATCAGCTCTCCCGGGGTAAAGGGCTTTTTAAGGAATTGCCCGAGCTTATCAATATCTTTAGTGTCAAGCATTACGCCCAACAGCTCATGCAGGTCCAGATTATCCTTAATCCGGAAGCTCACCCCTTTTATTACCAGAGGGTTAAATCCGTCATTTTGGATCAGATTCATAAAGAAAATAATATTTTCATCCTTGACCTGGGGATTGAACCATGGGTCGCTCCTGCGGTTCTGATTGATGTCCCGGTAATTGCCGTTACCCTGGGAGAAATAAGTCGGTTGAAGCTGGAATTTATTATAGTCTCGTTCCAGGTCACCGTGTTTCCGGGAATATAGATAGAATACCGTACCGGATTTAGATACTTCCGGATAACCTCCCCGCATGATATTATCCAGATAGGTCTGGCCGGCGTATAGGTCAAAGCGGAGCTGGCTGCTTTTAGTGGCGATCTCACTTTTAAGGTTTCCAATAAGCTTGAGATTCTCATAGAGCTTATTTTCCATATATCCGAATTTCGTAATTTTAGGCGCCAGGATATTTAATGTTTTAGTATTCCGGGCCTGGCCGACCAAAGAATAAAATGTTTTCTCCCCGTCGGGCTTTAATTCCGGATCCATTAATAGGAATGCCCCGGGTGTTTTGCTCCTGGTCACCTGTCTGGATGGAAACGTAAAATTCGCCTTGGCCAGGAATTCTGCCGGGTAAGAAAAATCGGTTACCGCCCCGAATACAGCCGCCGGATCCACTATCGGCCGGATCAGCTCTGCCTTTGTGCCTTTGAAATGAAAACCCAGGTAAAAATTACCTTCATCAATATGCACGACCTCCGGCCGGTCGGAAGGGTCAACCTCCAGCTTATAAAAAGGGATGTCGGTATCCAGGTTATCTATTTTCATCCAGGCTTCGATAGTGCGGCCGAGTTTTTTTAAGAAAAAGTTATGCGTGCCGAAAGGGACGATCTGGGGAAGGCCGTCAATAAGCTGTAGTTTTTTAGGTCTTTTCCCGGTATTCTTAACGGTGACGATCCGGCTTAAACCGGCATAAGCGTCATTTGGGATATTAAAATACTCCACACGGGTTTTAAGGCCAAGCGTATGGTTTTCCTCCTCAAGGACCAATTCCCCTGATCCTATAGACATGGAATTTGTTAGCCGGTATCTGAGGTTGACACAGCCATTGTGGAAAGGTTCATAGAGGGAGATTTCTTCCGCGGATTTAATCTTGATAAAAGTGCGAAAGCCCAGGCTTGAGACGAACTGCCAGGATTTATTTGCCGGGAAGAATTCCAGGATGGCGTGGTCCTTATCTTTGATACCGAAGCTGCAGATACACTGGCCGCGGTTTACGTAGAATACCCACATGGGTATCCCATATTTACCGGCGATCCCCGGGAAAAAGTTGGCAAAGGGCTTGGCATAGTTGTAGTTTTCAATAACAAACTGGCCCTTTTGATTAAGACGGTATTTGGGTTTGGGTTGGTTGGGTTTTTTGCTCATATTAAGATTAATCTAATCAGGGATATTTTACACACTTTCCCGGCTTTGTCAATGGGATAAGCGGCTAGAAGGTTTCGTCAAGCGCTCATTGACTTTTAAGATAAAGAATGTTAAAATATTTTGTTAAATTGGAGAAATTATGGCCATAGACAAGGAAACAGTTAAATACGTAGCGCATTTGGCGCGCATTGAATTGCAGCCTGATGAGCTGGAAAAGCTCTCCGGCCAGCTGCATGATATTTTGGGCTTCATTGATAAGCTAAGCAGCTTGGATACCGGCCAGGTTAATCCTTCAAGCCACATCCTTGCGATAAGCAATGTGCTGCGCGAAGATAAACCGCATGATTCTTTGTCTTTGGCTAAGGCGCTGGAAAACGCTCCGGCTAAAAAAGGGAATTTCTTCAGCGTCCCGAAGATACTGGAATAATTATGGAACTAAACCAGCTTACGGCTCATGAGTTGATAGATAAGCTTAAAGATAAGCAAACAAGTGCTTCTGCCGTCCTGGATGCTCTCTACGCGCGCGTACAAAAGATTGAGCCAACTATTAAGGCGTATGTCAGGATTGAAGGGGCAAAAAAACCTGCTTTAAACCCCCAGCCCGATTCTTTGCTTAAAGGCCTGCCTATTACCATTAAGGATAATATCTGCACCCAGGGCCTTAATACGGAGTGCTGCTCTAAAATACTTCAAGGTTTCCGGCCGCCGTATGATGCCACTGTAATCAAGAAACTAAAAAATGCCGGCGCCGAAATATTTCCCCTGAAAGCAAAT
>Ga0172370_10003092_pt1 | contig 23382 bp, 22 predicted proteins | sample LakKiv5m_FD_114538 | JGI IMG/M metagenome (GOLD analysis project Ga0172370, IMG submission 114538) | Freshwater microbial communities from Kabuno Bay, South-Kivu, Congo - kab_022012_11.5m | ecosystem: Environmental > Aquatic > Freshwater > Lake | place: Democratic Republic of the Congo...
AGCCAAAGAATCAGTGTATTAATACCAAGACCAATAATCGAAATAAAGATAAAGTGCGAATATTCGATGGCAATTTCAGGGTTTGTACTTCTAAATGTCCACAACCGGTTAAATATATAATTGGACGATGCAGCCGTACAAAAACCGATAGCATTGGAAACATATTTCTGTATTTCGAGTTTCTCCTTCGATACCCAGGTTATGCTATAATCGACCAGCAGACCTGAAAACCCAACAATCCCAAACTTAATAAATTTTCTTAAAAGTTCCTGATGCAAGAAATCGAACATTCACTTTATTTTAGCTTGCAAAGAAAACCTTTTCCAACAACAAAACCTGCAATTTTCCTTTAATTGCAAAATATGGTGAATTTCAGATTTCATTTGGAATGCTCTGCTGTATATTACGAAAGAACCCTAAAGCTGAAGAATCAGGACTTCCCTTTTGCCATCCCTTATAACATCCACACTTACCCTCTGGCCTGCTTCGAGTTTTTTTAACCTGGCCATATAATCATAAATATTGGCAACGGCCTTTCCATCGACAGCAACAATTTTATCACCTTTTTTCATACCTCCAAGATCAGCCGGACCACCCTTTCTTACACCATCAACACCCATCCCGTCATTATCTGATGAAGTAACATCAGGCATAATCCCAAAAGTGACCTTAAAATTGTAACCCTGTCTGGCCTGATATTTTGGACCAGCCTCCTTAAAAGTAAGCAATGCATTGCGATTGGCAATTTCCATAACGAGCAAATCAGCCAATTCAACAACACTGGCCTCACCTTCAGCATTTATCGCCTGCGGTTTATCGAAAGGGGTATGATAATCTTCGTGTGCACCGGTGGTGAAATAAAATACGGGTATGCCTGATGTATAAAATGCAGCATGATCAGATGGACCATACCCTTCGGGCGAAAATTTCATAACCAGGCTTGTCATTCCGGTAAGTTTGTTAAGTAATTCTTCCGATTCGTCAGAAGTACCCGTTCCACCAACAGTAATGCTGTTATTTTCTTTTAACCTGCCAATCATATCAAAATTAACCATGGCATCAATTTTATTCAATGGTACCATAGGATTTTCGGTAAAATATTTTGATCCCACGAGACCCATTTCTTCTGCACCAAAGGCCATAAAAATTATGCTTCTTTTAATATTCGCTTTTTCGGATGCAAGTTTTTCAGCAAGTTCAATTACACCTGAAACACCCGATGCATTATCGTCGGCGCCATAATGTATGGCAACAGTATCCGGCATTCTCGACCCTGAGCCTGCACCTCCATAGCCCAAATGATCGTAATGGGCGCCAACAACTATGTACTGGTATTTTAATTCAGGATCGCTACCAACGAGAAGCCCAACAACATTTTGGGTTCTTACTTTCTTTTGCAGGACATCGGTTTCCGCAAAAACCTTTACACCGGTTTCAAAACTTTCAGGCTTTTGGTTTTCGATCATTCCCGATTCGACTTGCGCCAGTGATTTCCCGCTGGCAATAAATATAGGCTCAGCCAGGGTGCGTTTGATTTGTAAAACAGGAATTCCTGCATTGGCCGCACTTTTATCGTAGGACAATTTCAACAGTTTATCATCAGTATCGAATTTTTCACCCGATACAAAAATCACAGCCGCGGCACCTTTATCTTTAGCAGTAAGAACTTTAGAGCGTTCATCCACAAATCCATCATATTTACCTGTTGGTTTTTCAGCATCGGGCGAGCCCCTTAAAATCAAAACCCATTTGTCCTTCACATCAATATTCTGGTAATCGTTCCATTTAACACTGTCGTTGCTTATTTCGAAACCATAACCAGCAAACACCACCTTTGCATCAATTTTACCGTTTGCCGAAAAAGGTAATGGTGTGAAATCCTCACCGGCGATCCCGTTTACATCACCTATCCTGAAATTATTATTCCCTCCCATTTCAACATTGGCAACCAGTTCAAAATATTGCATTCCGTCATCACCAAGCAACTTTAAACCTGCAGCTTTAAACTGATCCCTGATGTATCCGGCTGCAACGAACGATTCGGGAGTTCCTGGTTTACGTCCTTTAAGGCTATCTGAAGCCAAAAACCCAATGTGCCCGAGGATTTCACGAGATGTAATTTCGGGCTGGGTTTGGGTGAACCCCGAAATTCCTAAGGATAATCCCATTAAAAAAATTAAAAATCGCTTCATCATCTTTGAGTTATTATGTTGAATGAATAATTTTCACAATTAACGAATCGTCGCAAAGATAATTATCTACAAATGATTACGGGTTGTGTTTTGAGAAAAATGCTCGATTCATAATTCGATTTTTAAGAACGGTAAGCCTTGACTCCGGCACATTAGCCATTATAATCCCAATATTTTGCGACCGGTCTTTAACTTTTTTTGAGATTAGGAATTTCTGGCCGGGCGTATTTTTGTTTTATTTTTGTTTAATCAAACAAAAGAAATTTCGAATTGTTGATTTTTAAATTTGAAGTATTAACTGTCTTAATCAAAAAATACCTGAAAACAATGAAAAAATTTGCTGTCATTTTAGCTGGAAATGGTGTTTTCGACGGAGCAGAAATTCATGAAGCCACGCTCACATTGCTGTCGATCATGCAAAATGGAGGAAGTTATGAGATTTTTGCTCCCGACATCGCTCAGCACCACGTAATCAACCACCTTACAGGCAAGGAAATGCCGGAGCAACGAAATGTCCTTATCGAGGCAGCCCGCATTGCCCGTGGAAAAATTTTCCCATTAAAAGATTTTCGGGCCAGCGATTTTGATGCAATAATTTTCCCTGGTGGATTCGGGGTCGCCAAGAACCTTTGCAATTTTGCATTTAAAGGAGCCGACTGCCAGGTAAATGCTGAAGTTGAAAAAGCAATACTCGACATGCACCGCCAAAAGAAACCCATTGGTGCTTTATGCATTTCGCCAGTTGTAGTTTCCAAAGTTTTGGGAGATGTTGAGCTCACGATCGGGTCCGATCCGGGTACAATAACAGGGATCGAAAAAATGGGATCGAAACACATTAAAACCACCCATGGCGAAGTTGTTCACGATACCAGACATCATGTATTTACAACACCCTGTTATATGCTCGATGCCAATATTCTGCAAATTTACGATGGAACAAGCAACATCGTTAAAGCCATGATGCAAAGCATGCTATAAGTGCCAGAACCTGAGTCCGTTTTTTAGTAGAAATCTTAATCCAAAACCGCTTTTATTCCTGCAGGAAAGTTTGTTTAGGGCTTATCGGGTAAGGTCTCGTGTTTTTCGTTCCTTCGGCTTAAACCGATACTCAGGTTTTCTCCAACAGCGAATACAGTTCTGCTCTGATCGTCCTTTTTTATAGAGCTGTAAATAGGCAAACCGTCAGCAATTTCCAAAAGTGCTTCTTTACCACGCATGGCAAAACTGTTGATGATTGCAGGTTCCTGACTCCCGTCAGAGCGCGAATTCAGGATTTTCTTACCAAGGTTGGCAATGATGCGCCCAAAGACACTTTTTTTTGAGTTTCCATCATTCATTTCCTCGTTGATGGCGTCGCGTAAAAGCATATCGTCAAATATGGCTGAAAATTCCTCCCTGTCTGAAAGATCGGCACCTGACACCGCATTTATTGCAAATTGCACAGGAGGGTCAACAGGATTTAAGGCTACCAAATCGGAAAACTTCTTGTATGTTTTTTCATTTACCGGTTCCGATGTCGTAAATTCATTTTTTAAATTATTCACCTTCCGGATTCTTGCGATTCCCTTATCAACCGGTGCTTTCATCACAATTGAAGCGTTCACCGGTTCGGGTTTCCTGATATTTTCACCAGGTTGATTATTTTTTTCGGTCGAAGGCTTTTCTTTTCTGATTGCCGGTATTTCGACCTTTTGCGCTTGCTGATTAATCGGTTTAATATTCTGGTTGGTCCGGAAATGATAAATTCCAAACGCTATAATTAAAATAGCAGCAAGTGATGTTACATACCAAACGATACTGTTTCCAATACGTAATGCTGCTTTCCGTTTTAGTAATTCTTTATCCCGAAAAACGATGGTAGTTTTAGGTTTGAGAAAAGTCTTTTCGTAGGCTGTAATTTCTTTTTCCACGATTGGATTTTTGACTCTGAATTCTCCAAAGTCTACAATTTCTTTTCCGTTAAGTTCGCCTTCAAGATAAGCGATAATCCAGTTATCGTAGTTATCCTGGTCAATATTCAGGTGTGGATTGATCTCAAATTTCTTCAATCTGGTTTTAGGCACAAATACGATTCTTGTATCAGGTTTAAGACTCACATTTTCGAACTCAAAAAATTCGTCCTGCAAATCGGGATTTTGATTTAAAAACAAAGCAAGTTCCTGCCGACCCTTTTCGTTGAGGGTATTTTCGGTATAGTCGAGAAAAAATGCTTCGTAATTATTTCTGTTGATCTGCATGATTACTCCAGAATTTTCTAAACAACGTTGTCCACGCTTACAATATATTGTTTCAGCAACATCCTTGCCCTGTAAATATAAACCTTTACCTGTGCTTCGTTAAGCCCGGTAATTTCGCCAATTTCTTTGTACGAATAACCTTCATAGTCGCGCAGAAGAACCACCGTACGCTGAATTTCTGGTAATGCATTAACTGCCTTTTCCAATATTTCCGATAAATCAGAATAGTCATTTTCCACAGTGACCAGGTGTTGGTGCCGGGCATTAAATTCGGTAATTCGTTTTTCTTTTCTGATCATGTCAATCATTGTATGATAAGCGGTGGTAAAAAGGTATGTTTTTGCCTTTTCTGAGGTCACCTCCTTCCGCTTGTCCCAAAACCTGGCAAAGCTTTCCTGCACAATGTCTTTTGCTGCTTCATCATCTTTAATATTTTTAAGAATGAAGCGGTAAACACCATCCGAAAATTCGTCCACACAAGTATTGAATTCAGCAACTGTCATCCGGCAATAAAAATGATCATACCTTAAACCAACATTCCACAAATTTACAAATCTCTTGTTTCTAACTGAGACGGGTTTGACTTTGAAAAGTTACAGCAAAAAAAATTTATTTATAACGATCGCGAAATGGTTTAACCAAACAACCGGCATTCTTTATAAAAAATTAACATTCGTCTATCTAAACACTGGGAAACAATAAAATGAACACAATTTTATTTGCGAATTGATAATTATTTGGTATATTTGCACCCACCAAATATAGTGAATTATTTACAGGGTATATCGTTGAAACTTGAAATTACGTTAATTTTTACTCATCTAAAAGTATATTTATTATGATAAGGGATTTTAAAAAAACCAAAGAGAATTTGAGAGAAATCGCTGATGTGATTAACTCTTTCAAATCAGAAGCCGTTCAATTAAGGCTTCTCGAGTTAGTTCTGTCGATGGAAGACAAAGAAGAAGAAGTTGTTGTTGCAGCACCTGCTATTGTTGAAGAAATCAAGCCTGCCATTGTAAAACGTGGAAGACGGCCGAAAAAAGAAAAATTGGTTGAGGAAGAAACCGAGGTTAAAGCAGTAAAAAAAGAGACAAGAGGAAGAAAACCCAAAAAAGTTGAAATTATAGTTGAACCTCAACCTGAAGTTAAAGTTGAGCCAAAACCTGAAGTTGTTGAAATTAAAACAAAAGAAAAAAAAGAAAAAGTTAAGGCTGCTCCGAAACCTAAAGCAGAAAAGAAAAGTACGCACGAGAGACCGGGGCCAAGTGTAATATTAAGAACCCTGGTTGCCGATAAGTACTTCGATCAAAACAGAACCATTGGTGACGTTGTTAAACATTGTCTGGTAACTTATCAATTCCAATATGCCAGTACCGATCTTTCGGGTACACTCGCCCGTCTGGTAAAGGAAAACATTTTAAAGCGTGAGAAAAACGCACAGACCAATCAGTTTGAATACTCACTGGTATAAAACTGATTTGCATTTTAAACGATAATAAACGGCTGCTCCGAAAAATGTGCAGCCGTTTTTTTATATTTTTGGATTCTTAAATAAATGAAACGAATAAATGAAAATTCTCACTCCGCTACAGTTTATTTTACTGTTTTTATTTCTTGTTTCATTCATTTCATGTAAAGAAAACAGCAATCCAACAAACCCATATGGCCTTGAAATTGTTTCGAATTTTCAAACCTACAAAAAATCAGTCATCCAAAATCCGGATAACGAACTCATCGACATGGGAACTTATATTCCGGAAATAACACTAGATATCCGTTATGCAACCAGTGACAACTTTACAGGAAAACCAATTTATGATTCACCGAGAGCCTTCGTACGAAAACCTGTCGCTGAAGCATTAAAACAAATCCAGGACGAGCTAAAACTGAAAAACAAGGGGCTTAAAATCTTTGATGCGTACAGGCCCTATTCAGCAACATTAAAGTTTTACGAAATTTATCCCGACACAAATTTTGTTGCGGCTCCCTGGCATGGATCACGACATAATCGTGGTTGTGCCGTGGATGTAAGTTTGATTGACCTTATCACTGGCTTAGAAATTCCAATGCCAACCCCGTTTGATGATTTTACCTTTAAAGCTGCAAGCGATTACTCATCACTTCCCGATAGTATTATTCGAAACCGCAAATTACTTGCTGATATCATGACTTCATATGGTTTTTCTATTTATCCAACCGAATGGTGGCATTACGATTTTAAGGGATGGGAGCAGTTTAAACTGATGGGAATACCCTTTGAAGAATTGGATGAAAAATAAAAAAACCACGAATTCGCAGGTAAATGAAATTTAGAGCTACGAATCCGTGGGGTGTCCGGCTAAAATTTTATTTTTATCGAACCAAAAATCTCTCTGCCTGGCCCGGGCTGATAAGAATTACCGTCGGGATCAGGCTCAGTAAATGCCATGTACTTTTCTGCTGTTAAGTTTCTGGCAAATAAACTAAACTCCCCTTGTATTCCACCAATCTTAAACAAATAAGACATCCGGGCATGGATCAAATTGAATCCGTCCTGCCAGTTTTGGTATATTGCCGGATCAAGCTCACCATTATAGGCCCTGGCATCTGTATAAATTGCCCATTTCGACTGGTATTCTGAGGATAAACTCAGCTTAAAGTTCTTGTTAATTGAGTAAACGACCTCAGCAAAAAGCTGATGTTTGGGAGAGTTGGGCAACCACTGGCCAGTTGCAGGTGGCGTTGTTAACACATAGGCTGTGTCGGAATACACCGGATCAATCTGTGCTGAGGTGTATTTATAGTCGGCATATGTGTATGCAACCTGCAAACTCAGGTTTTTCAGAACCTTGTATGAGATAAAGGTTTCGATTCCTTTTCGTTCGCTATTTCCGGCATTTCCATAAAACACCTCCTGATTCCCTCTTCCACTTTGCTTAAATCTGAAAAAATCATTTTTGGTGTCCATCAGAAAACCTGTTATCTCATAGAAGAATTTTTCACCAATGAAACCACGAGCACCAATTTCATAACAATTTGAAGTTGCCGGTACCAGGTGGGTGTTAAAACCTGAATATCCAACCGGATTATTTGCCAGTTCTTCGGTAGAAGGCGGCATAAAACCCTGGCTCCAGTTAGCATATGCAGTGAATGCCTCGTGAAAGTTATAACTTACTCCAACTCGAAAAGATGTTTGCGAAAAGTCCTTGGTAGTTCTTGCCGAATCAAGCGCCATCATTTTATCGGTCAGCTCGTTTTTCATGTAATCGTAGCGAATGTTCCCTATCAGATTAAGTTTTCCGGTTTCAAATTTATACAACCCATAAATCCCTGTACTTTGTTGCGAAATGATCTGGTTGGCAAGCAAACTATCGGTTTCGATATTGGTTTCATCCGTACTTTCAGCCCGGAGCGGGTTGCTCCCACTTTCCAGTTTGTACATATTGATGTTTTGCCATTTTAAATCGGAACCGACACTTATAAGATTTTTAACTTTGGCAGTGTTGAGATGCAGGTTATACTGCACATTAGCTCCCGGATTTGTTATTGTGCGGTATTCAGCGCATTTGTTGCTGGTTTCCTTATAATTTGATGACCGAAGATAAGACGTTGCTTCGATATCCTGAAATTTATCAAATTTGTAATTTCCATGAAAACCAATGGTAGTCCGGTTGGTTTTTTGATATTCATTAAAGGGGCGTGCGTCAGGATTGGCCTGCCTCAGATTATCGAATTGCTGAAGGTTTAAACCTTCAGGATTTTGTTGAAAATAATCGGTATGAGAAACAATTTGCGTAATTGAGAACTTCTGAGTCGGGTGAAAATTTATTTTCTCATACAATTTATTACTCCAGAATGCCTGATGATCGCGATACCCGTCACCATCTGTCCGGGAATAGCTCACACGATAATCCATAACCTGCTGCGATCCGTCCAATTGCAAAAATGTCCGTGCAAAACCATTCGATCCTATTGACTGACCAATTTCACCACCAATGGGTTTTGAACCACCATTATTTGTCGTAATGTTTATAACTCCCGCGGCCCCTCCGCTTCCATACGATCCGGCTGCAGGACCTCTCAATACTTCAATTTTGTGAACCGTACCCCAATCCACATCATATAAATCGGGTGCAAAACCAGACGGATCATTGATGGGAATGCCATCTATTAGGACTCCTATGCCGCGTAAACCGCGTTCGGTTAAAATCCCCTGTCCGCGAATTGAAAGGTGAACCCGCTCTCCATCGTGCTGGTTATCAATACGAACTCCGGGGACTAAACGCAATGCTTCTTCCGCGGCTATATTTTTAGGCATAACCGAAAGCATTTCGGGGGTCACCAGCGAAATTGCCCCTGGATTATTTTTTAATGTGAAAGGCAATCTGTTGGCAGAAATAATTACTTCGTCGAGTTTAATAGTTTTTGTTGAATCCGGTTTATCATTCTGACCGCTTGCAAAACCAGTAACGCACAACAACAATGCGATAAAAAATATTTTATTTTTCATGTTATCGAGATTATTAAAATTTGAAAAAATACTTAAATTACATGCAGCCGAAATCCTTTGCTCAGAAACTTAGCTCCTGAAACAAAAGGTAGAATTCCGGTACAGGTAAAAAAATAAAAATTAAGGGTGGGTCAGGCTTTGGGAGGCGGTGTGTCAAATTCGACAACACGTGTTTGAAGCGAACTATCCAAAATTACCAATTTAATGCTTTTTGATGAAAGGCAGCAACCATCCTGTTCATCATCTTCCAGGATTTGTGCCCGTTTAAAATTATTAAGAAAAGTGTTTGAAATGTCGCGTAGCCGATTTTTTGCAAAACCCATAAAAAGATTTACCAGACGGGTTTCCTTTTTATCATCGATGCATCGAAAAATACTTTTTTCATCTTTCGTTTCCAGGCTAACAACGTCATAATATTTGCCGCAATAGATTAATTCCTTGTCCCGACGTATCCATTTAGGCTTTTCATTTTTACGCTTATCATACGATATTTCGATAAGTTCCTCTTTGCCAACATTTTTTCTGATCTGGTTTCTGACCTGGTATTGAATGTGCTTTTGAACGATAATAAAATACGGATAGTAGCCAATCATACTGAAAAGAAAGGCCATTAACAACAAATGGGTGAGGGTCCGTTTAATAAACATTTGATAAATACTTTTGCAAAAGTAAAAAAGTATTTTGCCTGATGATCAAATGAAATAAATTATTGCAAAGAACTATCTTCGTAATTATTTAACAGCATTTTGAATAATTATGATTGAAAGAATTGTTTCGTTGAGGTTTTATGAAGAATTGAATGACTTTTTGATCCCGGATTATCGCAAACAGTGGTTTAACTATACATTCAGGATTAACCAGACAGTCAAGGATGCAATCGAAGCCCATGGAGTACCCCATGCAGAGATCGATCTGATTCTTGTTAACGGAATTTCGGTAGATTTTAATTACCACCTGATGAACGGAGACCGGATTTCTGTTTACCCGGTTTTTGAAACATTCGATATTTCAAAGGTGAACAGGCTGCGTCCGGATCCTTTGCGTGTGACAAAGTTTGTACTCGACGTTCATCTTGGAAAATTATGCAAATACCTGCGAATGCTGGGATTCGATACATACTACAGGAATGATCTTGATGATGATGAAATTGTAAATATTTCGAAAGCGGAACAACGGATAATCCTTACGCGCGACATTGGAATCTTGAAAAATGGTGCCGTAACACACGGTTATTGGGTCAGATCGAAAGATTCGAGAGAGCAAATCACTGAGGTGATCAGACATTTCGATCTGAAGCATCAAATCAGGCCATTTTATCGCTGCACAGTTTGTAACGGCCTCGTAAATAAAGTGAACAAGGACGAAATTAATAATCTCCTTAAGTCGAATACGAAGAAATTTTTCGATAATTTTTACCAGTGTTCTGCCTGCAAAAGGGTTTATTGGGAAGGATCGCATTACGAGAATATGCGTGGATTTATTAATGAAATTATAGGCGCATAGGATGAGAGTTTTAATTATTTGTACCGGGAACTTATGCCGGAGCCAGATAGCGGAAGGATTCCTGAAGTTGCTTGATTCAAGACTGGTTGTTTTCTCTGCCGGAATCTGTCCCGAAACTAAAATCAACCCATTTGCAATTAGGGTGATGAAAGAAATAAATATCGATATCAGTAGCCAAAAGCCTAAAGCAGTCGAATATTTTGCACACGATTTATTCGATATTGTAATAAACGTTTGCGATTTTGCACAGAAAAATTGTCCTGTATTTTCGGGTAAAGTTGGGAAAAAGGTGCATATTGGTTTTGATGATCCTGCAAAAACAATTGATTCTGATGAAGAAATTCTGAAAGTTTACAGAGAAACCCGGGATGCGATTTATACCGGAATTTCAGGCTTTTTTAGTCGTGAAATCAAACACTGGTGGGAAGTTAAATAATTTAATAAAGACATTAAATGGAATTGTTGCTTGCCGTTGATCTTGGTGTAAAAACCGGCCTGGCTCTTTACCGTTCAGATGGAAAACTTGCCTGGTTTCGCTCGCAAAACTTCGGCAATGCGAGCAGATTAAGGAAGGCTGTTCCAGCTATACTGGGAAGCGATGACGACATAAATTATCTCGTGGTTGAGGGTGGCGGGTCGTTGCTTAAAATCTGGGAAAACGAAGCCTTACGCAGGAATATCGGGGTGATTCGAACCATGGCAGATGAATGGCGCCCCGATATTTTGCTGCCCCGTGAGCAGCGGAAGAGGCTGAGTTCAAAAAGTAATGCGATTGCTTACGCGCACAAAATTATCGGAAATTTGGCCGATCACCGGGCCACTTCACTTAACGATGATGCGGCAGAGGCCATTTTAATTGGATTTTGGGCTATCACCAAACTTGGCTGGCTTAGAGATAACTTTAAGTAAGCAATGCACAGCCGAAAATTACGTTTTCAACAGACCGACAATAAAGAAGTGCCGGCTGGCAGCTTCCGGAATATTCTGATTGGAATCGGGTAAAATGATTACTTTTAACCACTGAATTTTCATAATTTCGAAAGATGAAATCTACTAATAAATCATTCGTTTTTCTTTTGTTTATATTGATTTTACTGACGAATTTATCGTGTAAAAAAAGCGTTAATGACCTCCCTGCCAGAACGAAAATTGATGTTATTTCATTAAGTTTTGGTAACGCCAAAACGACCGGGAATTTTACAATTCAAAACACGGGACAACAAATTTTAAGTTACGCTATAACTGAGGATATTCCCTGGCTTGAACTGGACAAGACGAATGGAAAAATTGCCGGAAAAAGTTTTGAACCAATCAATGCAACGGTAAACCGAGATGGCTTATCGCAAAACAGATACGAAGGCACAGTCCGGATTTCAACCAACGATAAAACGACAATACTCACCGCATATCTAACGGTTGACATGTTCCTGGTAACCGTAGTAAACCCGGTTTTTACAACCATTAAAATCGACGTGGACAGCTCCAAATTTAAAACCGCTGAGAATAATTATTCGCGTTTGATTGGAGCCGGTGACAGTACCCAGTTCTCATATTTCGAAAAGCCGGATCTGTTTATTTATTATGCCCAAACTTCCGGAATTTACACCGACAGCACGCTGTTAGGACTTAAGATGGAGTGGGATGATATTTTAATTGTGGGGCAAACTGCCATTCCACGAATATTTCTTGATGTCCCAAAAGAATATTTTTTCCTTAGTTTTATCAATCCTTTGCAGAATTTATACCCGCTTTATGTTAATGCCGGATCTTCCTTTGAAAAACTCGAAAATATCGTCATTTCACAAAGTTCCGAACCCATGCCAGTTGGTTATTACCAGGCTTTGGAAAACACTGTTGTACGGGCTTTTGTTTATGGGAGTTCGCTAAGTGTAACCTGGTCACAGGGCGTTCAGTTCAACTTCCCATTTACTAAGAATCAGGACATTACACTCGAAAATTATCTGAACGACTCAACCGGAAAATCATCTCCAGTCAGGCATTACCAACTTTTACCCCCCAGGGAAATCTTTGATAAACATTATGGGGACGTAATTGAAGTTATGGGCAGTTGCAAACAATAAACCTGTTGACAAAATATCCCAATTTCGGCTTACATTTTACGCAGCGCCATTTTGTCAGATTATTTCTGCTGGCACACGCTTTGATTTGTCGGAGCAAACATTTTTAAACTAAAATCCTGTAGATATGCAAAAAGGTAAAATTAATGTACAGACCGAGAACATTTTTCCCATTATCAAAAAGTTCCTCTATTCCGACCATGAAATTTTCTTAAGGGAACTTATCTCCAATGCCGTAGATGCCACACAAAAGCTTAAAACTTTATCGAGCACCGGCAATTTTAAAGAAGAATTGGGCGATTTGACCATTCAGGTGATTCTGGATAAAAAGAAACACACCCTCACCGTGAAAGACCGTGGTATTGGGATGACTGCCGAAGAACTTGACAAATACATTAATCAGATTGCCTTTTCGAGTGCAGAGGAATTCGTAAAAAAATTCAAAACCAAATCAGAAGCCGAGCAAAACGCACTTATCGGGCATTTCGGACTTGGCTTTTATTCGTCGTTTATGGTGTCCGACAAGGTTGAGATTATCTCAAAAACCTATAAAAAGGGTGGTGCAGTAAAGCCTGTTAAATGGGAATGTGACGGAAGTCCTGACTATACGATGGATGAGGCCGTTAAAAAAGATCGTGGTACAGAAGTTATTCTTTACATTAGCGAGGAAGAAAAAGATTTTGCCGAAGAATACAAAATCAGGGAGTTGCTGAAGAAATATTGCCGTTTCCTGCCGGTTCCAATCCAATTTGGCACAAAAAAGGAATCTGTAAAAGTCGAAGGTGAAAAAGATAAAGATGGCAAAGACAAATACGTCGAGGTCGAAAAGCCGGACATCATTAACAATGTAAATCCGCTTTGGAAAGGAAAACCAGCAGAATTGAAAGATGAGGACTACAAGGCATTTTATCGCGAGTTGTACCCTTATAATTTTGAAGAACCTTTGTTTTACATTCATTTAAATGTAGATTATCCATTCAATCTTACGGGAATCCTTTATTTCCCAAAAGTAAAACGCAACCTCGAAGTACAGCGCGATAAAATCCAGTTGTATTCAAACCAGGTTTTTGTAACCGATTCGGTTGAAGGAATAGTGCCCGATTTCCTTACCCTTCTTCACGGAGTTCTCGACTCGCCCGATATTCCTTTGAATGTTTCGAGAAGCTACCTCCAGAGCGATCGTCGTGTGAAACAGATATCCAATCACATTATGAAAAAAGTTGCAGATAAACTCGAAGAAATCTTTAAAGAAAACCGCGAAGAATTTGAGAAGAAGTGGGACGATATCAAGGTTTTTATCGAATATGGGATGATATCCGAAGAGAAATTTTACGAACGCGCCGAAAAATTCTGTCTGTTGAAAAACACGGATAAGAAGTATTTTACACTCGACTATTACAAAGAAAAAATAAAGCCGGTTCAGACTGACAAGGATAAAAAGCTTGTCTATCTTTACACCAACAATAAAACCGACCAGCACAGCTACATCGAATCAGCCGTCGAACGGGGTTACGATGTGTTGGAAATGGATGGTGTACTGGATAACCACTTTATCAATTCGCTGGAACAAAAAACCGAGAAAATTTCTTTTGCCCGGGTCGATTCCGACACAATTGATAATCTCATTAAAAAGGATGAAACAAAAACGCCTTCAAAGCTGGATGACAAGCAAAAAGAAGAGATAAAACCTGTGTTTGAAAAAGTGGTGGATAAAGAGAAGTTTACTGTCACCTTCGAAAATCTCAGCGAAACCGACCTTCCTGTGATGATAACGCAAAACGAATTCATGCGGAGGATGAAGGACATGTCGGCAATCGGAGGAGGAGGAATGATGGGCATGGGCAATTTTCCGGATCATTATAACCTGATCGTTAACGTAAATCACAGCCTTGTTTCAAAAATTATTGGTGAGGAAAATGAAGAAAACCGTGAAAAACTGGCAAAACAACTCACTGATCTTGCATTGTTGTCGCAAAGTCTGTTGAAAGGCGAAGATCTGACAAAATTCATAAAACGCAGTATCGAAATTTTATAAATCAAGTTTAAATAATAACCGGCAAAGGACGTTGTGTTGTAACGAACAGGCAGCGTCTTTTGCTACAAAACACACAAAATGAAAAACAAAAAACTTTGGATCACACTTGGAATCATCGTAGTAGTGATTTTTTTCCTCTACGGTTCAATTAAAAGTACGTATAATTCGATGGTCAACCTGAACGAAGAAGTCAGTACTTCCTGGTCGCAGGTGGTTACCGACTACCAGCGAAGGATGGACCTGATTCCCAATCTGGTAAATACAGTAAAAGGTTATGCCGATTTCGAGCAGAAAACACTTGTTGATGTTATCCAGGCCCGGGCAAATGCTACCAGCATTAATCTGAATGTTGATAAACTGGATGCTGCTTCAATGCAAAAAATCGAAGCAACGCAGGGTGCATTGAGTTCATCATTGAGCCGCCTTTTGGTTACTATCGAAAAGTATCCCGATCTTAAGGCAAATCAAAATTTCCGCGACCTCCAGGCCCAACTCGAAGGTACCGAAAATCGCATTGCCAATGCCAGACGTAAATTCAACGAAACCACAAAAGTTTACAATGTTTACATTAAGAGTTTTCCAAAAAACATTTACGCTAATATATTTGGCTTCGAACAAAAACCATATTTCGAAGCTGCTGCCGGTGCTGAAAAAGCACCTGAAGTAAAGTTTTAATCTTCAACAATAACCAAAATAAAAAACAATGCCGAACATACAAATTGAGTCATCTGTTGAATTTCTTTCAAAACAGGAACTCGACGATATTAAACAGGCAATTTTAAATGCTGAACTCGACACTTCTGGTGAAATCAGGGTTCATCTCGAAAAAGTTTGTGCAGGCGATGTCATGGACAGAGCGGCCCATACTTTTGAAAAACTCGGGATGCACAAGACAGCCCTCCGGAATGGGGTGTTGTTTTATCTTGCACTGAAAAACAGAAAATTTGCTGTAATTGGCGATGCAGGTGTAAATGCAGTTGTCCCGGAGTCCTTCTGGGAATCGCTAAATGCCGAAATGATCAATTTCTTCAGAGAAAACCGCTTTGCTGAAGGACTGATTTATGGTATCCACCATACCGGCGAATACCTTAAAAAATCATTCCCTTACAAAAAAGACGACATCAATGAATTACCAGATGACATCTCTTTTGGCACAAATTGATAAACAACAAAAAATAGTGAAAAATATTGAACGCAAGAATAAAAAGCTGGTAACGGCAATAGAAAAACTGATCCCTGAATTTTATATTTCCGGTTTCTGTTCTTTGATTTTTTCAAACAAATTCTGAAAATGAAAAATATACAAAAAAACGGATTTCTGATCATCACATTTTTGCTGCTGCTTATTGGCCCAATGAGGGCTGCAAACGATGATATCCCTCCCCGGCCGGATCCGCCAAGGCTGGTAAATGATTTTACAGGGACTTTAAATGCCGGTGAAATCCGTACGCTCGAAAACAAACTTGTCCATTTTAACGATACCACTTCAACGCAAATCGTGGTGGTTTTGGTAAATTCACTTGGTGAATACGACAAAGCCGAATTTGCAGATCGGTTAGGTGAAAAGTGGGGCGTAGGTCAAAAAGGAAAAAACAACGGCATCGTTTTGCTTATCAAGCCAAAGACTTCTACTTCAGACGGGCAGGCATTTATTGCGCCCGGCTACGGTCTTGAGGCGGTTGTTCCGGATATTACGGCAAAACAGATTGTTGAAGACGAAATGATCCCCTATTTCAGTAAAAACCGCTATTTTGAAGGAATTGAGGCAGGTACCAATATCCTGATGAAGCTAACATCAAAGGAATTTACAGCCGATCAATACATGAAACGAAGCAAAGGTAATGGTGGAACCATAGGCTTTTTACTTCCTTTCATAATCGTGTTGATTATTTTTGTCAAGCTACTTGGAGGCCGGCGTGGAATGCGTTCCGTTGGAGGAAAAAGTGGCAGCAGCCTGCCATTCTGGACTGCATTATTTTTAGCCAATCAAATGGGGAACCATCATAGTGGTAAGTGGAACGATTTTTCATCAGGTGGTGGTAGCTTTGGTGGATTCGGCGGCGGTGGCGGAGGCGGTTTTGGAGGTTTTGGCGGCGGCAGTTTCGGCGGCGGAGGTGCCGGTGGAAGCTGGTAATTCAAGGTGTGAATGTCTGCTTTTTGCATCAAAATATACAAGGGTCAAATTATCTTTTACAGTACCTCATGAACTGTAATGCCAAATATGATTTTTAGAAGCCGATTAAAATCAGGCATTCCTTCTTAAGATAATTGGCAAAATCTGAAGGAAATTCGGTTATGAATATTCCTTTTACAGATAACGCCAGACTTTTAATGGTAGCTAATGTACAATCACGTCAGGTACTGCAAATTACCGGTCATTTGCAATTAAATTCGGCCATTTGCAGCTTAAACTTTCCGTAACAATATTCGCCTTCCGGTAAATGCCAGATAACATCGGCATAAGTTGGCAATTTCCTTCCGCCGAAGTCTTTGTAATCTTTTACCGGTGTTGACCACGGGTAGTTTTTGTAGGTTTTTCCGTCGTTCGACATGTACCTGTCGTTTGAAATAAAATTCACAAGCTCACCGGTTTCTTTAAAAATCAAGGTTGCCGAAACTGTAATTCCTTCATTTTTGTATATCGCTTTTACGGTAAGTGGATCGATGGTCTGCCACCGGACGTCGGCATCGATCAGTGCTGATGGTGCCATCAGGCAAAGATCGTTGAAAACTGTAACTGTTTCGCCCTGGTTCATTTTTTCTCCTTTCGCATCAGCAATCCTGAATAATGAAGCCATTTTGATTAACATACTTGCACCGGCATTTTTGTAAAGATGAAACCCTTCGAGTAAAATGCCCATCATCCGCATATTCATCAGAAAAACCCTTTTTGGAACGGGGAAGAAATTATACTGTTCCGAAGTAAATTTTTGGTATTTCCGGCCGGGGGCCGTACTAAAAGAACCTGTAAATTTGAGATGAACATTTCGGATCTTCATTTTTCCAACAGCACCTGTGTAAATCAGATATTTCTGAGCCTGTAAAGGAAGATGCGCAATATCGCTGAGGGTCACGATCTGTGATTCTGCCTGCGCATGCAAGGATTCATCAAGTTCGGTTTTAAATGCTTTCTTGTAGTTCAACGAGTCAAATTTCATGTTTAAAAAGTTTTAGATAAAAATGATTAGAAAACCTCCTTCAACAAAAGCCTTTTCTCATCAAAAATCTTTATCACCATCTCTCCGAACAAAGTATTTGCCCAGGCAAACCAGGAACGCGAATATTTGGCAGCATCATCCTTATTAAACGATTCATGCATAAAACCTGTTCCGGCATGCGTTGATTTGAGCATTTTGAGGCATTTTAAAATTTCCTGGTCATCTGTGCTTGTCATCGCCCGAAGGATAATACCCATTGGCCAGATGTTTTCCTTACCCGTATGTGGGCTGGCTTGCCCTTCGGCGGCTATTCCCCGGAGGAAATACGGATTATTTTCGCTGAGCAGAAATTTTCTTGTGTTTCGATAAAGCTCATTATCAGTCTGATGAATCCCCAGGTAAGCCAATGACATCAAACTGGGTACGTTGGCATCATCCATAAAAACCCTGTTTCCAAAACCATCTGCTTCATAGGCGTAAATTTCACCGAAATCCTGATGCCTTGTTATTGCATATTCACCGATTCCCTTCTCAATTTCGGAAGAGAGAGACAAACATTCTTCAGCGAATTTTTCATTGTTCAAACCATTCTTAAAAATATCAGAGATATGCCTGAGTTCCTGCACCGCAAACAAGTTGGATGGCACCAGAAACGGAAAGAGTGTTGCATCATCGGAAGGCCGGAACATCGAGCAGATCATTCCGGTTGGTTTGATTGGCCTTCCTGTTCCTCCAAACACAGGTGCATCAATCATTGCCGAAGTTTTCCTGATAAAATAATATGGGCTTTCGCTATAAAGTCTTTGCTCAGTCCTGAATGTCTCCACAATTTTTTTCATTGCGTTTTGCCATTCTCCGTCAAAAAGTGAAGTATCGCCGGTGCGCTTCCAATATTCGTTGGCAAGCCGCATTACATAACAAAGTGAATCCACTTCCCATTTTCTTTCATGCAGTCCGGGTTGCATTTTCGGTTTATCATCGTTCCATTCGGAGCTTTGGGTAGCATCTTTGTTGAATGCATTGGCGAATGGATCGAGCAGAACACACCTGGCCTGACGATTAATTAGTCCCTGCATCAGAAGTTTTAATCCAGGATCGGAATTAATCAGCGGCATGTAGGGCCAAACCTGTGCCGTAGAGTCGCGAAGCCACATGGCATGAATGTCGCCGGTGATGACAAATGTATCGGCTTTGCCATCCAAAGTACCCATTTCCACAGTGGTGTCCAAAGTGTTTGGATAACAGTTTTCGAACATCCAGGCAAATTCGGGATCGGTGATTGCAGCCTTAACTTCTGTGATTTTGGCTTCTACAGCAGGGCTTGTAAAATTCCGCTTTTCAGGAAAAGGTCGTTTGCTGATGAAAAATTCTCCAGGCATAAAAAAACCACTTCCGCGGAAACCAAAGGCGCTTAATCCCAGGACTGCTGCTCCTGTTGTTGTGATGAAGTTTCGACGTTGCATGACTTAATCTGATAAAAAACTACTTTGGCAAATTAACTGAAGTTTTGGTTATCAGCAAAACCCGTAAAATGCTATGATTTATTTCTTCTATACTTTCTCAATCTGATCAGAATAAAAATGTTGACCATTCTCTGAAATCTAACATCTCCGACAAAAATCAAAATTTACAATCCTAAAATATGTATTTCAATGTTTTATGCTATTCATTATTTTGAGGTTTCGTACAATTTTCTCTTTTAAACTACTTCGTACCGGGCATCAAATTTTTTCCAAACCGGATTCCGGAAGCTCAATCTGATGGTTAAAATCATTTGTTGCTGATAATTATTTCGCTTCTAAATGTTTATGACTTTGTCCAATTTAGATTGCTTTTAAATCTTAGCCATTCAGGTAATTCGATACTTTTATAACAAATTTTTTCTATTTTTACCTCCACAATTCAGATAAATAACTACTTAAGATATTTCTGCTTAATGAAGAAAAAAAACAAAGAACCAGATAAAGAATCCAGGCGAAATTTTCTAAAAAGTACTGCATTACTAAGTGCCGGTGCAGTTGCCGGAGCCGGTTTAATTTCATCCTGCACGGGCAAACCGGAATCCAAGGGTGAAATGGTGTATTTGCTCACGGCATCCGGCGAGTTGGTTCAGGTTGATCCTTCACAAATTAACCGTGTAAGGAAAGAGAAACTGAGCGAACTGACCGGGCGTGGCCGCGAAGGCCTGGTAGGGCATCACTGGGTGATGGTAATCGATTTATCGAAATGTAAAAATGCGCGCAAATGTATGGGTGCATGTGAAAATGCCCATGAATTGAAACCTTACCAGCATCATATCAATATTTTACAAATGCAGGATGCCGAAAGCACGGCACCTTATTACATGCCAAAGCCCTGCTACCATTGCGATAATCCACCCTGCACCAAAGTCTGCCCGGTAAATGCGACCTTTAAACGCAAAGATGGCATTGTGCTTATTGATAATGAAAGATGTATTGGCTGCCGCTTTTGCATCGCTGCCTGCCCATACTCAGCAAGGATGTTCCAGTGGTTTGAGCCCGATTATACCGAAGAGGAAAAGGCCAGAGTTTATGATATTGAACTCAATGTCCCACAGAAAAAAGGAACCATCACCAAATGCCTTTTCAGTGCCGACCGGCTTCGAAAAGGACAACTCCCTTACTGTGTATCAGCATGCCCGAATAGTGTGTATTGGTTTGGCGATAAAATGGAAGATGCGGTTACCAATGGAACCACCAAAGAAACCCGGAAATTCAGTGAACTAATTAAAGAAAATGCAGGTTATACCAATTTTGAAGACCTGGGGACCAAACCACAGGTTTACTATCTACCGCCAAAAAACAGAACATTCCCTTATGTGCCGGCCGAGACAATCTTACCGGAACCGGAAAAAAAATCGTAAAAATGTTATTCATAAAATGTTAATAAAAGACCAGGAATGATAACAGATACAAAGAATTCAGACAGGATAAGGGAAGACCTGATACGCCCCTTACATAAAAACAGTTTTGCCAACCGTGTTTGGATCAGGGTTTTGATAATTGTGATATTACCCGGCATCTTTGCATACGGGCATCAATTGATCAAAGGTTTGGGACTCACGGCCATGCGCGATTATTCGGCCTGGGGTTTGTACATCGCCAGTTTTGTTTTTTGGGTCGCAGTTAGTCTTATCGGTTCGTTAATTTCATCCATTCTTAAACTGCTAAACCAGGAATGGTCAACGCCGATGACAAGAATTTCGGAATTGATTGCCCTCGCTTCCATTGCAATGGCTGGAGCAAGCATCGTTATCGACATGGGGCGTCCCGACAGGGTACTGAATATTATCCTTAACGGGAGAATCCAATCCCCCATTGTATGGGACTTTTTTGTTGTAAACACTTACCTGGTCATCAGCGCAATCCTGCTTTATCTGCCGATGATCCCGGATATCGCCATTTTGCGCGACCGGATGACTGAAGCACCTAAATGGCAACAAAAGATTTATAAAGTGCTTTCGGTAAACTGGCAGGGAACAAAAGAACAATGGGCATTATTGAAAAAGTCGATGAAAATAATGATTATTCTAATACTTCCGGTTGCCTTTTCGATCCATACTGTTACTTCATGGCTTTTTGCAGTTAACAGCCGTACCGGATGGCATAGTACGATATTCGGACCATATTTCGTAGCCGGTGCATTTGTTGCAGGTTGTGCGGCAGTGATCATTGCCATGTATATTTTCAGGAAACGCCAGAAATTACAGGATTATCTTACCGACAAACATTTTGATATGATGAACAAGTTGCTGGTTTTGACAGCCCTGGTTTATCTGTATTTTAATATTAACGAATACCTTGTCCCGGGTTATACCTGGCAACGGTTGGACGGAGAACACCTTCAGGAGTTGTTTTTAGGTCACGAAGCGCCCTTGTTCTGGGGTACCCAGATATTCGGCTTACTCCTGCCCATTATTTTGTTGTTGTTCAGGCCTATGCGTAAGCCTTTGCCCAGTTTTATTATCGCAATTTTTGTTTTGATAGGGGCCTGGGTCAAGCGTATTCTGATTGTGATCCCTACAGAATTTCATACCCAGTTTCCTATTCAACTTGTACCCGAAAGTTTCCATCACTATATACCAACTTATAATGAATCGATCATAACGATCGGAACATTTGGTATTGCCATTCTGATCATTACATTGCTGGTACGGGTTTTTCCTGTAATTCCTATCTGGGAAACCATCCATGAACAAGAAGTGGCTGAGACACCTTCGGCAAAAAACCTTAAATAGTAATCGAAAAAACGAATGAATATGAAGTCGATATATACAACAGGCATTATCATTATCCTTTTCCTCTGCACGAATTTCCCGGCACTTGGGCAGGATTTCCCTCCCTGGGATGCTCCTGCATCTGCCAATGAAGTCAAAAATCCTGTACCGGCCAACAAAGCATCAATCGAAAATGGTAAAGCTTTTTTTATGGTGACTTGTAAACCTTGCCATGGCGAAAAAGGCCTTGGTAATGGATTAATCAAGGCGGCCAACCTGACAAGCATAAAATTCACACAGCAATCCGACGGCTCAATCTTCTGGAAATTGCATCAGGGAAGAGGACAAATGCCGAGTTTTAAAGCGCTGCCCGAAGAACAGCTCTGGAATGTAATTAATTTCGTAAGAAGTTTAAGTGAGAAACATGAAACCATCGTCAGGAAAAATGCAATAGTTCAACTATCCATTAACAGCCAAAGCAATACTAAGGAGGTTACGGCAAGGGTTTTGGAAATCACCAGGGATAGCCAGGAGATTCCCCTCGAAAATATTAAGGTCTCTTTTTTCGCGAAACGCTATTTTGGAAATTTACCTGTTGCCGGCGATGTAACGCACAACACCAACAAAGACGGACAAACAACGGCAATTGTTCCCGATAGTATCATCGGAGATAAAGATGGCATACTTACGATTGTAGCAAGTATAGACGATATGGATTATACCCCGGCCGAAGCTTCAGAACTGGTTAAGTGGGGTTTGGTAAATCCCGAAAATTACTGGACCGAACGTCGTTCGCTTTGGAAAGACAACGATTACGTTCCGCTTTGGCTCTTATTCAGCTTTGGCGGATGTGCCATTGGTATTTGGGCATTTATCATCTATGTAATGCTCCAGGTGAGGAAAATAAAGGTAATTGGCGATAAATTAAATAAGTAAGTTCATTTAACCTGGAAAACTTCTGATTTGAACCTTTAGATCGCTTGCCCGGAATGAATTTCTGACAATAAAAGCCGAAAAGCAGGGCTACACACCGTGGGAAGAAGAGCTGATTATCAGGAAAGACGACAACAAGACCATGGTTGTACAGATGGAAAATGAAGAGTGAGAAATAAAATTCTACCCTGTCTAACTTCACAAAGCTTACAAAAAATCAAATCACCTTTGATGATCTTTAATTATTTATACATTTGATGGATGAAACACAAAACAATAATTCACCTGTCCATCTAAAATTGAGCAGACCAGGGAAGTTTTGTTTCCTTAATAAAAATATTGGGGGGCATAAAAACAGAAGAAGGATCAAGCTAAAAAACTTTATATTTCTAATACTGTAACTAATCAGTATTATTAATAATCCGCGATTACGGTCAAGGCTTGTAAAACATTTTGACCATTTTTCAGGGCAGTGTCTATAATGGATCTCAGGATGGCAAAGTTATCAGCAGCACTA
>Ga0172370_10003093_pt1 | contig 23379 bp, 23 predicted proteins | sample LakKiv5m_FD_114538 | JGI IMG/M metagenome (GOLD analysis project Ga0172370, IMG submission 114538) | Freshwater microbial communities from Kabuno Bay, South-Kivu, Congo - kab_022012_11.5m | ecosystem: Environmental > Aquatic > Freshwater > Lake | place: Democratic Republic of the Congo...
AAGGATTATGAAGTCGGGGATCAAGCTATAGATAATTTAATAAGCGAGCTTGTTAAGTTATCCGGTTCCGTTGAAACCGAAGACTTATTGCGCGAAATATTGACTACTACTGTCAAGCTGGGCAGGGAGTCTGCTGATAAAGGCGACCTTAAGCTTGTAAATAACGCGTTGAAGGAACTGCGCTATTCCTTTAAGATTTTTTCTCCCTATAGGGGGGTTAAAAAGGTAATTATTTTTGGTTCTGCCAGATCCAAAGCCAAGTCATCTGAATATAAAATGGCTGAGGAGTTTTCGCGCAAGCTTTCCGGAAAAGGCTATATGGTTGTAACCGGAGGCGGCCCGGGTGTAATGGAGGCAGGCAACAAAGGGGCAGGCAGCGGCAAGGATTTTGCTTTAAATATCCGGCTGCCTTTTGAACAGAAGCCAAACCCGTATATTGATGAAAAAGAGAAGCTGATTAACTTTAAATATTTCTTTACCAGAAAGCTTGTTTTTGTAAAAGAAACCGACGCTACCGCGCTTTTTCCGGGAGGTTTTGGCACCCTTGATGAGGGTTTTGAGATGATTACCTTGATGCAAACCGGAAAGTCCCGGCCCCGGCCGATAGTCTTGATGGAGCCAAAAGGATCAACCTACTGGGCTACCTGGATGCACTTTGTAAAGAGCCAGTTAGTCAAAAAAGGGTTTATCAATAAAAAAGACCTCCAGCTTGTGCATATTGTAAAATCTGTTGATGCTGCGGTAAAATATATAGAGGATTTCTACAGGGTATATCACTCCATAAGATATGTCTCAGGATTGGCTGTGCTCAGGTTAAACCGGGAAATTTCCGCTAAAACTTTAAAATTTATAAATAAAAAATTTAAAGATATTCTTATCAGCGGTTCAATTATGCCCGCCTCCCCTACGGTTAAAGAAATACAAGAAGGGGAATTTCTTAATTTACCGCGCCTGGCGATGAATTTTAATATGCGGGATTACGGCAGGCTCTGTGAAATGATCAGCGTTATTAATAAAGATTAATTATGGATAAAGTCTTAGAGGGATTGAATAAACAGCAGGTTCAGGCGGTTAAACATGGGGCCGGGCCGCTTTTGATCATTGCCGGCGCAGGCACAGGCAAGACCCGGGTGATTACCCAGAGGATTGGCTGGTTGATAAACCAGGGCCTGGCCAAGACCGATGAGATTTTAGCGCTTACCTTTACGGATAAGGCAGCCAAGGAAATGCAGGAGAGGGTGGATATCCTGATGCCTTATGGCTATACGGATATCTGGATATCTACTTTTCATGCCTTTGGCGACCGTATACTTCGCGAGAATGCTTTAGTTGCCGGGCTTAATCCTGATTTTAAAGTGCTTGCCCGGCCAGAGGCCGCGGTATTCTTTCGCGAGCATCTTTTTGAGTTTACCCTCAATTATTACCGTCCGCTGGCTGAGCCTACGCGTTTTATTGAAGCCCTGATATCATTTTTCAGCCGGGCCAAAGACGAAGATATATCGGCAGGAGAATATTTTAAATATGCCCAGGATTTTCTGATCCAGGCCAAAACTAATCCGCAGGATGATGCCGGCCTGGAATTAGCAGAGCAGCAGATGGAGGTAGCTTCTGCTTATCTTAAATACCAGGAGCTTCTTGGTCGCGAAGGCCTGGTTGATTTTGGCAATCAGTTTTATTTAAGCCTGCAGCTGTTGCGTGAGCATCCTTTAATCCTGAAGAATTATCATAAACAGTTTAAATATATTCTGGTAGATGAATTTCAGGATACCAATTTCGCCCAGTTTCAGATTGTCAAGCTTTTGGCAGGCTCCGCGGGCAATATTACTGTTGTCGCGGATGATGACCAATGCATCTACCGCTGGCGGGGGGCTGCCTATAGCAATGTTTTGAATTTTATAGAAGAATACCCTGGGGCCGAGAAGATCACCCTGATTCAGAATTACCGTTCTACTCAAGCCATCCTGGACAGCGCTTACCAGTTAATTCAATATAATAACCCTGAGCGTTTTGAGATAAAGGCTAAGATTGATAAACATCTTGTTGGCTTAACTAAACAAGGGCCAAAGCCAGAACACCTGCATTTTGATGCACATTCCTCTGAAACTGATAATGTAAGTAAGATTATACAAGACAAAGTAAGTCTAGGTAAGTTTAAATACAGGGATTTTGCTATCCTTGTGCGCTCTAATTCTGATGCCCAGGGTTTTATTCAGTCATTAAATATGCTGAATATTCCCTGGCAGTTTAGTGGTAACCAGGGGTTGTATGGCAGGGAAGAGGTTAAGTTGTGCATTAATTTTCTGCGGGTAATCGCCAATCCATCGGACTCATTAAGTTTGTATTATCTGGTCAGTTCGGAAGTTTACAAGGTGGACTTGGCAGACCTGACATTGTGCAACCATTTCAGCCGGAGAAGGAACCGTCCGCTTTACGATGTGTTCGGCGGACTGGAAAAGATCCCGGAGTTAAGCCAGTTAAAAGAGCAGACCAGGGAAAAGATAAAACAGGTACTCGCGGATATACAAAAGTTTTTACAGGTCTCCCGCGATGAGACAACCGGCAGGCTGCTTTATAGTTTTCTTACAGATACAGGCTACCTAAAATACCTTACGCATAATCCCAGCCTGGAAAAAGAAACCAAGATTCAGAATATCGCCAAGTTTTTTAACCAGGTGCGCGATTTTGAGCTTGTGGCTAAAGAGGACAGGGTAATCAGTTTTATTAGGCATCTTAATTTACTTATTGAGTCAGGTGATGATCCGCCGACAGTTGAGGCGGATTTAGACCAGGACGCGGTGAATATTTTAACTATACATAAAGCAAAAGGCTTAGAATTTAGAGTAGTATTTCTAGTCAGCTTGGTGCAGGGTAAATTTCCTCTTCCCAGGCGCTCTCAGCAAATTGAATTGCCGGATACCTTAATCAAAGAAGTCCTGCCCACGGGGGATTTCCATATCCAGGAGGAGCGCCGGCTTTTTTATGTAGGAATGACCCGCGCCAAAGAAGAATTGTATCTTACCAGCGCCGAAGATTATGGCGGTAAACGGCTGCGTAAGGTAAGCCAATTTGTGCTTGAGGCTTTGGGTAAACAGCCCGGAGAAAGCGCTGAAAAAAAGAAAACCGCGGCTATTGAGAGTATTAAACGTTTTGCCCCGGCTAAAGAAATGCCTAAGTCAGCCCTGCAAAAGATACCGGAAGATAAATTAGTCAGTTTAAGTTATTACCAGATTGATGACTACCTGACCTGTCCTTTGAAATACAAATATGTAAATATACTGCGCGTACCGATTATGGAGCATCATACAGTTGTCTACGGCAGGGCAATGCATGAGGCAGTCAGCCAGTATCTCTTGCGTAAACTTAACGGGGATAAGGTCTCCATGGATCAGCTATTGGATTGTTTTGAAGCCAGCTTTGACCCCCAGGGATTTCTTGATGCCAGCCATCAGGAAGAGCGTTTTCGTATTGGCAGAGAGGCACTATCCAGGTTCTATAAAGATGAAGAAAATCGTAATTCAACTCCTAAATTCATAGAGAAAGATTTTTCTTTTGTAATAGGGGATAATAAGATTACCGGAAGGTTTGACCGCATAGATATGGAGCCTGACGGCGCGGTAATTATGGATTTTAAAACTTCAGCGATTAAAACCCAGAAGGACGCGGATAAGCGGGTTAAGGAAAGTAAGCAGCTTGAGCTTTATGCTTTAGCCTATCAGCATATATTCGGAGTTTTACCGGCCGCTGTAGAACTGTATTTTCTGGAGTCAGGGATTATCGGCAGGTATAAACTTGTTGAAGATGATTTAGGTGATGTAAAAGATGACATCCTGAAGGTTTCCGCGGGAATCCGCCAGCAGAATTATCCGGCTAAGCCTGAATACAAGGCCTGCACCTATTGTGCTTATAATCAAATCTGCCCCCAGGCAGTAATCCGTTGACAACCCCGGCTATTTGGGCTATAGTCAAGTAAAGAGAATGAAAGCGATTATTTCTATTGGAATTTGGTTAGGTAGTGGGTTATTGACTATCCTGCTTTTCTTTGTGGTTTTTGTCTTAAATATCCTGTTTTTTCCTTTCGATAAAAAGAAAAAAATCACCCATGCGCAGTGTTTTTGGTGGTCGGATGCCCTGATTGGCTTAAATCCTTATTGGAGCGTAAAGGTAAGCGGGCTTGAAAACATAGACCATAAAAGAACTTATCTGGTGATTTCTAATCACCAAAGCATGGCTGATATAGTAGTGCTTTATCAGACCAAGATGCAGTTTAAGTGGGTGGCCAAGGCAAGTTTATTTAAGGTTCCTTTTATCGGCTGGTGCCTTGGGTTGATTAAGCATATAAAGCTTTTGCGCGGGGATTTTGCCAGCATTAAAGAGATTTACCACCAGGCAAGCCAATGGCTGCGGAAAGATATGTCTGTTTTATTCTTTCCGGAAGGCACGCGCAGTTCAACCGATAAAATGAATGAATTCCAGAACGGGGCTTTTAAGCTGGCGATAAAAGAAAAAAAGCCGATTCTGCCTATTTGTTTAATCGGCACGCGCCAGGCAATTCCCAAAGGCAGCTGGATTTTTAAGGGCAAGGCTTGCGTCAAGCTGATTGTCTTGCCGGTAGTAGAAACCGATAGTTTTGGCCCCGGAGATTTTGGCCGGCTTAGGGATATTATACGGGGTAAGATTGAGGCCGCAACTTTAAACCATGATAGTAAATAAAAAATATTCATATTGCGTAATTATTATTTTTATCCTCTTCGGGTGCAGCCATGTTCCACATAGAGAAGTTCTTTATCAGGCTTCAACTATTCAAGCGCTTTCTGCGGGTTATTATGACGGACAGGAAGATCTTTGCTCGCTTAAGCAGCACGGAGATTTCGGCCTGGGGACTTTTCAAGGATTAGAAGGCGAGATGGTGGTTTTAGACGGGAACTTTTATCAAGTGAAGGTTGATGGCCGCGTGCACCTGGTGAATAAGGCAGAGGGAATCCCTTTTGCTCAAGTAACTTTTTTTGATGCTGATAAGGCATTTCCTGTTGATAGTGAATTAAGTTACGCGGGCCTAAGCCCGTATCTGGATAAATTATTATCTTCAACGAACCTGTTTTATGCTGTAAAGATCAGCGGCAGGTTTAAATATGTGAAAACCAGGAGTGTGCCTAAGCAACCTAAGCCGTATCCCGATCTTAATCAGGCGGTAAAAGAGCAGAAGGTGTTTGAATTTAATGATATAGAAGGCACCGTAATTGGGTTCCGTTCCCCGGAATATGCCGGGAATTTCAGTGTTGGAGGATACCACCTGCATTTTATCAGCAAAGACAGGAGAAAGGGCGGGCATTTACTGGATTTTCAGGCATCCAGGGTAAAAATAGAAATTGATGAGACCGCGGATTTTTATTTAAGCCTGCCGACAAATGAGGAGTTTCTCGGGCTTAGCCTTAATCCGGAAGAAGTAAAGTCAGGCTCAAGCGAGTAAGTAAAAAGGGGGCGGGGATATGCCTAAAATATTTAAAGTTTTATTCATAATCATCGCAATATTAGTCGTTATTTTTCTTATTGCCAGCATTCTCTTTTCAATTTATGCCCCTGCGATTGTTGAGGACCAGATCCGGCAGAATCTTAAGGTTAAGGCTAGCCTTGGTAAAATAAGTTTAAGCATGCCTTTTACTGTTACTCTTGAGAAACTGGAGATTGGCGGCCTGGCGAATATAAAGAAGATATCCTTTTCCCCGAATTTGATCGCTTTATTATTTGGCAAGGTAGTTATCCACGGTTTGACTATTACTGAGCCGGTGATTAACCTTGAGCAGGGATCTGACGGAAAATTAAACCTGCCGGTTTTGGAACAGAAGCCGGGGGCTAAGGCCCCGGAGTTTTATCCTACTAGCCTTAAGATTAAGGACGCAAAAATAATTTTTACGGACAGAAAAGTAAGCGCAGCGGGTTACCAGGTTGTTGCAGATAAACTGGATATAAGCGTTTCCAAGGTCGCTTTTCCAGTGACTTCATTAGCTGTGAATATCAGTGCAAGCTGCCAGCTTTCAAATCCGGCAGGCAAGGCTTTCGGCAAGGTTAATTTTTCCGGGTGGATTGATTATCCTGCCCGCGATATGGACGCCAAACTGGAGATCAAGGATACGGATATTACCAATTTCTCCCCTTATTACGGGAATTTCATTTCAAATAAAAAGCTCCTTTCTGCGATACTTAACCTTGCCTCAACCTTTAAGGCCAAGGATAATGCCTTGAATATTAATACGGATTTTAATCTCTCCGGCCTGGTTTATGAAGAGGCTGCTGAAGAGGAGATCAGCCTTGATTTGGCGAAGAATGCCCTGGACCTGTTTACTAATAGCAAGGGTAATTTGCATTTGGTGTTTGATATTGATACCAAACTGGATAATCCGGCTTTAAGCCAGGATAAATTAAAAAACATAATTTTAAAAGCGGCGATGAAGAATTTAAGCAGCCAGTCGCCAGAGGAAATAGCGGATAAAGTAAGCGATGTAATTGATAAATTTAAAGGTTATGGCAAAGGGCTGAAAGAAATATTCGGGAAATAGCAATGGATGATACAAAAACAAAATCATTAAGGAATATAGAAGAAAAAATGGAGAGTCTGGATAGCGGTTCTTTACGCTACCATATTTTGGAAAGCGCCAAGAATTTTAAGAGTTCCTGGATTGAGTTGGGCCGTTCTCTTTATTCGGTCTGGAAGGACAAGATGTATAAGGAGTGGGGTTATCTGAATTTTGATGTTTATGTAAGCCGCGAGATAGGCATCCGTAAACAGACGGCAATGAAACTGCTGAAATCGTATTATTTTCTGGAAAAAGAAGAACCCCAGTATCTAAAAAGCGATTATGCCGATAAAAGCCAGGCCGCGAATATCCCCAGCTATGAATCAGTGGATATCCTGCGCCAGGCAAAAAATAAAAAAGCCTTAGACCAGGATGACTATGAAAGCCTCAAAAAAGAAATTTTTGAAAAGGGCAGGGATGCCCAGGAGTTAAAGAAGAATTTAGGAGTAATTATCAGGCAGCGCCAGGAACTGGACCCGCAAGAGGCTCAGGAAAAAAGAAAACAAGCTATTATCAGGAGGCTTCTGGGCCAGCTGCGCGCGTTGAAACAGGAGGCAGAGGTCTTAAAGATGCTGCCTATGCCTTTGATTAAAGAGATAGACGCTTTAATTAAGAAAGTAGCACTTGAATTTTCTGCTGAATAGGCAGAGAGAAAGGGAATGCCTCTATGGCAACTATTGCTAAGGAAATGACAGCCTTAGAAAAGAAGATGCTTGCTTTGGGGGTGCGTGAAGAAGATATCATAGAAAGTTTTATCCGCTCAAGCGGGCCGGGAGGGCAGAATGTTAATAAAACTTCTACCTGCGTATACCTGAAGCATTTGCCTACCGGTTTGGAAGTAAAGTGCCAGAGCCAGCGTTATCAGATGCTCAACCGCAACCTGGCCAGGCATATTCTCTTGAGCAAGATTGAAAATAAGATTAAACATGATATCCTGCAAAAGCAGTCGCTTAAAGCTAAGGTTATGCGCTCAAGCCGCAGGAAACCGAAGAAAGTAAAGCTAAGGATCCTTGAGGGTAAGCGCCGGCACTCCGAAAAAAAGTCTATGCGTAGGAAAATCCGTGAAATTGAGGTTGCATAACTGGATTCTTGTGCTACAATATTCAAAATCAAAAGAACTTAGCCGCAGGGTTCATTAAATTCATTGACTTGCCGGGTGAGTTATCGTATAATATTTCGAATTAGAAAGAGAGGGAAGAAAATTGGTTTTGGTAAAAGAAAAGAAAGCAAAATTAATTAATGATTTTAAGGTACATGCCAGGGATACCGGCTCTGCCGAGGTCCAGATAGCTATTCTGACTGAAAGGATTAACGCCCTGGGTGAGCATTTTAAATCACACAAAAAGGATTTACATTCTCGCCGTGGCCTGCTTTTATTGGTAGGCAGACGCCGCAGCCTGCTCAAATATCTCAAGGATAAGGATCTGAAGAAGTACGAAGAGGTCTTGGGAAAGCTCCACTTGAGAAAGTAAGGCCCCTTTAATAATTCACCTACAAAAAAGAAAGAGCCTAATAATGCAAAATAAAAGCTTAAAAATTAAATTTGGTAAAAATGACCTTATCCTGGAGACCGGCAGACTTGCTAAACAAGCCAATGGTTCGGTTACAGTCACTTATGGATCGACTGTAATTTTGGTTACTGCCTGTATGTCCAAGGGGATCAAGGAAGGCCAGGATTTTTTCCCTTTGACTGTAGAATATCAGGAAAAGACTTATGCCGCCGGCAGGTTCCCCGGAGGTTTTTTTAAGCGCGAAGGCAGGCCTTCAGAGAATGAGATTTTAGGTTCACGGCTTATTGACCGTCCAATCCGGCCGTTATTTCCCGACGGCTTCTTAAATGAAGTCCAGGTTATGGCTATTGTCCTTTCAAGCGACGGAGAGAATGACCCGAATGTCCTGGCCTTAATTGGAGCGAGCGCGGCTTTATCTATTTCAGATATTCCTTTTAACGGCCCCCTGGCCAGCTGCAGGGTAGCCAGGATAAATAATGAGTTTGTTTTGAATCCTACTTATGCCGAACTTGAAAGCGCTGACCTGGAGGTAGTGGTCGCGGCAAATAAAAACGGCGTGGTGATGCTTGAATCAAAAGCCAAAGAGGTTTCCGAAGAGGCTTATCTTGAAGCGGTGAAGTTCGGCATGGAAAGCTTAAATCCCATAATCGGTATGCAGGAAGAATTTTGCCGTCTTTATGGAATTCCAAAAGCCCAGGTTGAGCTTAAGCTGCTCGACTCAGCCTTAATGCAGAAAATTGAATCCCTTTCGCAGGAGAAATTAAATAAAGTATATAAGTTAAGCAAGAAAGAAGAGCGCGAAGAGGCAGTCGCTTTATTGACCAAGGAATTAGAAGCGCAGTTGACTACCGAGGGTTTCCTGGCGGCGGATATTCATGCCGGTTTGCATGAGGTAGAGAAAAAACAGGTGCGTAAAATGATTGCCGAAGAGAATATCCGTATTGACGGCCGTTCTTTTAAAGAGATCCGGCCGATCAGTTGCGAGGTATCCGTGCTTCCGCGTACCCATGGCTCAAGCCTTTTTACCCGCGGACAAACCCAGAGTTTAGCCGTAACTACTTTAGGCACAGGCGAAGATGAGCAGTTGATTGAGTCATTGGAAGGCGAGAAAAAGAAATCTTTTATGTTGCATTATAATTTTCCTTCTTTTAGCGTTGGTGAAACAAGGCCTATACGCGGCCCGGGCAGGCGTGAAATCGGCCATGGCGCTTTAGCCGAGAAGGCCTTGCTTGCGGTATTACCTTCAAAAGAAAAGTTTCCTTATACCGTAAGAGTGGTCTCTGAAATTCTGGAATCAAATGGTTCAAGCAGTATGGCTTCTGTGTGCGCCGCTACTTTATCATTAATGGACGCCGGAGTGCCGATTAAAGAAGCGGTGGGCGGGGTTGCTTTAGGTTTAGTTAAGCAAGGCAATAAAACAGCGATCCTGACGGATATAGCCGGGCTAGAGGATCATTTCGGCGATATGGACTTCAAAGTCGCGGGCACCCGCCAGGGAGTTACCGCTGTGCAGTTAGACCTTAAGATTGATGGGATTAGCCTGGATCTGCTTAAAGAGTGCCTGGCCCAATCAAAAGAGGCCAGATTCTTTATTCTGGATAAAATGAGCACTGCCTTAAACAGCCCGAGGGAAGAACTTTCCAGTTTTGCCCCGCGGATTGATGTTTTAAAGATTAATACCGAGAAGATCGGCGAGCTTATCGGCCCGGGCGGCAAGACAATTAAAGCTATAATTGCCGCTACAGGCGCCAGTATTGACATAAAAGATGACGGTACGGTCCTTGTCGGTTCAACTGACGCGGAGAAATCCGACGCTGCGATTAAAATGATCAGGGCAATTACCGATGATGTTGAGGTAGGCAGAGTTTACTTCGGCAAGGTAAAACGTATTATGCAATTCGGCGTCTTTGTTGAGATAGCCCCGCGTAAAGAAGGGTTGGTCCATGTTTCCGAGCTATCAAGCACCTTTGTAAAGAAGGTTGAAGATGTGGTAAAAGTCGGCGATGAGTTTAAAGTTAAGGTTATTGGCATAGATGAATTAGGCCGGATCAATTTAAGCAAAAAACAGGCTGAGTAGAGATAGTTAATTTTAAGAAGTGAGAGAAAGAAGATTAAATGAGGTCAAAGGCGTTATTTTAGTAGCGGTTGGGCTGATGATTTTTGCCAGCCTCATCCGCTTTGATCGCTCTGACCTTGTTTTTTTTACCTCGCATCCGAATTTTCCTCCTAAAAACCTGCTGGGTGTTTTCGGCGCATATTTGGCAGGGTTCCTTGTTTTTCTATTCGGGAATATCTCAAGTTTTATTATTCCATTTTTAGTTATTGCCTTAGGGGTTAAATATTTCCGCCAGGATAAGCCTTACCTGAGCATTCCGCGTATCGTAGGGATGTTTGTTTTGCTTATTTCCTTAAGTTCTCTTATCGGTATGTTTAACCTGAATAACGGCCCGCTCAGGTTCCATACTGCCGGATTTTTAGGCGCGCTTACTTCTAATTTTGTAACTACATATTTTAGCCGCTTAGGCGGTTTTATTATTTTTGTTACCTTTATTATCCTTTCCCTTGCCCTGGTTACCGAAATCCTTATTTCTTCACTTTTTTTGAATACCCTTGAAAAGTCAAAATCATTCTTATCCGGTATCTTTAGTTTATCAAATAAGCAGAAGGCGACTTTGGTTAAAGTTAAGCAGAGTTTACTGAATAAGAATAACTCTCTGCCTAAAAGAGAGCAGCCGGCTTCGCCTTCAAAACCAAAAATATTTATGCCTGAGGCTGGCAGGCCGAAAATCCAGATTAAGCCTAAATCGCCTGCCGACGAGGTAAAGGTCAAGCCTAAAGAGTTAAAGATTGGGGATTATCATCTGCCTTCAGTGGATTTATTGGATGAAGCGCCGGTTCCGGATACAAAACAGATGAAAGAGGATCTTGAGGCAAGCGCCAGGATCCTTGAGGATACATTGTCGGATTTCGGGATAGCGGCCAAGGTTACGGATATAATTCGCGGACCGGTAATCACGCGTTATGAACTTGAGCCTGCCCCGGGAGTAAAAATTAACCGGATTGAGGCCTTAAGCGATGACATTGCCCTGGCAATTAAGGCCCAATCAGTAAGGATTATTGCGCCTATCCCGGGCAAGGGCAGGGTCGGGGTTGAAGTTCCTAATTTACACAGCGCTTTAGTATGCATTAAGGACTTGCTTGTTTCGGCGGAATACCATAAACAAAAATCTTCTCTTGCCCTGGGGTTGGGTAAAGATATTACCGGCCGTTCAGTATTCAGCGATTTGGACGAGATGCCGCATCTTCTAATCGCCGGGACTACTGGTTCGGGCAAGACCGTATGCGTGAATACTTGTATTTTGTCGCTGCTTTTTAGGGGATCTCCCAACGATTTAAAGTTTTTGATGATTGACCCGAAAATGGTAGAGCTTATGCCTTTTAACTGCCTGCCTCACCTTTTATGTCCGGTGGTTACAGACGCTAAGAAAGCGGCTATAGCGCTTAACTGGGTAGTCGGGCAGATGGAAGAGAGGTATCAGCTTTTGGCGAAGGCGGGAGTAAGGAACATCGACGCTTATAACGAAAAGCAGGATAAAATACCCTACATTGTGGTTATTGTGGATGAATTCGCCGATTTAATGACTGTAGCCCGCGATCAGATTGAAAATGCGATTACCCGCCTTGCCCAGCTGTCGCGGGCAGTGGGGATACATTTGATTCTGGCTACGCAGCGGCCAAGCGTGGATGTAATTACCGGGGTAATCAAGGCGAATTTACCGGCGCGTATATCTTTCAAAGTTGCTTCTAAAGTTGATTCGCGCACAGTTTTAGATATGAATGGCGCGGAGACTTTACTGGGAAAAGGCGATATGTTATTTTTGCAGCCCGGAAAAGAAGACCTTATCCGTATTCAGGGGGCTTTAGTTAAAGACGCGGAGATTGAAAGAGTGGTGGAATTCATCAAGGCCCAGGGCGAGCCGGTTTATGATGACCAGATTCTTAAGGAGCAGCAAAAAAATAGTTTAGCTAATGGCGGCGAAAAGGATGAGCTTTATGATGAGGCGGTGCGCGTGATAATGGAAAGCAATCAGGCTTCGGTTTCCATATTGCAGAGGCGCATGCGTTTAGGTTATACGCGTGCCGCGCGTATTATAGATATTATGGAGTTAGAGGGTTTGGTCGGTCCGTATGAGGGGAGCAAGCCGCGCAGGATATTGGTTGATCGTCAGAGATGGCTTAGGGATTTGACAGGCGCCGGGGAGGCGGAGAAAACATGAACATTGAAACAGCGGGTGCCAGGCTAAAGAAAATCCGCCAGGAGAGAGGCTTAAGCCTTGAGGATATACATAAAAGAACTAAGATTCATCCTAATATATTGCGGGCAATTGAAGGGGATAGTATCACTGACTTAAGCCCCATATATCTTAAGGGTTTTATCAAAATTTATTGTAATATTCTCGGGCTTGATCCTAAAGAATATTTAGGTGAAACAGGGCATCCGGTTAAGCCGGTATTGAATGCCGCTGTAGGCAGGGACATCGGGGAGCGTTTTGAAAAGAAGGCTGTCTTGCCAAAGGATTTTTCGGTTAAATTAAGCGCGATGAGGCCTTCGCCAGGATTGAAGAAATTAATCGTATTTATGCTAATTGCGGTAATTTCAATATTCCTGGCAGCCAGGTTGGTTAAGGCTGTTTCTACCTGGCATAAGAATTTCTTAGCAAGGCCCAGAGTTTCTTTGCCTATTGCTGCTAAATCAAAGAAAGCCCGTGAACTTTTGCCCAAAGAAGCGATAAACAAGTCTTCCGCGAAGAATATCCCCAAACAGGCTAAGGCCCAAAAAGAGGCAGTTCATGGACTTATGCTTGCGATATCCGCGCGCGATAAATCCTGGATATCCGTTAAGGCCGATGGTAAAGTTGTTTTTCATGGAGTGCTAGCCCGCGGCAGGACGGAAACCTGGCAGGCTAAAGAAAAGATTGAGCTCTCTCTTGGCGATGCCGGGGCAGTAGAATTGCAGGTCAATGACCAACGTTTTACCAAACTCGGCCGCCGCGGACAGCCCCTAAAGAATATCGTTATTAATAAAGAAGGTTTAAAGATCGCCCGATGAAACAAAAACTGGGGATGTTAAGTCTGGGCTGCCCGAGAAATCTGGTGGATGCTGAAAGCCTGCTCGAGCGGCTTAATTCCAAGGGTTACCATATAGTTGAGAATATCTCGGAAGCGGATGTAGCCCTGGTGAATACCTGCGCTTTTATTGAAGAGGCAAGGAGCGAATCGGTTGAGGCTATTCTTGAGTTGATTGAACTTAAAAATAAAGGCAAGCTTAAGAAAATAATTGTCCATGGCTGCCTGGCACAGCGTTATAAAGACTTAAATAAAGAATTGCCAGAGGTAGACGCTTTTGTAGGCTCGCTTGAGCTTAACCATGAATCAAAGAGGTTTGCTTTAACTCCTAAGCACTATGCTTATTTAAAAATATGCGAAGGCTGCGTAAATAATTGCAGCTATTGCGTTATCCCTAAAATTAAGGGCAGGCTTGTCAGCCTGGATGAAGAATCAATTATTCAGAAGGTTAAGGATTTTAACCGGCAGAAGATTTCCGAGCTTAACATTATCGGGCAGGATATTACGGGTTTCGGGATGGATTTATCCGGCAGGATCCGCTTAACCGGTATTTTAAAGAAAATAATCAGCAACGCGCCCGATATCGGCTGGATCCGCCTTTTATACCTGAATCCTGAGCGGATAACCGATGAACTGCTTAAATTAATCAGCTCGCAGGTCCAGGTATGTAAATACATTGATTTGCCTCTCCAGCATATCAATAGCCGCATACTAAAGCTGATGAATCGCAAGATTACTAAAAAAGAAATCATTTCTTTGATTGAGAAAGTCAGAAAGGTTATCCCCGGCGTATCCCTGCGGACTTCGCTTATTCTGGGTTTTCCGTCGGAAACAGATAAAGAATTCAAAGAACTGCTGGATTTTATCAGGGATGCCGAATTTGAGAGGCTGGGGGCTTTTATTTATTCCCGGGAACAAGGCACTGCCGCTTATGGTTTTAAAGGGCAGGTCCCCCGGAAGATAAAGCAGGAGAGGTTTGATGCTGTTATGGCCCTGCAGCAGGAAATATCCGCTGCTGTAAATGCAAGGTTGTTAGGTAAGCAGATGGATGTGCTTATTGAAGAAAAACAGGATGGCGCTTATATCGGCCGCAGCCAGGCTGATGCTCCGGAAGTAGACGGGCTGGTTTACGTGAATTCCAGGCGGTTACTGAAAGAGGGCGAGTTTGTAAAAGTCAGGATAACGGATACTTTAGAGTACGACTTAGTAGGGGAGGTTATATAATGAATCTTGCCAATCGTTTGACCATGTCGCGAATTTTGTTGACCTTTGTGTTTATGTTCTTCTTGTTTTGCCAGGGGCTCTGGCCTAAGGTGGCCAGCTTGGTTGTTTTTATTCTGGCTGCCTTGTCTGATTTATTTGACGGGATGATTGCCCAGCGCAGGAATATGGTTACGGATTTCGGAAGGCTTATGGATCCGATAGCCGATAAAATCCTGGTATGGGCTGCTTTTGCGGCTTTTGCGCAGTTGCAGCTGATTGACGCCTGGATGTTTGTGATTATTATCGCCCGCGAGATTATGATTACTTCTTTAAGGTTGTTTGCCTTAAATAAGGGTAAAGTTTTGTCGGCGGCGCGGGCCGGAAAACATAAAACAGTTGTGCAGATGGGGGTGATATTTACTATCCTCGGGTTTATCCTGCTTAAGGAGATAGTGCTTAAATATTCTACCTGGAACCCTGCCTGGGAGAATATGTTCCGTCAGGGGATATTTTTCCTTATGCTGCTTACTGTGGGCCTGACTCTTTATTCCGGGCTGTCATATCTTTGGGAAAACCGCAAGATAATTACCCGTCTATGAGGCTTGGCGCGCTGCGCAATTTGCTGGTTAAGGCAATCAGCACATTTTTATTTATCGGCTATCTGCCTTTGATTCCGGGGACATTCGGCAGTATAGCCGGAGTAGGGATATTTTATCTGTTTGGCGGATCCAGCCGGCCAGGTTATTACCTGTTTATTCTTTGCGTCGCCGTATTGGGGTTATTGACTTGCGGAAGGGCGGAAAAGTTGTTTAACAGGAAAGACCCGGGTTGTATTGTTATTGATGAAGTAATGGGTATGCTTATCGCTTTAAGTTTCCTTCCGGCTGAACCAAAAATAGTCATCCTGGCTTTCCTTATGTTTCGTATCTTTGATACGCTTAAAGTTTTTCCGGCGGCCAGATTGCAGAACCTGCATGGGGCAATCGGGATAATCGGTGATGATTTGGTAGCCGGTATTTATGCTAATATTGTACTTCAGGCAGTCTTAAGGTTGAATTCCTTTAGCGCGGTATAAGTTGGCCCTGCGGGGCCAAGCGTGCTTTCAAATAAAGTAATCCTTCCGCAATTAAATTCCAAGTCATAATCGGGCATATCCATTGCTATTTTATCAAGAGCCTTCCCTAAATTAGAAGGAGACAGGCAATTTCTTATCCGGCCTATGGTAATATGCGCACAGAAATCGCGGTTTTCTTTTGGTATGCCCGTTTCAGTAAGTTGTCCTTCTAATTGTTTCACAAGTTGTTTCAATTCTAAGGGGGGCTGATTAGCGCCTACCCAGATTATCCGTCCAGCGCGCAGGTCGGGGAAAACCCCTAAACACTCCAGCTTAACTTTAAAACCTGGCGATGCCTTTATTGTTGCTGCGGCTATTTTCTTGATTTGTTCTAATTTTTCAATAGGTAAATTTCCGAGAAATTTCAGGGTTAAATGCAGGTTTTGGGGTTCAATCCAGCTGGTTTTAAGATTTTCGTTTTTTAATTTGTTTTGTATCTCGGAAAGAGCATCTTTAATTTTTGCAGGCAGTTCAATGGCTATAAATGCTCGCATAATAAGCGCAAGGCCTCTTCTGTTGTTTTTTTGCGGATTTCTTGCCGGTTTCCCCGGAAAGCGAACCTTCGGCAGGCATCCTTATTTCTTAGGGACAGGCAGATAAAAACAGTGCCTATTGGTTTACCGGCGCTGGCGCCTTTTGGTCCGGCAATCCCGGTTATACTGATGCCAAAGTCAGATTTGGATATATCCCGGATGTTCTTGGCCATTAATACCGCTGTCTGCTGGCTGACAGCTCCGTATTTGGAGATAAGACTTGCGGGGATTTTGAGTATTTTCTCTTTAGATTTGTTGCTGTAGGCAACTACTCCCAGCAGGAAGTAGGCAGAGGACCCTGGATTCTTGGTTAATTCAGCGCAAAGCATTCCCCCTGTACAGGATTCGGCTATAGCGATAGTTTTTTTCTGGCGGAGCAGCTTTTTGTGGATTTTTGTCAGTATTTTATTTTGCATTAGAGTTATTATAACTGTTTTTAATTATATTGACAAGGGCGGTTTTTCTGTTAATATAATATCAATTAATCTTTAGGGCAAGGTGAAAATCCTTACCGGCGGTGAAGCCCGCAAGCAGGCGTTTTAGGTTTTTAACGCCAGCAGACTTGGTGAAATTCCAGGGCCGATGGTCGCGCGCAAGCGCGCACCAAACCATCAGATTGGTTTGGGTGAAAGTCCAGATGGAAAAAGATTAAAATTAGCGCGCCCAAAGATTATCTTTGGGTTTTTTTATTGAGGAAAATTATGTTCAACAGTATATCTGAAATAATTGAAGATTTAAATGCCGGCAGGATGGTTATCGTGGTTGATGATGAAGACCGCGAGAATGAGGGCGATCTGGTTATGGCTGCCTCATTTGTGAAACCGGAAGACATAAATTTCATGGCAAAATTCGGCCGTGGGCTTATTTGCGTGCCGATGGAAGAAGAGAGGTTGCGTTTGTTGGAACTTGACCCAATGCTTAAGAATACCCTGCAGGCTAATGCCGAAGATCCTTTTAAGACTGCCTGGATGATTTCTGTTGATGCGGCTAAAGGGGTTACTACTGGTATTTCTGCGTATGACCGGGCAAGGACAATTGAGGTTTTAATTAATAGTCAAAGCAGGCCGGAAGACCTGGCGCGTCCGGGGCACATATTTCCTTTACGAAGCCGCCGCGGCGGAGTCCTGGTCAGGGCAGGGCATACTGAAGCAAGCCTGGATTTAATGCGCCTGGCCGGGTTATATCCGGCGGGAGTGATTTGCGAGATTATGAATGATGACGGCTCTATGGCCCGCCTGCCTCAGCTTCTGGAGTTCGCCAATAAGCATGCTCTAAAGATTTGCACTATCGCTAACCTTATTGAATACCGCCGTAAAAAAGAAAAACTGGTAGAGGTGGTAGTGGAGACTAAATTACCGACTAAATTCGGGGAATTCAGGTTGATTGTTTACCGCGATAAGACAAGCGGTCAGACGCACCTCGCGCTTTGTATGGGCAGCTGGTCGAATGAAGCAATATTAGTCCGCGTGCATTCAGAGTGTCTGACAGGAGATGTTTTTGGTTCTTTACGTTGTGATTGCGGCAGGCAGCTGGAAAAAGCTATGCAGATTATTTCGCTTGAGAAAAAAGGCGTAATACTTTATATGCACCAGGAGGGCAGAGGGATAGGCCTGGTAGAGAAGCTGCGCGCCTACAGCCTTCAGGATAAGGGGATGGATACGGTTGAGGCAAATGAGGCTTTAGGGCATAAGGCTGACTTGCGTGATTATGGGATTGGCGCCCAGATCCTGGTTGATTTAGGGATTAAACAGATAAGGTTATTAACTAATAATCCGCGTAAGATTGTCGGCCTTGAGGGTTATGGCTTAAAGGTCTCTGAACGCGTTCCTTTAGAAATTGAGCCTAACGCCCAGAATTATAAATACCTTAAGACAAAAAAAGAGAAAATGGGGCATCAGATAGATATTTAAACAGGCGGCTGGGAAATAGTATATAGGTAAGATTATTTAAACAAGAAGGGAGAGGAAAATGGTAAAAGTAATTGAGGGTAATTTGCTGGCAAAGGGGAAATCTTTTGGGTTAGTGGCTTCCCGGTTTAATGATTTTATGACCAAAGAGCTGGTAAGCGGATGTATTGATACATTGACAAGGCATGGCGCGGATGATAAGAATATTACCGTAGCCTGGGTTCCCGGGGCGTTTGAGGTACCGGTTATCGCGCAGAAGATGGCTAAAAGCAAATCATTTGACGCTTTAATTTGTTTGGGTACGGTTATCCGCGGGGCGACGCCGCATTTTGATTATATTGCTTCTGAAGCGGCAAAAGGCGTAGCTAAGGTTTCCCTGGATAGCGGAATTCCGGTTATCTTTGGTATAATTACCGCAGACAGTATTGAACAGGCAGTAGAGCGCGCTGGTTCTAAAGATGGCAACAAAGGACGTGATGCCGCGCTTTCAGCTATTGAAATGGTGAATTTAACCGCTCAACTAAAATAATAATATGAGAAAACGAAGCAAGGCTCGTGAATATGTATTGCAAATGCTCTATCAGGTGGATATTACCCGGGGCAACTGGCAGGATACCCTGAAGAACTTCTGGGAATTTAATGAGCAGGGGGATGTTCCTGTTGAGCTGAAGGATTTTTCCGCACAGCTGCTTGAAGGGGTAATTGAGCATATGCAGGAGATAGATAAAAAAATAAGCAAGTATGCCGCAAACTGGCAGCTTGAACGTATGGCATTTGTTGACCGTAATATTATGCGTTTAGGCTGTTTTGAACTTATTTTCCGCGAGGATATCCCCCCGAAAGTAACAATAAATGAAGCAGTAGAATTAGCCAAGAAATATTCCGGATCTGAGTCTGGTAAGTTTGTGAATGCCATACTGGATCAAATAAAAATTGAGAAAGAACAGTGAGATACGCTGATTTGCATGTGCATACCTCTGAAAGCGACGGGACATTAACTCCCGGGCAGTTAGTTAAGCAGGCGCTTTCCAGCGGGCTTTCAGCTATTGCTATAGTTGACCATGATACGGTAGGCGCGATTGCCGAAGCCCTGGCTGCGGCGCAAGATACGGATTTAGAGGTTATTCCTGGTATTGAACTGACTGCCCAATATGAAAAACAGGAAATTCATATCCTGGGATATTTCCTGGATTGCCAGAACAAGGCATTGCTTAAGCAGTTAAGCCTGCTGCAGCTTAACCGTATTGAACGCGTACATAAAATTGTAAAGAATTTAGAGGAGCAGGGGGTAAAGCTTAATGCCCAGGATGTATTTGATATTTCCGGCAAGGGCACTGTAGGCAGGATGCATATCGCCAAGGCCCTGGTTAAGGCAGGTTTGGTCACTACTACTGGCGAGGCCTTCCGTAAGTATATAGGGGATAAATCACCGGCATATGTCTTAGGTTTTAACCTTTCTCCTGCTGAAGCGATAAATTTGATTAAAGAGGCCGGCGGTGTGGCTGTTTTAGCGCACCCGTATATGCTGCATAATGATGAATTGATCAATGAGCTTGTTGGTTGGGGCTTACAGGGTATAGAAGTTTATTATCCCGAACATTCCCAGTCTATGGTTAATTTCTACCTGGATCTGGCTAAAAAGCTCAATCTTTTAGTAACTGGCGGCTCGGATTTCCATGGCAGCGTAAAACCCGATATAAAATTAGGGATGATTAAAATACCTATTCAGCTGGTTGAGAAGTTACGCCAGTTAAGCCGATGATTAAGAAGACTGATGAATATTATATGAGGATGGCTTTAAAGCTTGCCCTTAAGGCAAAGGGTAAGACTTCTCCTAATCCTTTGGTTGGCGCCTTGGTAGTAAAAGCCGGGAAGATTATCGGTAAAGGTTTTCATGCCAGGGCAGGGTTGGCCCACGCGGAGATTGCTGCATTAGATGAGGCAGGAAGAAATGCCAAAGGGGCAACTTTGTATGTTACGCTTGAGCCTTGCGCGCATACCGGGCGTACTCCTCCGTGCGTAGATCGTGTAATCCAGAGCGGCATAAAAGAGGTAGTTGTAGGCATGATTGATCCTAATCCGTTAAATAACGGCAGGGGCATCTTGTTGCTTAAACAGAGCAATATTAAGGTAAGGCTGGGTGTATTAAGCGAGCAGGTAAGAGAAATTAACCGGAGTTTTGTAAAATATATATCTTCCGGCATTCCTTTTATTACGGTTAAAGTCGCTGAATCATTAGATGGGCGTATCGCTACTTTTACCGGAGAGTCCAAGTGGATCACTTCGGATAAGTCGCGGGTTTTTGCGCATAAGATACGCAATGATTATGACGCGATTATGGTGGGGGTAAATACGGTATTGCGGGATAATCCCCGGCTTAATCCGGTGCCGCTCAAGAAACAACTGACCAAGGTAATTGTGGATAGTAATTTAAGCACGCCTGAAAATGCGAATATTTTTTCCGGTCCGGCTAAAGTAATTATTATTACGCTGCCCAGCCGGCCAGGACAGGAGACGGAGAACCGTAAGAGCTTGTCTGCTAAAGCTACTATTCTGGAAGTGAAAGAGAGGGACGGTCAGATTAATTTACGCGACGCGCTTAAGAAACTTGCCCGTTTGAAAATAAGCAATATTATTGTTGAGGGGGGAGGCACATTGATCGGCTCCCTCTTTGATGAGAGGCTGGTGGATAGGATACTATTTTTTATCAGCCCTAAGATTATCGGGGGAAAAGATGCGGTTTCATCGGTAATGGGCAGAGGGGTGAAACGCCCGGATCAGGCAATAAGACTGGTTAGGATGAAGATGCGGCATTTTGCGGAAGATGTGCTTGTTGAGGCGGACGTTAAATAAATGTTTACAGGCATAGTTGAAGAATTAGGAAGGGTAAAAAGGGTAAGCCGTTCAGGCCGGTTTATGGTTATTGAGGTTTTGGCACGGGAAACCCTGGAGGATGCCAAAGTCGGCGAGAGTATCGCGCTTAACGGCGTATGTCTTACTGTAGTTTCTTTTAATGCCAACGGGTTTGTTTTTGAGGTTATGGCCGAGACATTCAAGAAAACAAATCTTGGACTGCTTAAAGCCGGGGATCAGGTCAACCTTGAGCGCAGCCTTAAGCTGGGGGATAGATTATCCGGGCATTTTGTAAGCGGCCATATTGATTGCCTGGGGTTGATACGCAGCAAAATGCTACGCAGCGGAAATTTGGTATTTGATATTGTAATCCCGGAAAGTTTCATCCGTTATTGCCTGCCTAAAGGCTCGGTATCCCTGGATGGGATAAGTTTAACTTTAGCAGACAGGCGGGCGAATATTATCAGTGTTTGTATTATTCCTCATACCTTCAAGAATACAACTTTAAGTTTTAAGGGCAGCTCTGATAAGCTGAATGTGGAATTCGACATTCTCGCCAAAAGGGTTCTAGCCTAAACCTTTCCCTTGTTGCTTAAACTCTAAATTTTTGCTATACTTATTTATCTTTGAGATTAAAGGCTGGATGGATTTATAACGGGGCGTGGCTCAGTTTGGTAGAGCGCAGCGTTCGGGACGCTGAGGTCACAGGTTCAAGTCCTGTCGCCCCGACCAAATTTTTTAAAGCTTTTGTTTAATGTAATGATAAAGAAGGAGGTATTATGGAAGCGAATAAAATTTCCTCTAAATCCCGCCTGATAGCTTTATTGTTTTGTTTATTTTTTGGATGGGTTGGGGCGCACCGGTTTTACGTCGGCAAGATCGGTACCGGTATTTTAATGATTTGCACCTTTGGTGGTTTTTTTGGTATCTGGATTTTGATTGATTTAATCCTGATTATTTCGGGTTCTTTTAGCGATAAAGAAGGTAAAACGGTTTTTAAATGGCTTGAGGCCGGCAGTATATAAGAATTGATAGATTAATCCTTATCCTTAAGGATTAGTTTTATGAAAACTCAACTGCATATTTATTATTCAGGCAGGGTTCAGGGCATAGGTTTTCGCTATACTGTCAGGGAAATTGCTGATTCTCTTATGGTTTACGGCTGGGTAAGGAATTTAAGTGACGGCCGGGTAGAGGTATTGGCGGAAGCAGAGGAAGATACCCTGGTTAGTTTTTTTGAGCAAATCAACGGGCATTTTTCCAGTTATATCAAAGAAGTAAGCAAGGAATGGTCTCCGGCAGCCGGTGAATTCCGCGATTTTCAAGTTGTATTCTAACCTTTTAAGCGGCAAGCATGTCTATCCAAATAAAAAATAAAATAAACCTGATAAGGGATAAAATAAGAAAGCACGATTATTCTTATTATGTCTTAAGCCAGCCTCAGGTCTCTGATAAAGAATATGATGATTTGATGTCCGAGTTGAAGCTGCTTGAGGATAAATACCCGCAGTTGCGCACGGATGATTCTCCCAGCCAGCGCCTGAGTTCAGGCATAAGCCCGGGTTTTAAAACTGTAAAACATAAAGCAGGGATGTTTTCGCTGGATAATACTTATTCTATTGATGAATTATCCGCCTGGGATGAACGTGTGCGTAAAGGCCTGGGCAGCGGATGCAGGTATGAATATGTGGTAGAGCTTAAGATTGACGGGGTGAGCGCCAACCTGACTTATTTGAAAGGAAAGCTCGCAATAGGTTCAACCCGCGGTGACGGACAGACAGGCGAAGATGTAACCGCGAATATAAAGACAATCCGAGCTATACCTCTGATCTTGTTGGGGAATCATATCCCAGATTTTATTGAGATCCGCGGAGAAGTATATATGGACAAGAAGGATTTTTCCCGGGTAAACAAAGAACGCATGGATAAAGGGGAGGCCTTGTTCGCTAATCCGCGCAATGCCACTAGCGGTTCCCTGAAACTGCTAGATAGCGCAATTGTAGCTAAAAGACAGCTTAATTTTTTTGCGCATTCTTTAGGCGTATACCGTTTCCAACCCATAAATACTCAATGGGATTTTTTAGGCAGGCTTAAAGATTGGGGAGTGCGGGCTAATATGCATTCCGCGCTTTGCCGCAATATAGATGAAGTAATTGCTTATTGCCATAAGTGGCAACAGAGACGGGATGAATTAAGCTACGAAATTGACGGGGTAGTGGTTAAGTTGAACAATCTGGTTCAGCAAAAAGAGCTGGGTTTTACCGCTAAAAGCCCGCGTTGGGCTGTGGCTTATAAGTTCGCTGCCCGTCAGGCAACCACTGAAGTAATCGCGATTAAAACCAATGTCGGACGCACAGGGGTAATCACTCCAACCGCAGAGTTAAAGCCTGTGGAGTGTTCCGGCGTAATTATAAGCAATGCTACTTTGCATAATTTTGATGAGATAGAAAGGCTGGGGTTGCGGGAGGGTGACCGGGTGCTTATTGAGCGCGCTGGTGACGTGATCCCGAAAGTGGTAAAAGTGGTGGAGCAAAAAGGCAAGAAGCCTTATAATATTCC
>Ga0172370_10003094_pt1 | contig 23375 bp, 23 predicted proteins | sample LakKiv5m_FD_114538 | JGI IMG/M metagenome (GOLD analysis project Ga0172370, IMG submission 114538) | Freshwater microbial communities from Kabuno Bay, South-Kivu, Congo - kab_022012_11.5m | ecosystem: Environmental > Aquatic > Freshwater > Lake | place: Democratic Republic of the Congo...
ATGACGGGCTTTTGAAGGTGCGCGATGGGGGGAGCACCTGGATGGATGCAAAAGTGGATGGGAAGGCAGTTACACCGCGCCTTGGAAAGCCGGTTGAGCTAAATTCCCTTTGGTATTCCAACCTTGTTGTGATGACAGGGCTTGCACAGAGGTTTTCTGAGAACAAAAATGCAAGCGTGTACATGGAGGCTGCGCATGCGTGCAGGGAATCCTTTGCAAGGTATTGGAATCCGGAAGAAGAATGCCTGTATGATACGCTTGAACCCTGCTCCGTGCAGGTAAGACCTAATCAAATATTTGCAGTGGGTGTTCCGTTCTCCCCTCTTAATGAGTTGCAGCAGAGAATGGTGCTAAGCAGAGTGAGGACGCAGCTATTTACGCCCCTTGGGTTGCGCACGCTATCTGCACAAGACAAGCAGTTTGTTGCGAGTTATGCGGGCAACCAGAAGGAGCGAGATATTGCATATCACAATGGTGCGATTTGGCCGTTCCTTCTTGGGGCATTTGCGGATGCGCACTTGAAAGTGTTTCCCAACAGCGAATCAACTGTGCTGCGCATGATGATGGGCTTTGATGCGCAGATAAAGATTGGATGCGTTGGGAGCATCGGGGAAATATTTGACAATAAGACGCACGCGCCGGTTGGGGCTGTTTCGCAGGCTTGGAGCGTTGGGGAAGTTTTAAGGGTGTATACGAAATGCAGGAAAGCCACTTCGGATGCCGCGCCTTCATGGAAGGCAAGCCCTCTCTTTGAGAAAAGCAGGGCGCAGATGATACAGAAGTGGAGCGGGATGCGCTAGAGAAGCTTAAGCTCGCTTGTCAGTTTGTCTATTTCTTCCTCTTTCCAAGGCCCCATTGAGAAGCAGGTTGCGGTTCCGGGCGTTATCTGGGTTAAGCCTGCGTCGTGTATCAGGGATGAGGGAATATCTGCGTCTTTTGCCTGCTGAAAGAGTGCAAGCATTTCCTTTTCGCCTGAAATTTTGAGCACTACTTTTTTCTCTCCCTCTTCTTCCCATTTGCGCGCAACGTCCGGGAAGTGCGCGAGCACTTTCCTATATCCTGCAACTGAGGCGTGCGCAACCTGCCCTGCGAGCTTTCCTTTTCCAAGCTCCAAGTCTGTTCTCACTATAATAGCCTGCTTCACCTGCGCGTTTGCTACTTTTCGTATCCAGTCCGAGATGCCCATAAGGTAAAAAAGGGTGGGCTAACATTATATTCTTATGTTTGAGGGGAGTGAAGGAAAAGAGGATGCTGGGTGCGCTTATGTTTGAAGAGATAGAGGAAATCGCACGCAATGTGGAAGAGATGGAGAAGAGCAGGAGCGAGCTTGCTAGCCGGCTGCGCTTTAATTCCGGAAAAATACTTTTTTCTGAGGCATTTGAAAAGGAAATGTTTTACCCTGTGAAAAGCGAGGGCGTGAATTGTTCTGTTGCTGCGGTGGATGGGGGAATACTAAGCGAGGAGTTCCATGGGTTTGACTTGCTTATTGGAAGGAGCGTTGGGGTCGTATTTGAATATGAGAATTCCAAAGTGAAAACGCACAAGTATTTCCCAAGTGCTATCCCGCCTATGAAATACGACATTAAGAACGGGCTGGACATGCGGGACATGAACTGGCACAAGTCTCTCTTTAGGATACGCGGCGAAATAGAGTGCGCAACTGAGATTATGGAAAAGCACAAGCCAAAGTACCTTATGCTGGATGGGTCTATTGCGCCCCTTGTGTCGGACAAGCCTGCGGATGATTCGCAGGTGCGAGTGCTTTATGATGAAGTTGCGCAGAAATACCAGCAGTTGTACGAGAGTGCGCAGAAAAACGGGGTAACTCTTCTTGGAGTGATAAAGGACAGCAGAGGGAGAAGGTTCAATGAAATACTTGAGAAGCACGCGGAGGTTGTGGGGAACAATTTGAGGAATGCGTCGGACACGAACTTCCTGTTTTTCCTTTTGGAAAAGGGCGAGCGGACTTTTGCGTTTAGGTATTCAAATGAGCCTGCGCGGCACCAGGTATTGAAGGACCTTGGGCAGTGGGCAGACAAAATACTCACTTTCTATTTGAAAGCGGTTGAGCTTGACCGCCCAATAAGGGTGGAATTCCTTTCAGGAGGGCGCGGGTTTGACGAGATTGCGTCCTTAGTGTATTCGCTTTCGCAACTCAATAGGAGGTATGCATACCCTGCGGTTCTCATAGAAGCGGACCTGCGGGCTGCGATGGATGGGCATGCAATGCAGAGAGTAAGGGATGCGCTTGCGTTAAGGCTTTCAAAGAGTTCTTCTGCATTAAGGTTGAGGAGGAATACAAGGCCGTTCAGGTAACTATTTTATGTAAAAAGAATAGGGTGCCCAAGGGAAAAAGTCGGGGGTGAATTATTAGCATTCCTTGAGCACCACTATGCTGGTCGTCTTGTCAATACCCTCGATTTTACGAAGGTGGTTGAGCAGGAAATCATTGAGCGCCTCAGTGTCTTTCGTGCGCACTTTTGCGATTATGTCGGTTGTGCCTGCTACAATGGAAACGGATTCCACTCCGTGCAGGCTGCGTATTTTTTTTGCAGTGTCCTCCTGGGAATAGTCCTTTGTTTCGTATTCCACGGTTATCTGTATGAACGCGGAAATATCATATCCGAGTTTTTTCCAGTCAAGGTGCGCCTTGTAGCCGGAAATTATCCCTTCGCGCTCCAGTTTCGCAACCCTATTGTGCACAGTCGTTAAGGGAAGGGTAAGCCTCTTTGCAATCCATTTTTTGCTTTTTGAGCAGTCCTTTTGCAAAAGCTCAAGTATTGCCATGTCCTTCTCGTCAAGCTTTGCAAACATGGAAATAATTTCCATAATAAGCTTATAATACTACTCTTTTTTGCCATTTTTTCCATTTTTTAGGAAATAAATTTAAGTAGGGCAAGCTGTGCATGGAAAGCAGGTGAGAAAAATGAAAGAATTAGTTGAGAAAATGGGCTCAAGAAAAACTGCTGCGATACTTGCGATACAAACAACTGCGCTAAATTCCATGCTGGGCTTTTTGTATGAGAGGGGATTCGTGCAAATGATGCCTGTGATGCTCTCTCCGATTACTGACCCGCTTTGCCATTCCGTATATGATGCGGGAATTGAATATTGCGGGCAAAAGCTGCAGCTTACGAAAAGCATGATATTGCACAAGCAGATTGCGATTGGGTCGGCGCACCTTGAAAAAATATTCGTACTGTCCCCAAACGTGAGGCTGGAGAAACCCGAATGCGGCAGTGTTGGAAGATACCTAATTGAGTTTTCACAGCTGGATATAGAGATGAGAGGGGCTGGGAAAAAGGAGTTCATGGGACTCATGGAGGGGATGGTGCGCAAAACAATTGGGGACGTTGTGAGGGAAAGAGGGGCAGAGCTTGCGCTCCTTGGAAGAAAATTGGAAGTGCCGAGAGGTGCTTTCCCTGTGTATGAGTCAAAGGAATGGAAGAGGAAATTGGGCGAGGAATTTGAGGCAGAGCTTTCCAAAAAAGAGAGCGTTCCTTTCTGGGTAATGGACCATGCGCGGGAGTTTTATGACAAGGAGGACGAGAAGGAGCGCGGGTATTACCACAACTATGATTTGTTTTACCCGCAAGGGTTTGGGGAGGGGCTTTCAGGCGCAGAGAGGGACTTTGAGTATTCCGTGCTCAAGAGAAAGCTTGGGGAACGTGGGCAAAAGGAAGAGGAGTTTGGGGCATACATGGAACTTGCAAAGGCAGGGCATCTTTCCAAAAGTGCAGGAGGAGGGATTGGGATTGAGCGTTTTGTGAGGTACCTTTGCGGGCTGGAACACATACGCGAAGTGAGCCCGTTTGCAAAAGTGCCGGGCGACAAATTCGTTGTGTAGAGGCGGGAATATGGTAGAACATTTGGATTTGGGGTTGAGAGTTGCAACCGTGCTCTCGTGCAGGAAAGTAAATGGCACACGAATGCTTCATGAAATTGCAGTGGATTGCGGCGAAGATGGAACTAAAAATATTGCATCCAGCATCCCTGGGCAGGACTATGGAAAAGAGCTTGTTGGAAGGCAGATTCTTGTGCAAATTGGAGTGCCGGAAGTTACCATAATGGGAGTGAAGAGCCAGGCGCGGCTTCTTTGCTGCCGAAGCGACGGAGGCAAGCCAGGAGTGGTTTCAGGAAAACCAATAATGCTTGTGCCTGAGGAAAGCATACCTGCAGGCTCAAGCGCGTGGTGAGCGCCTTCTTTTTATTTTTTCGTATTCCAAGAGGAACAAGGTGGAAATATGGACCCGTTAAAAGACAAATTCGTGCCAATTGGCGAAATACTTGGCGGAGGGCACGCGGGCAAGAATGTAAGGATACGAGGCTGGGTGTACCGCCAGAGGACATCTGGTGGGCTTGCGTTCATAGTAATAAGGGATTCTTCCGGCGTTGTGCAGTGCGCTGTGAAGAAAGATGCGGTTGGGGAGGATGCATGGAAAGCGGTTACTGAAGTTTTCCTTGAGAGTTCAATAATGCTGGAAGGGAAAGTGCGCGAAGACAAGAGGGCACCGGGCGGATTTGAGATAAGCGGCACGCATGCGCAGCTCATTTCAAAGGGGGAGGCATTCCCGATTGCAAAGGACCAGTCCGTTGAGTTTCTCCTTGATGTGCGGCACTTGTGGCTAAGGTCGCAAAAGCTCTCGCAGATAATGAAATTTAGGGATTATACGGTAAGGTGCATGCGGGACTTCCTTTTTGAAAGAGGGTTCTTTGAGAGTTCGCCTCCGATAATTACAAAGAGCGCATGCGAGGGAGGCTCAACATTATTTGAGATGGACTATTTTGGGGAGAAGGCATACCTTTCCCAGAGCGGGCAGCTTTATTCCGAGGCGCTTATTGCGGGATTGGAAAAAGTATTCATACTTGCGCCCTCCTTTAGGGCTGAGCCTTCAAGAACGGTCAAGCACTTGGCGGAGTATTGGCACTTGGAGCCGGAAATGGCATTCTACAACCAGAAAATGAACATGGAATTGCAGGAGGAAATGCTTGTGAATTTGTGCCAGAGGCTTGGGAAGGAGCAGGAGGGATTGCTCACTGCACTTGGGAGGGACCCAAAGGAATTGCTTGCGATTAAAGCACCCTTTGAAAGGCTGGATTATGGGAAGGCGATTGAGATGCTGCAGGCAAAGGACTTCAAGATTGAATTCGGGCAGGACGTGGGTGCGGACGAGGAATTTGAGCTTACAAAGGACAAGAGCCAGCCAATTTTCCTGTGCAACCATGCAAAAGAATTCAAGGCGTTTTACATGCGCGAAGACCCGAACAAGCCGGGCACAGTTCTTTCTGCAGACTTGCTTGCGCCGCACGGGCATGGTGAGCTTATAGGCGGGTCGGAGAGGATTTGGGAGTACGATGAGCTTATGCAAAGGATGAAGGAGCAGAAAATGAACCCAAAAGACTATGGATGGTACATTGAGCTTAGGAAATATGGGTCTGTTCCGCACTCGGGATTTGGGCTGGGAGTGGAGCGTCTCGTGAAATGGCTCTTGAACCTTGACCACATAAGGGACACAATACCGTTCCCAAGGACCATTAACAGGGCATATCCTTAGTGCATAGAGGATAACACATAGGATTTAATTCTTTTTTGGCAAAAGAATGTGTTATGTGGGAAGGTGCCGCTGATGCTTTTTTTCCGCAGTTGCCTAAAGAAAAAAGGGAACTCTTGCAGCGCATTCTTTCTGCGGTGGATGCTATTGAGGAACTGCCTACTTACAGCTCGATTGCAAGGGGGATGGGGCTTCCCTACAAGAACAGGGTGAAATTCTTCCTTAAGAAAAACCCGAAAGCCGCACTATTTGTGGAAATCGCAATCATGGAGCGCATACGCGCAGTTGATGAGAAAATTTTCCTTGGGTGGCTTGAGGGCAGCGAGATGCCTATTGCGACAAGTTGGGCAGTAGACAGGAAGGTTGCAGAGATTGCTGCACAAACAGCAAGGAAAATGAGGGCCATACCAACCGACGCGTCAATTGCGCGCGCATCTGGCTTGCCTGAGAGGAGAATAAGGAACACAAGAAGGGCAAATGAATGGGCGGACACGAAGATACAGAAGGCAGCCGGTTGGAGCATAAGCCACATGCAAAAGAGCGATTTCCTGCGTTCCCTTTATGTTGCGCGAAGCGAAATTCCAAAAGACACGCTTGCGGCAATTGACAAACGGCTTGGAAACCTCATTGTGAAGCAGATTAGAAGAATGGATATCATGCCCACAAACAGGGCAATAGGGAATGCGCTTGGGATAACTGCGGACCCGATTGTCGCGCTTGGGAAAAGGAATGCAAAAATACTGGGGAAAATACAAAAGGCAAAGGAAGAACGCATAATGAACATGCGATGGGAAACTTTCAGGAAAAATATCGGGGCTGAAATCTTCAATGCAGGGGAGGACGTGAAAAAACCCGCGCTAAGAAGGCTTGGGTTGCGCATAAGAAAGGAGATGCTTGAGTGCAAGAATATGCCAACTGATGCCGCTGTTGCAGAGGGCATTGGGTTGACGCTTAGCACAGTGCGGATGGCGCTTGTGGAATTTCCGGAACTTGAGAGGGTGCGAAGATATAGGATACTCACAATGGAAAAGGAGCAGTTTCTGGGAAACATACAAATGAGCCCGATTGGGGAGGCGCGCCTTGCAATTGACCGCAGGCTTGCGCACATGGCAATGCGTGCGATAATGGGAATTGGGAAGGAACCGCCCTCTGAAAGAAAAGTAGGGGGCGCGATTGGGATAAACGGAAGCACCTTCAGCAGAATGATGGATAGGATTTCAGGTGAGCAGCCAAAAATTTACGCAAGGATGCAAAACGTTGCAAAAATGTGGGCGCGTTCGCTCAAGCAAGAGGACTTTTTTTGCGCGCTTGGAGGAATGTGCGGAAACTGGGGCTGGCTGAGAAGCATAGCGGACGGGAGGGCAGAGGAGATTATCGTCCCTATTGTAGAACAGTTTGGAAAAATACCGAATGATTTTGCGGTTTCAAAGGCTGCTGGCATGGGGGTGAACGGGTTCATTGCATTGAAGGCAAGGAGCAAAAAAATAAGGGATGCGCTTGCAAAAAGGAAAACGCAAATTATTGGAAAGCACATCCTTGCAGGGATGGATGATGGGGAAATTGCACGCACAATAGGGGATGGGATTGAAAATGTTAGGAGGGCAAGGGCGGAAATTGAAAACCCTTCACTCATAGAACATGGGATTGTTGCGGATTTGGAATTTGCAAGGCGCGCTGCGGAAGTTATGCCCAGCCTGTTCTCGCTGACTTATCCGATTGTGCATGATTCTACGCCACAGAAATTCTTTTTGAATGCGAACCGGGAAGGAAGCAGGGTGAGGGTTGTACCTCAGATGGGCGCGGAGGTTGTTTTCATTGCTGTTGCGTATCCGTTTATTGAAACTGGCGGGGCGAGCCTGCTTGGCGCAATAAACTCGCTTGGAAATGGTTGCGGGATGATATTTGCAGTGCCAAGGGAGATGGAGCCAAACGAAACCGTGCTTGAAGAAATGCGCACAAAGGGGTTTGAGTGCAAAATCAGGAAGCAAGCTTACATTGAGGGCAATAATTCGGACAGCACAAGCGAGGAAATGGCTTTTGCAATATTTGTGAAAACGCAGGAGGGGGCGAGGCTGGAAAAGCTTCCGATGCCCTTCAGGACAATTGACAGGGAAAAGGAAAAAATTGAGAGCCAACGGGAAAAACTGGAAATTTTGAGGCAGCGCGCACTTGAGGCTGCAAAGAACACAGTTAAAGAGAGGAACAGGGGGCAAGGCAGAGTGGCACAAACAGGGGGCAAACTGCCCGCAACCATTAAATAAGTGCATAACAGAATACATGCATGGGAGGAGAGTTAAGACCACATGCGATGCTGCATCTTGCGCCTATGAAAGAGGAGATAGGAGGCGGCGGGCTTGATGGGCAGGCAAGAACTGGCATCAAATCCCTTGTAAAGGCAATAGGGCATAACAAGGCTATTTTTTCGCTTAAGCGGATTGCGGAACTTGCGAACATTTCTAATCAAAGGGCGCAGGAAATTTATGCAAGCACTGAAGGAAGGAAGGCAGTTGACAAGGCAGTTGGAGAAGCTATTGCGCACATGAGTGTGCCTGATTTTATTGATGGCATAGAGCGCACGATTCAGATTTGCCAGCAGGATTACCCGCAAATTATGAAAGTGGTTGATGAAAGGCTTGGCAAGGTGCTTGGAAATCTTGAAGGCACAGGTTACCAATACTTCTTCAATGGGAAGCTGCACAGAGTCAATCAGAACATAATTGATGCGTTTTATGCGAGAGGTGGTGCGGCGCTTGGCGGGCCTGAGGCCATTGCTACTGCGCAGGAAGGCACACATGATGCAAGATTGGCGCAGGGCGCGCAAACGCAGCGCGCGCAAACGCGGGCTGGCGCAGGGCATCAGGATGCCAAAAAAGCAATTGCTGCAAAAAACTTGAGAAGCCGCGCTGACACCCCAAGAGATGGGGAAGACCCGGAACTGGTAAGGGAAACAAAAAAAGCGCAGATTGGGTGGACCATAACAAAGGCGCTTGATGCGCTGGAAAAGCTTGATGATTTCCCAACGTTCAAGACGATTGAAAAGAAAACCGGAGTGAAGGCAGGCACACTCAAGAAGATTTATGTGGCGGATGCGGATGCTGCGGCGCGCATAGATGCTGCTGCGGACGTGGTTCTTGGAAGGCTGAAGAAGAAGCCATTGGCAGAAAAGCGGGAATTGCTTCTGGCATGCACGCCAAAGACATTGGTTGCAAAGATAGATGCGTGCGTTGGGGAAATGCTGCTTGTTGCCGAAGCTGTATCTGAAACAGGAAATAGCAGACATGCAATTTTTGAATCAATAGGGCTTGACTACTCTGCGCAGGTTAATTATAGGAGCCGGAACAAGAATGCATACCCTGCTTTTCTTGCACAGCCGTACAGGGCAAGCAAAGAGAAGGGAGAGGGCAGCACAGCGCATGTTGCTGAACCCAAAGATAACTGGGGCGAAACAAAAAAAGCGCGCAGTGGGCAGACCATAACAAAAAAGCGCAGAAAGGCTGCTCATGCCCTGCACATTGAGAGGGTTGTTTCTGCGTTGGAAACAATTGACAGGTTTCCTACGTTTAAGGCAATTGCAGAAAAGAGCGGAGTAGAACCTGTGAAGATAAACAAAATCTACGCATCGGACGCAGAGGCTGCACAAAAAATAAGGCAGGGAGTTGTAGACGCGCTTGCAAGGATTGAGCAGAAGCAGGTTCCAAAAAAAGAAAATGTTTTGATGGGCGGCACGCCTGATGAATTGGCACTTTTGATAGATGAGGTACTGAGGAAAACTGCTAATAGGTTAAGGCAGGGGTGTTCGGACAGGTTAAGCGAGCGTGCGGCTCTCGTGAAAATCGGGCTCGGTATACGCGGCATTGACAAATTCAGGTCAAGGATGCGAAAACTCAATGGAATTGCTGAAAGCTGGCATTCCGGCAAATATGCGGCAAATAGGGAGGCAGACGCCAGTAAATTGGATAAGGATGCATTTTACGCGCAAGAAATAATACGCGCTGCCAAAAACTGCGACAGGGCGCCCACGTTGAAAGTGCTTTCCGATAAAACCGGCATTGAGAAAAAAAGGGCGCTGATGTTTTATGAAAGCGTGCAGTGGGGCGGAAAAATAAGGGAGGCAATAGGAGAGGCAATGCAGGCAATGGAAGAACGCGTTTTCTTGAATGATATTGCAAAATCAACGTCGTCTGAGCCAGAATCCATAATGAAAATGGTGGATGCAAAGCTGGATTTGGCATGCCTGCGCGTTGTGCGCGAGGAGAAGGCAAAACCGCATATAGGCAAAATTGCATCCGCACTTGGAATCCCGCGCAACGCGATGAGGGGATTTGAAGAAAGGAACCCTGAACTTTTCCAAAGCCTTGCAGAACGTGCAAAGAACGGAAATGCACATAGGGAGGAAGAAGAGGAAACTGTTGCAGCCATTGATGTTGAAACCGCAGACGGGCTGGAGCTTGGGGCGCCTGAAAGGGAATTTATGCAGAGGACAAGAGGGAAAGATGAGAATGGGATTGACGAGGAAATTTACAATATGCTTGAAATGGAGAGGAAGGGGGCTGGAGCAGGGGACGGAAAGGCAAAGGCGCGTTCAAAAGAGGATGCAATGGCACTGAGAAGGGCTAACGCAGAGCACGCAAGAGCCGGGCTGCCGTCAAGGCAGCTTTCGGCGACATTTAGGGCGTCTGAAGAAGCGGGCAGGAAAAGGAGAGAAAACGCGATGAAAGCGGTTTCTGCCGAAAGAGCCAAATGCTCTGATATTTTCAGGAGAATGGAAGAGGCGTTTGATTCCACGCAGGGATTGCCGCATCTCTCTGCCATTCTTGAGAAGGCGCATGCAACGCAGGAAGAATACGGCTGGGCGATGAAGGTTGCGCCGGAGTTTTCGTATGGATTGATGAGCAAGGCAAGGGAGAGGGTAAATGAAATACCGTTTAAGTGGCTGAATGCAAGGAAACCAGAGGTTGCAGCAGACCCTTCAGGATGGCTTTTGGGCACTTTTGAATCAAGGAAAACATATGATATGCTTCATGCGATATCGAATTTGCAGGATGGCCCTGCGACTTTTGCCGCAGTTGCAAAGGAAATAGGAGTTAGTGAGTGGTATGTCCGCGATTTTGTGAATGCAGAGCCAAAAAGGCACCAGGCATTTGCGGCTGCGGCACAAACGCACGCGAGAGGCTTAAGTGATGAGGCAATAATCAAATTCGTTGGGAAGAGCGGGCCTACCGAAGAGTACATTGAGGGAATAATTTTTGAACGGACGAGCGAGATATTGGTGAAGATAATTGACTGCATGGCGGAAACGCCCTCAAACGGGAATATCCAGAAGGCGATGCAGGCAAAATATGGCACATCTTTTTCAGGTCCATTTGTATGGATTCACAGGAATTCGGCAGTTGAGAGAGGGGATAATTCCATAGAAATTGCTGCGATGAACTGCATCTGGAGGGTTCCGCTTGCAAAGCTTTTTGAGTCCCGCAAACTTCCAAAAAATTTGGACAGGCTGCGCCTGCTTGCAATTGCAGGGCATATAGAAAAGGAAATACGAAAGAGCGGTTGCACGTATGAGCAAAATTTGGAGAACGCGCTTGGAATCCGCGACAAGGCGATCATTGGCATAAAAAGCCAAAGCAGTGGGGCGAAAGAAATAATAGAAGCCGCAAAAGCAGAGGTTGTGAGGGAAAAAACGGCAAGGGCGCTTGTAGGGATTAAGGGGTTTGCGGAATTTTCAAACTGGGTGAGCATAGGTTATCCGTTTGCAGAGATTGCCAATGCGTTTGGCATATCAGAAGAGCAGGCACGAAAACACGCTGGCTCTGCCGGAATAAGGAGAAGAGCGTCAGTGCCGTTTCCCGCAGGAGCGCAGAGAAACGCTGGGAATGACCTTGGGATAAACCATTTGCTTACTGCCCGCATAATGAATTTCATGCTGCCCGCAAATGCAAGAATATATGGCCCAACGCACCTGGATTTTTCTGGTGCGTTGAATGCGCTTTTTGGGATTAGGGAAATCCCGCACGTGAAGGCAGGGGAAAATCCAAACCTCATAGTGCTGCATTATCCGTTCTTCAGCACCGGAAGCAGGGCAACGCTTGATGCCATAAACAATCTTCCAGTCGGAGGCGCAATCTTCATTGCGTGCCCCCTTGGGACAGTGCCGGCAGAATGGTCGCTTGCGCTGCTTGCCAAGAGCGGCTTTCGTTCAAAAACAGTTTCAGTGAGTTCGAAAACCGAGCTTGGGGCAACAGGTGGGTTCCAGATAGCGCAGGAAAACAATTTCATAATACTTTCAAAGGAGAGCGCGGGCAAGGCATTGGAATCAATTCCTGCGCCATTCAAAAAAGCCAAGGACATGGGATTCAGCTTTTCCCACCCAAACCTGAGCACGGAGGAAGCAATGTGCGCTGTGAGGGATGCAACTATGACAACCACGCAGCAGGAGGCTTATCCGATATGGAAATTGGGGCGGGAATACCAGGAAGGCGGCAACAGGGAAATGCAAGAGGCAGATGAACGCGGGAAAGAAACAGGGCTCGTGATGAGGTTGGAGAATGGCTTGGGCGGTAACAATAATGATACTGAAGACCTGCGCAGGGACAATGGAAACTACAAGAAAGCATTGAATCGGATGGAACAAATGGGGGAGAAGCTCGATAGGATTGACAGCAAGCCAAACAATGGGCTGAAAGCAGGTGCGGCTGGCGGGAATGGAAGAATGCCTGGGGCAAACTGGAACGGGCAGGTGGAAATTGGGGGGAATGGAAAGGCTCCGCTGCATGTGGCGCAGATAAAGAAACTGCAGACTGCATAGGCAAACAGGGATGCGGCGCAAACAGAGCAGCTTTAATATCTTTTTCAGTTAATCGTTTGGAGTGGGAGAATGATAGACAAGAGCACAATCCGAAAACTTCTTCTTATGCAGATAAGGGACAATGGGATTAGCGGCAAGGACTTTTCAAAGCTGCTTCTTGGGGAAAAGACGATGCTCGTGCGCAAGGGAAAAAGGTATTTTCTTGAGCCCAAGTTCAGATGCCAATTGAAAGTCGTGCTTACGGGCGGCGTGTTTGACATTTTGCACATAGGGCACCTTCGAACGCTGCAGGAGGCAAAGAAATACGGGGATGTGCTCGTCGTAGTGGTTGCGTCGGATACGACTGCCACTAGGGAGAAGAGAAAGCCCATGAACAAGGCGAAAGAGAGGCTTGAAATGATGCGGGCGCTCTCGTGCGTGGATTATGCGCTTATAGGGGTTGCGAAAAAGGAGAAGATGGTAAAGAGAGTTGGGGCGGACGTAATTGTATTTGGATATGACCAGCGCGTGTTCCTTAATGAGAGGGATTACAAGGTTGTGAAATTGAAAAAGAAATTTGGCGGCATTTCCGCTAAAACTACGAAGATAATAATAAAGATGGGGATTTAGGCTACTTTTGAAGCGGAGTTTCTATCCCGAATTTTGCTGCGTGGGAATCCGCTTGTGCAGCAATGAATTCTATCATCACGATGCTCGTTAGCGCGGTCGGGGCAGTTATTCCATCCTGTTCGCCTCTTGCGACCGAACGGAATCCCTCTGCTGCGATTTGCGCATTCTTTTTTATTGATTGATGAAGCTCAAGCGCCTGCTGCCTGCTTGTTGCGGACATGAGAGAATCTATTTGCACGTGCAATGAGCGGTATGCGTTTGAAGCATCGTAAAAACTCACCTTAGGAAGAAGAGGGGATTCCTGCCTTCCCGGGGCGAACATCATCTGAACACTGCCGGCCAAAAGCCCTGTGAAAAAAATGCTTGTGAGAAGCGTTCTGCGGTTTTTTGGCAGGAGCAACTCCTTGAAAGTGCGCAAAGGATGGGAAATGCTCTCCTTGAAAGTGCGGCCGTGCATTGGATGGCGTGCTACGTACGGGCTCATGTTGGTATTGGGGCGCAAGAGATATATAAATGTTGTAGTTAAGAAAGCAGCGTGTATTAGAATTCCTCTAAGCCCTTCCCCATCCTCCATGCGTTCTCCAAGGAAATTGAATAGCTCTTTTCGTTTTTAGTGAAGAGGGAGAGGTGAAGGAACTTCCAGCCATGCCTTTTCACTTTCCATGCGATTAGAGGGGTGATGCCCGTTATTTCCTCCCATTTTTGCAAATTTTCAAATTGGGCTTTTTCTATTGAGAGGTTGAGCGTCTCGTGCGCCTTGCTCTCTATTGCATACTGGATTCCCCTCTTGAAAACGAGCAGGTCGGGCGAGAGGGAATTCACGCCGCTGCCTGCTGCCCTTATTACACAGAAGCCGATAGAGGAGAAATGCTGCACAAGCTCCCTCTCTGCTCGCGCTCCTTTTCCGTATAATCCTGCCATAGGGGGGAATTGCGCACTTTGGTTTAAAAATTTTGAGTAAGTAGAAAGCTTGGTGGGTATTATGAAAAAATTCATTGACAATTTGTTTTCAAGGAAACTCAACATAAAGGTCGGGGAATGCATGACTGTTGGAGTATTTACCCTTGAGGGAAGCAAGAGCGTCGTGGATGCCGCAAAACTTCTTAGAAAAACGCAGGTGGGCTGCGTAATCGTTACCAAGAACAAGAAGGCAGTCGGGATACTTACTGAGAGGGACATCACTTACAAGGTGGTTGCAAACGGGAAAAACCCCTTGAAAACGCCCCTCACCTCCATAATGTCAAAGCCGCTGCGCGTGATAAAGGCAAGCGAGTCCGTGGAAAACGCTGCGCTTGCGATTAAAGAGAACAAAATAAAGAGGCTGCCCGTTGTGGATGCAAAGGGAAGCCTTGTGGGCATAGTTACTGAAGGGGATCTTCTTCGCGTGTACCCAGGGATTGTAGATGTGATGGCGGAAAACCAGCTCGTTGGAAATGTGGATGAGGATTTGACAGTTACAGGCGTGTGCGACAAATGCGGGGCACCCTCTGAGGACTTGAAGAAAGTCGGGAGAAAGCTCGTGTGCGAGGAATGCAGGGAAGAGGATGAAGTATAGTTAGACAGAAAGCGATGAGTGGAGGACAGGTTTATAAAGAAGGAGAGGCAGAATAAATACGCTGTGCGAGGATGGCAGCAGGAATTACCAAATGACTGCCAAAGGTCAACATCGCACCGCACACATTAACCCTTTTTTGCGCTCCAGACGCAGCAACCCTCGGTTGCTTGTCTCGCAAACGTTCGCGTTTGCTCGATGGGAACGCGCAAAAAAGCGTTAACGGAGAACTAAGATAAACAGAAATGCGGATGTAACGATCATTGATTGGTTTCATGCAAGAGCTTCACGTTCATGTTGTATGCAAGTCAAGCAGGCAAAGGATAGAGAAGTCTGCGGACGGCATTAAAGTCTGGCTGCAAAGCGCGCCTGAGAAAGGAAAGGCGAATAAAGAACTCATTGAGATTCTTTCGGATGCGCTTGGCTGCAACGTGCTGCTTTTGTCGGGTTCCAAATCAAGGGAGAAAACAGTAGGCGTGCAATGCACGCAAGAAGAGCTGGAAGAAAAGATTTCCAGCATCAAATAAACGGAAATTCACAAGGAAAAAGCGGGGCATTGCCCCTAACGTTCATAATGTAACTGCCTTGCGCCAATTGGCGCAGATGGCTGCGGCCAAAGTGCCTTCAGGCACAAAGTGCCGCTAGCTCGCGCAGTTGCAAAATGGCTGCTTTTTTCTTAAGGGTTTCCCAAAAACATAGGTGAAAAAATGGGAAAGACATACATCGACACGGTAAAATATCTCGTGTACGCAAACGTTGAAATCGTCGGGCTTGTTGAAAAGCCGGACGTTGTAGGCGCAATTTTCGGGCAGACCGAAGGCTTGCTTGGGGACGACATGGACCTCCGTGACCTGCAGAAAAACGGCAGGATTGGAAGAATAGAGGTTGATTTGAACCCGCGCGGCGGAAGGAGCATTGGGAAAATAAAGCTCCCCTCTTCGCTTGACATGGTGGAGACTTGCATTCTTGCGGCTGCGCTTGAAACAGTAGACCGTGTGGGCCCGTGCGAAGCACGCATTGGGGTAGAGAAGATAGAGGACACGCGCAACAGCAAGCGCAAAATCCTTGTGGACAGGGCGAAAAACCTGCTCAAATCCCTTCTCACTACGGAAATACCCGAGAGCAAGGAAATCTCGGAAATGGTGCGCGCAGAAGTCAAGATTTCGGAGATTGCCGAATACGGGCCTGAGAAATTGCCATGCGGCCCTGGGATAGACAAGCTTGATGCAATTGTAATAGTGGAAGGGCGCGCAGATGTGATAAACCTGCTCAAGAATGACATAAACAACGTCATTGGAGTAGGCGGCGCAACAGTGCCCGCATCCATTGTGAAACTCTGCCGCGAGAAAGAGGTAACTCTCTTCCTTGACGGGGACAGGGGTGGCGACATCATACTTGCCCAGCTTGCAAATGCGGCTGAGATTGAATTTGTTGCACGCGCGCCTTCCGGAAAGGAAGTTGAGGAGCTCACTCGCAAGGAACTCATAAAGTGCCTGCGCTCAAAAGTCCCATACGAGCAAAGCAACGGGATTGGGAGGCAGGAGAAAAAATATGAGGAAGAGAAGCCTGCGTATAGGCAGGAAGAGAGGCATGCACCTTCATTTTCAGGCCGCGAAGAGCGCAGGTATGAGAGCCGCAGCAGGGACAGGGGGCGCGGAAGGTATGAGGAGCGAAGGAGGGATGATGGCGAGAGATTGCCTACAGTTCCGCTTCCTCCAATGTCCGCCGCGCCAACGCTAGCACCTGTTGAGCAAACGCTTGCGGCACCTAGCGCAGTTGCGCCAGTTTCTGCTGCACATGCTGCACCGGTTGCACATGCGGAAGCTGCGCCTGCAAAGGCTGCTGCACCTGCAGAAGTGCCACCAGAGCTTCTTGCATCCCTTGGGGAGCTTGAGAACACGCTCAAGGCGCGCATATACGGGAAAGACATGGGCATGCTGCGGGAAGTTGCAGTGCGCGACATGATACGCTCGCTTGGGGAAGAGAGTTCCGTTGGGGCAATCGTGTTTGACGGCATAATAACCCAGAGGCTTGCGGACCTTGCGGAACTGAAGGGCGCATCCGTGCTTGTTGGAGTGAGGATGGGCAACGTATTTAGGAAGCCCGCAGGCACGCTTGTGTACACCAAGGCTTAAGCCGCACTTTTCTTCTTTTTTATTTTTTCTTTGCATAGCGGAGCGTGCGCTATGTGCATAAAAAAGAAAAATAGGGGAAGAGCCTTACTGCTTCCCGTTCTTTGCCCGCTTGTCCAAAATCGCTCTGTGCGCCATAAGGCGAATCGAATTTATCCTTATGAAGCCTTTTGAGTCCTTTTGGTCGAATCCGCCTGCTATGTGCATTGAGCCCAAGTCCTGATTGTAGAGGGATGTAGGGGATTCCCTTGCCCTTGTGGACACGTTTCCCTTGAAGAGCTCAAGGGTAACTTTCCCGTCTATGAACTCCTGGCTCTTGTTAAAGGCGGCTGTGAGGAAATCCATTTCTGGGGAAAACCAGAAGCCATAGTAGATTATCTCGGCGTAGCGGGGAGAGAGCATCTCGCACAGGCGCATCACTTCCCTGTCCATTGCAATGGACTCTATGTCCTTGTGTGCAACGTGCAGTATGGTGCCGCCTGGTGTTTCGTACAAGCCTCTTGACTTTATGCCCACGAATCTGTTTTCCACCATGTCCATTCTTCCTACCCCGTTTGCAGCGCCCACTTCGTTTAAGTAAAGGAAGAGTTCGAGCGGGTCGGTTTTTTCAACGCCCGTATTCTTGTTGAGGACTTTTATCGGGGTTCCGTCCTTGAAGTGTATTTCAAGCCATGTGCCTTCATTCGGTGCATCTTTTGGTGAAACAGTCCTTGAATAGACTGAGTCTTCCGGAACCAGGCCTGGGTCCTCCAAAATGCCTGCCTCGTGCGAAATGTGCAGGAGGTTTTCATCCTCGGAATAGGGCTTCTTTTTTGTAGCACTTACGGGAATGCCATGCTTTTGGGCATATGCAATCATGTCGTCCCTGCCCTTGAACTGCGCCAGGAATTCCTCGTCTTTCCATGGGGCGAAAATCTTTATCTGGGGATTTAGGGCAAGATAAGTCATTTCAAATCTGCACTGGTCGTTCCCCTTTCCTGTTGAGCCATGCGAAACGTATTCCGCCCCTTCCTCTTTTGCAACCTCTATTTGGTATTTTGCGATTAAAGGCCTTGCGAGTGCTGTACCCAAAAGATATCTGCCCTCGTAGATTGCATTTGCACGTATTGCCGGGAAAATATAGTCTGTCACGAACTCTTTCTTTAGGTCCTTTAGCACGAACTTGGAGGCGCCTGTGTTGAGTGCCTTTTGCTTCACTGCTTCAAAGTCCTCCTTTTGCCCCACGTCGGATGTGTAAGCGATTACCTCGTAGCCCTTTTCAACGAGCCATTTGAGAATTACGGAAGTATCTAAGCCGCCCGAATATGCCAATACAACTTTTTCTTTTGCCATCTATGTTCACCTCTAGGAATGTGGAGGTTATTGTTATGAAATCAAATATATAAAGAGTTCGCTTTAGGTGTTACAGAAAAGAGTAGAGATGTTACAGATGGAACAGAAGAATCTGAATAATGATAAAGGGTTAAATATAAGAACATGGATATTTAGAAGAGAGTAGGTAATATGTTAGAAAATATAGATGTGATTGGTGAGATAGGTAGAACAGTAGGCAGAATATTGTTACCTGGATTGCTAACTTGTTTTGCGTTTGGACATATTTTTAAAACATTAAGCATTTCAAAAGGAAATGAGATAAAGTTCGTATTTTATTCTTATTTGTTAAGCGACACCACATATAGAGCCAGCCGCTTGCTTGGCTCTGAATACTTCTAGGGGCGTTTTGTATTTAAGGCTGCTGTGCGGCAGCCTGTTGTATTCATGCTCAAACTGCCGCAGCAGCTTGTTGGCGTGCTCAATGCTTCTGACCTCTTGCCTGCTAAGAAATCGCTTGATTTTCTTGACAATTGCCTCTGCCTTTCCATTGCACTGCGGATTGTAGGGCGCAGTGTGGATTGATTTCACGCCTAGTTTAGTGCATTCTTCAACAAATTTCTTGACATACACTCTGCCGCAATCAGACAATACCTGCTGGAATGCCGCCTTCTTTCTTGCCCTCCGCAGCGCATCAATAGTATTTGTCAGGTCTGCCTTGAGGTAGGCTCTGGTGCCATAAAGCCTTCTTGAGGCATCATCCACATAGAAAGTGAAGCAGCACCTCACGCCATTTACTCTCTTGACTCCCCAATCAGTGTGGGCAAGGGAAAACACCTTTGTTCTTTCATATCTTTTTACTGCCTTCTTCTCCTTTGCCTGCGGAAACCATTTTGCCTTCCAGCGCTGCACAGTGCGCAGGCATATTTTCTTGCCAGATTCAAACCAGGTTTTTATCGTGCCTGCGCCTTCTGCCAACAGCTTCCTTATCCTCTGTAAAATGTTTTCCCCTGTCCTGTTGCGCACCTGCTTTGGGGCAGTTGAGACATGTGTTGGCAGGCCTGCTTTCACTCTCTCAACCCATCTTCCTATCGCAGCCCTTCCTACGTGCAGCAGCCTTGCAACTTCCCTTATTGGGCGATGGTCTTGCAGCGTCATGCCTACTGCTATCTTTACAATTTCTCCTGTGTATCCCATATGGGGCACCTCCAAGTTTTGCTCAAACAAACTAAGAGGGCGCAGAGCTTAATTGCTCTGCTTAGCCCCATTTACACTGGCTCCATAAGCGCTGTCACGCAACACTTATTTTATTGGACTTTTGTTATTTGTATTTTATTGTTTAGTCGCCATAATATTTAATGAAACCCGGATAGACGACGTATTTTTAGAATTTCAAGCAGGAGCAAGTTCGTTTAGAGCTGCATTTGGAATAGCTCTTTGTATACTAATTATGATGGTGTTGAGTAAGTTGAAAATGTCCAGAAAAACTAGAATGACATTGAATAAAAACTTCAAATTGATTGCTTCTGTTCTAATAATAGTCGTTATTTTTTTAGCGGCATTTATTCCAAATATAGTTATGTTTGAACCATTAGCAGTACCGTTCACTTCGCTTGCTACTTTGTGCACGGATTATAATACCACGCAGAATAATGTGACTCAAAATCATACTGCTGCCATAGTAAATTTGTATATAACAAATACATTACCAGGTAAACTTTCAATTTTCCATATTGGCAATATAGATGAGAAGCCGTTAACCTTGCTTGAGAACAGGAGTTATCCGATAGTCATATCTAGTGATGCTGTAGAAAATATTCAATTTAGAATTGAAGATTTAAACAAAACAAAAGTATATATGCTGACCAGCATCGGCGCGCTTCCACAACAGATATATTGTCATAATAGTTATTCCTATTCTTATACCAAGATTGATTATAAATGATAGCAAAATTTAGGAGTTTTGTATACCGGTAGAAATTGAGATTTTTTGTTCTCATTGCGAATTTTCTGCACGCCGTCAAAGCCACTGGAAAGTAACTGAAAAAAGCTTTTTAAATTGCGAAATGGAAGAACTGGCGTGAGCGCATGCCAAAAATACTCGCAATGGACGAATCCGGCAATACGCAGAAGATTGCGGCAGTTTGCCTAGTTTCAATTCCGCAGAAAGAACTTTCAAGGGTAAATGAAGCCTTAAGCATAAGGGATGCGGACCCGCAGGAGATACGCATTTTGCACGGGAAAGTTTGCGGCGGCGAATATAAGTATTCAAATTTCAGGAATGCTTACAGGCAAACCGGCTTGCAGGTTTATGATGATTTTCTGAAAGGCAAGCTGGCAGAGATAGCGAAGTTGAATATCCAGCTTTATGCGACTGTGTTCTCAAACCCCATGCCCATAAATAACCAGTTGCGGATGGTGAGGCTTGTTGAAGAGGCACAATATCTCCTTCATACATGGTCGCAGCAGAACAGCGAGGATGCATTTGACCATGGGTTGAGCATCAATGTTGACCAGCAGGTTTTCCCTTGCCAATTTATATTTGAGCATTATAGATGGAGGGGAAAAACCCATACGACGCTGATAGCCAAGGAAAAAATAACTTCCGGTCTTGAGAGAGGCAGCCTGAAAAAAATACATGCGGACAGGACAAATAAAATAGATATACGGGATGCCAACAGCAAGAGCCTGAAATCAATACAACTCAGCGATATGCTGGTTGGATGCATAAGGGAACGTTTTGCAATTGGGCTTGATGATTATTACCAAATACTTAAGCCACTGATATACAGAGAAAGAATCAGGGTGAAAATAAATGAATATGAAATGCCAAACATGAGGCGATTTATAGTATAAGAAGAATGAAGTCCCCCTACCGGTTCTTCGACCGCAGTCTCATGCCCTCGGGGCGGCTTCGTATTATATTATGGGCAAACTGCTTTAAAAAATAGCGGTTTACCGAAACAATAAATTATTGAGTGAGCCCACGAGGAATCGAACCTCAAGTCTTTTTAGCTCTCCCTAACCGAAAGCAGATTCCTAAGCGCCTCTTCGGTCTCCTCTTTTTTGTACCATGCCTTGCGCCCAATCAGCAGTTCAACGGCATTCTCTTTTGGCTTTTCCTCACCAACAAGGATGTATTGGAGCGAGCCGTAAAGCTCAAGCGCGTTGAGGTCTATTGCACCGTTCTTTGTTACCCAGCTGCGCAGTTTGGAGAGCGCCTCCTTTTGCTGCTGGGAGAGTTCGGCATCCTGCGAAGGGCGCTCGCGCATGAAGCCATATGCGATTGAGGCAACGGAAACGGAATAGGGGCCGCGGATGTACCAGCCAAAGCATTCCTCGTTGAAAGCAAGGTTCAGGGATTTGAGGAAATAGGCGATTTTCTGTATTGCAAGGCGATGGTCGTAGGAATAGAAATCAGGAGTTGCACTGCCGAAAACCTCATTGAAGCATGCGCAAAGGAAAGCAGGTGTTTCGCCCATACCAATCGCCCCCATTAATCTTTTATCCATTGTTTATAAGCATTCAGTTTTTCGTCTCTGATTTCAGCTTTTGCTTCTGCATCTCAACAGATTGCTGGCAGTCTTTCAGCTGGTTTTCCAGCATCAGGAAAGAGGCTGCGCCATTGACTGCGGAGAGCCAATCGCCCCGCGAGGCGGAATTCACGCCGCGCACCATGTTCTGCAGAGTGATTAGCTTGTTTATGAACTCTTGGTCGTCTATTGGGCATTCAACTAGGAAATTGTCAATTGCAGCGGTGTTTGGAAGAAGGGGCGCGTTGCTGTTCGTTGGCTGGGATGCTTTGTTTTTGCGCGCCAATAGCAGGCGCAATTGCACGGCTGCAAGCTGGTCCATTATGCCGGCAATCTCTATGCTCAAGCCGGAAAGCAAGCCAATAAGCTTTCTCCTGTCCCTTGCCTTTATCTCCTCAAGGGTTTCCTTCTGTATTTTGGATGACTGCAAGAACAGTTTGCCTGCGCCTTGCAGCGCCCAAACCGTTTCATCCTGTTGGCTGGAACGTTTGATTGAAATTCCTTTTTGCGAGAATGAAACATCAGTGAGAGTGGGTTGGAGATGGATATCTATCTCTTTTACATCTTCTTTCAGAAGTGGATTCTCAGAACATGCTTGGATTGCAAGCGCTTTGATTTCTTGCTGTGTTTTTTCTGTTTGAATGATGAGCATGACCTCGTTCTCATGCCTATTTTCAACTTCCCCTGATTCATATTTGAATGCCTTTTTGAGGCTCTCCCTGAGCAAAACACCGTGCAAATCAATGCTTGCAGATGAGAAAACCACTTGGTAGGCTGCCATGAAATCCGTTATTTTTCCGCAATGCGCATTTTTAAGGATAGCCCAACCTACTTTCCAGTGGCTTTTGCTGGCAGGAATATAAACATTGCCCGCCCTATAAATTGTACTTCTTTGGGCCTATAGTCGAATGGTAAGACGTCTGCTTGACGTGCAGAAAACTCGGGGTTCGATTCCTCGTGGGCCCACTGCTGTTTCTATAACTTTTATAAAGGATATCACGGAATTCTTCTTGGAGATGGTTTGATGTTCAAGAATCAAGAGGAAAAGAGGTTTGCGTCAGGTCTGCTTATCGGCTTTTTCCTGGCAACAGGGCTCATGTTCGGGCTCATACAGCTTTCGCTTGGGCCGTATTATGGCACGCTTATGAACCTCAAGCCGCAGCTTGAGATTGCATATGCGATTACGCATTCTGACGCGTATGCCGGCATACAGGTGCTGGTGGGCAACGTGAACACTGCGGCAGAGGCAATTGCACAAATTCCAATTATAGGGGAAGGGATGGATGCGACAAAGGTGCCAATGTACGCGCAGGCGCTCTCCACGTTTATGGAAAGCGTGAGGGGATTCACAGAAAGCGGGCTTGCGCTTGTGAACTTTGAGATAATGCTGCTGCAGCTTGCAATTCCGGCGATACTGGCATCAATAGTGATGATTGCGGTCGGGGCAAAAATGAACGCTGAGGCAGGCAAAAAGGCAAAGGGAAAGAAATCAAGGAAGAAATAAGCCCTTTCCTTTTCTCTTTTTTATTTTTCTTTTTCCTAGGCTATCTCTTTTTCGGCGCCTGCCTTTCTCTTTACTGCAAAGTCGGAAAAGCCTGCCTTGAAAACGCTTCCGTATCTTTCTGTGAGCTGCTCCTCTATGCTTTTTGCGCGAAGTATCGCGTCTTTTATGTGGGTTACTTCTATGAAGGTGGATGAGTCCACCATTGCACAATCCCCTGCGAGTTTTAGGATGCCGGAGAGGCCGCGAAGGCGGAGCGTGAGTCCATGCATATTGTCTATCAGTTGTGCGCGCGAGCGTGCTTCTTCTATCAGGCACTCGACTGCCTCTTTTGTTGCATGCGGTATATTCCCGTCCCTGCGTATTTCCTGCGCTGCGAA
>Ga0172370_10003095_pt1 | contig 23372 bp, 25 predicted proteins | sample LakKiv5m_FD_114538 | JGI IMG/M metagenome (GOLD analysis project Ga0172370, IMG submission 114538) | Freshwater microbial communities from Kabuno Bay, South-Kivu, Congo - kab_022012_11.5m | ecosystem: Environmental > Aquatic > Freshwater > Lake | place: Democratic Republic of the Congo...
AAAAAAACAAAAATTAAAAAATCAAAAAAAACCACGACTAATATAGTTATATTTTATATACTCAGTGTTGTAAAATAATATTTTTGTATTACTATTGTTGCTTACCAAGAAATGCACTTAACTTTTATCAAAACGACTTGAGTAAAGCTGCCAGAGATAGCCTTAATGCAGTCCCAACTTAGGAAATGCCATCTTTAACATGACAATATTTGTTTGCGATTAACATTCTCCAAGACCTCGTCCGGATATTCGGAAGAACTTGTATTTGGAGTTTGGAGTTTATCAAACATATTAATAACAAGAGCAATTTTTCTGAAATTTCCAAACATTTTCTTGCAAATATTAAAATTACTTCATGTATTTTTGTTCGGATAGAACTTAATAATTGATATTTTTTAAAATTTATTAAACAAAGAAAATGAAACTAATATTTCCTTACTATTATAATTAGTAATGCATGAAATCAACATTTGTTACAGAAAGTAAATAATTGAATAAAAATGCTCGATTTGTTATAATTTTCCTTGTTCTGTATAAGTGTTATATTGAAAATTTATGTATATTTGTATAAGTGTATTAATTTTGAAATTCGTTGAAAATAAGTAAGTTAAATAAAAAACGATAGCTTATGAATTAAAATTAAAACAGATATATTTATAAATGGCAATTTTTAAATAAATTTAAGGAAGCACTGATGAATTTGGGCGAACAAAAATATCCACACATTTTCAGTCCCGGTAAAATAGGGAAAATGGAGGTTAAAAACAGGATTAAATATGCCTCTACCGAAACTAATTTTAATTTGAGAGATGGATTTGTAACTGATGTCGAGGTTGCATATATGGAGGCTCAAGCCAAGAGCGGAGCCGGTATTGTAACCACTCAGGGTGCTTACACAGACCCAGCCGGTGAAGGAAAAGGCTATGTGGGCATGATGGGTATTTGGGACGATAAATTCATTCCCGGTTTAAAGAGAATAGCCGATGTTATTCGCAAGCATGGCGCAAAAAGTATGTGCCAGCTTATGCATTGCGGCAGGGTAGGCGGTGTGGAACTTGATTATACCGTTGGTCCGTCTGCTGTTAAACAAGCAATTCCCAGATTCCGTGAACCTGTCGAAATGTCAAAGGAAAAAATTCAGTTAACTATTCAGGAACACATCGCCGGAGCAAGAAGAATTGTTCAAGCCGGTTTCGATTCAATAGAAATATCCGGAATAGTAGGGTATTTGATTTCTAATTTTAATTCCAAATATACTAACAGAAGAACAGACGAATATGGAGGTTCTGTTGAAAACAGAGCCAGGTTCATGCGTGAAATTATTGAAGGTATTCGAAAAGAAGTTGGTCCTGATATTCCAATAGTCATCAGACTTTGCGGCGAGGAACTTCTTGACGACCGTGGCGGGAATACTCCGGTTGAATGTTTGCAGGTTATTAAAATAGCAGAAAAAGCAGGGATTGATGCATTAAGCGTAACTGTCGGATGGCAGGAATCGGCTGTGTCAGTTATCACACGCGATATACCGATGGGTAACTGGCTGTTTGTTGCAGAAAGGATGAAGAAGAATTTAAACATTCCTGTTATTATGGCTTATAGGCTTTTTGTTCCCGAACTTCCCGAAAAAGCTATGACTGAAGGAAATCTGGATTATTGGGAAATGTGCCGTCCGATGATTGCTGACCCTGACACACCGGTTAAGATAATGGAGGACAGACAAGAAGATATCATTCCTTGTATGGCTTGTAATCTTTGTCTTGCCCGCCTTTTCAGAGACCAGCCAATTACGTGCATGGTTAGACCGAATGTAGGATATGAAGGTCATCCCGATTGGCAGATTACACCTGCTACAAAGAAGAAAAAAGTATATGTGGTCGGTGGTGGACCTGCCGGTATGCAATGTGCTGTTGTTGCGGCTCAAAGAGGTCATAATGTTACTTTATTTGAGAAGTCAGACAGACTTGGAGGTCAGCTTGCTACGGCTTCTATGGGATATTTCGGTGATAATGAATTTTCTCGCTTGATTTATTATCTATCTACTCAAATGAAAAAGAACAACGTCGAAGTTGTTCTGAATCGGGAAATGACAGAAAGGGATTTTGCCGACCCATTAACTGCACCCGATACAGTAGTGCTGGCAAGCGGTTCTTACCTAAATAAATCGGATATTCCTGGAGCTAATAGAGAGAATGTCTGTTTTGCTCATGATGTTATTGACGGTAAAGTTAAACCAGGTAAAAGAATTTTTATAGCTGGCGGAAGAGGACTTGGTATAGCCGTTGCTCAATTTTTACTTGGCACCAGAGAAGAATATCAGATAACGATGGTCGAAGAGCAGAAAAAGCTGGGTAGAGATGTTAATCCTTCTTACATTTGGAGATACGTGAAAAAATTGAAAGAAGGAAAAGTCAACGTCTATAAAAGCACTAAAATTCATGAAATAACAGATGAAGGTGTTATCATTCAAACTCCCGAAGGTGAAAAATTAACTATTCCTGCGGATACGATTATTCTTTCAGAGCCCGTCCACGCTAACAATATTTTGGCTGAGCATCTTGAATATGCGGTTGGAGAACTTTATACCATCGGTGATGCAGTCAAACCCCGCAGAGCTCATAATGCTACGATGGATGGCTATCGTACGGGTTTGAAGATATAAGGGAAAACATTTAAAAATAATATAAAAATAATTTACACAACCACACCCTTAAGGGTGTGGTTGATGCGGAACAACATAATTTTTTTGGGTATTATTGAATAAAAATTAATTAAACAAAGATAGGACATTAAGAATGACAATAGAAATTCCTTTGGAAAAAAAATTTCAGGTGCTTTGTGGGATTGCACGAGCTCAGCATTTTGCCTGGCGTGAAGCGTGCAGACAATTAGCCCCTGAAAAAGACACTACCGAATTTGTTAATAAAATGTGGGAAGTTTCAGCTCACGATACTGGAAAAGCTTATCTGAAAATGCTTGACAAAGAAGCTTCATTACCCATGCAGATTGCCGAATCAATTGTGAAGAGCAGCATTACTATGGGAGAAGATGCAAAAATTATCAAGGGAGAAAATGATGATGAATATTTTGTCAAGCATGAAGCTTGTCCCTGGTTTGACTGGCACAAGAGATTGGGACTGCTTCCCGAAGACAGACCCGGATGCGACATGTGGTATTTCAAAACTGTAGAATATATGAACCAAGCTTTGGGAACAGATGTTAAAATAGAAACTACCAAAGCACTGCCCGATGGTGATGACTGCTGCATGAGGAGAATTTGGACTTAGTTCCGATTTTTTACTTTTAATTGTAATTGAAAATATTATAGGATTTAAAGAAAGTGATTCCAAAAATAAATTCGGATAAATGTGACGGTTGCGGCGACTGTCTGGAAGCTTGCCCACCGGAAGTAATTTCATTGAACAAAGGTAAAGCTCAAATTGATGAGTCACTTTGCGAAGAATGTGGAGCATGTGTAGCCGAATGTTCACATAGTGCGATTTATCTTCCAAGAGAGTAAGTAACCGGTTACATTTATCAGTTAACAATACGCAGTTGATATTTACCGGCTAAAAATATTAACAAATTTCTCATTTACGGGAATTAAAATTGTCAGGTTCTAAAGTTTATAAATCTTTTGATGAAGCTCTGTTAGAGCCGGATGATGTATTCATGCTTGATTTGTCTTTGCAGGACCTCGAAGAGTTACCGGATTCAATCGGTAATTTGAAAAATCTGACCAGATTAAATCTTTACGAAAACGAACTTGAATTTCTACCCGAAAGCATTGGAGAATTGAAGAATTTAAAATGGTTAGACCTTCAAAAAAACTATCTGAATTTTTTACCTGAAAGCATAACTAAATTAACCAATCTGGAATATTTGAATTTATATAAAAATGATTTAATATCTTTACCGGAAAATATCGGTGAAATGGAAAATCTTGTCTGGTTTTATCTAAAGAGAAATAATTTGACCGACCTGCCTGATTCTATTGCTAATCTTAAAAAACTCGAATGGTTTGGAGCAGAGTGGAATCAATTGACTGAACTTCCCAACGGGATTGGGAAATTGAAAAAATTAAATTATTTGAGTCTTGGGAATAATGAATTATCGGGACTTCCGGATAGTATCGGTGAACTTGAAAATCTAACCTGGTTGGGATTGTCGGAAAACAAACTTACTCAAATACCAGAAACAATCGGTAAGTTGGGAAATCTTCAGAAACTTGATTTGCATTCGAATAAGCTGAATAATCTTCCCGAAAGTTTCTTCGAATTGAAGAATCTTGAATATCTTGTTCTGAATAATAACAATTTGCATTTCATTGACGACAAGATTTCTGAATTTAAAAAACTTGTGTATCTTAATGTTGCTGAAAATCAGCTCTCGGTATTTGAAAAATCAAAGTTACAAAAATTATTACCTGATGCCGAAATATCAGTCTGAATCAGTGTAGTGACAATTGACAAAATGATTTTTTAAATGTTAACTGTTTAAATTGTTAGAATTCAAGACTTGATTTTAGTTAAAATTGCATTGGATAATAACTTTTTTTTTAGTATTTTCCACAACTGTACTAATTGCTCGTTAAAATGTTAATATTATGGAGTTGCACATGAACACAATAGCCGAAATATTTCTGGAATGTAAAAAAATCATTCAGGACGGAAATTATTCTTACGCCAAAAACTGGAAAAAAGAAGACCCTAAAAGGGTGCTGATTGGCATTATTCCTAATTACTTTCCCAGGGAAATTATCCATGCTGCTAATGGTCTTGCCGTTTCGATAACAGGAAGCGATTACAGAAATCCGATTCTAAAAGAAAAAGATGACCAAACAATCGAATCCTGTAGTATGCTCGGTGGTGTGTTTGAATTAGTTCAGAATGAAGTTCATGAGGAATTTGACGGTTTTATTCTTCCTTCACACTGTAAAGCACTTCAAAGCTTCGACGAAATTGTTGAAATTAATAAAAAATCAAGGTTTGTGAAATATATTAATTTCCCGCAGTATTTTCAAACTATTATCGGAGATATTATCAATCATTTCTTTGTTCAGAGTGTTCTTGATGAAATCTACAAAATCAATGGTGTTAAAATCACTATTGATATGTTAAATAATTCAATTCAATTATTTAAGAACAATTTGAAACTGACAGAAAAATTTTATGATTTAAGGAAAAAATATTCAGATAAAATTTCTAGTGAAGATTTGTTTTATGTTGTATTCTCAGGTTATCTCTTACCGATTGAAAAACATAATGAAATATTGAATAATATAATTGAGCTTTTGGTTGCGCCTGAAGATAAAGATGATAACATATATAAAGTTTACTCAGGTGTATATTGCTGATATATTATAGTTTTATCTGAGAACTTAATTAGAACAAATATGAATTACAAACTTGGTATAGATGTTGGTGGTACTTTCACTGATTTTATTCTCATTTCCGATGCCGGAAAAACCACGATACACAAAACGCTTTCAACTCCACAAGACCCTTCTATTGGTGTCATATCGGGAATTTATGATTTAGCCGTATTAATAAGCATTGATTTCAATGACTTGATTAAAAGTATCGTAACGATTGTTCATGGTACAACTGTTGCAACCAACGCCCTTCTTACATTGAAAGGAGCCAAAACTGCTCTAATAACAACAAAAGGATTCAGAGATGCTTTGGAAATGCGCCGTGGAATTCGGGAAGAGCAGTATAACAATCATTATCGTAACGTTCAGCCGCTGGTTCCCAGATTTCTGAGATTTACAGTAAACGAAAGAATCGGGACAAATGGTAATATATTGAAAAGCCTTGATTTAAATGAACTGGATTCGGTTTGCGAAAAATTGAATAATGAAGAAGTTGAAGCTGTTGCCGTGTGTTATATGAATTCTTTTGCGAATCACGTACACGAAGAGCAGACAGTTAAATATCTGAAAAAAAGGCTTAAAGACAAATTTATAACAGCATCCTGCGAAGTGCTTCCTACTATTAGATTTTATGAACGTGTGAGCACAACTGTTGTAAATGCTTACATCGGACCGGTCGTAGCTAATTATCTTGACAATTTGACAAAAAAATTGGACGAAATTAATTTTGTGGGGAAGCTCCTTATCGTTCAATCTAATGGAGGAGTAGTTGCTCCCGAAATAGTAAGGAAATCACCTGCAGTAACAGTTCTTTCAGGTCCTGCGGCTGCACCAACCGCCGGAATATTTTATGCTAATCTCCTTGGAAAAAAGAATTGTATTACGGTTGATATGGGAGGTACAAGCTTTGATGCAAGTATAGTTGTGAATAATCAATGTTTGAACAGTACTGAAGGAGAAATTAACCGGTATAAGATAGCACTTCCTTCCCTCGATATAGTAACGATAGGTGCCGGAGGGGGAAGTATAGGTTGGTTAAATAGCGGTGGTTTGCTGCAAATGGGACCTCAAAGTGCCGGAGCATCACCCGGTCCGGTTTGTTACGACCAAGGTGGGAGAGAGCCTGCATGTACTGATGCAAATTTAATTTTAGGTTATGTAAATCCTGACTATTTCGCTGGTGGTAAAATCAGATTAAATTATGAACGGACTGAAAAATTGCTTGAAGACAACCTTGCTTCAAAACTCGGTCTTTCTGTATTGGAAACTGCTGCCGGTATGTACAGGATAATTAATTCAAATATGGCTCAGGGAGTTCGGCAGGTATCTATAGAAAAGGGACATGACCCTCGTGAATTTTTATTTATCGTTGCAGGCGGAGCCGGAGCAATTCATGCCGGTGAAATCTGCAAAGAGCTTGAAATTCCAATGTTTGTTGTTCCTAATACTGCTTCGATTTTTTGTGCAGCAGGTATGCTTCTTGGTGATTTGAAACATGATTACGTAATGTCCTTCCTTTCAACTTTTTCAAAACTTAAGGAAAATAATGAAAAAAACTCTGATGGTAACGACCTAATAAGACTTTACTGTCAGATGAGGAACACGGGAGTTGATACATTGATTGCTGAAGGAGTGAAGGAAAGCAGCATCGAATTCGAACCTGTTATGGACTTGCGTTATATAGGTCAGTATCATGAAGTACAGCTTCCTGTCGGATGGAATGAAATAGAAGCTCTTGACATTAATACAATACTTAATTCATTTCATGATGAGCATAATCGGTTGTATGGCTATTGTTTGAGAGGTGGTGCAGAAGTCGAATGTATTAATATCAGATTAAGATGCATTGGTAAAATTGACCGACCTAAATTTCTATCTGAGGATATTAATAATATCCCGATTGAAAATGCTATCAAAGGCAGAAGGAGAGTTTTTATTCCTGAAACGAATTCAATGAATGAAGTTCCTGTTTACGACGGTGACCTTGAAATTGGTGAAAATTATATTACAGGTCCTGCTATTATTGAAAAAATTAATACATCAATTTTTATCAGTGAAAATTACAATTGCTTTATTGATAAATATTGTTCATTTATAGTTTACAGTAAAAAAGCATTTCCGAATGGATGGACATTATAACGAACAAATTCATTCAATGAAAATATTGTAAGTTTAATTTCGTATAATATTTGACGATGAATTTATTTGATAGAAATGAAGATGAAACACGAAAATCCATACAAAGAAGCGATGCGTTACATTGAAAATGCAAGAGAAACCATCAGGCATGCCGGCAGTGACGGCAAATACTATGTTGATGAGAAGTATGTAAAATCAGCAAGTGGAATTGCTTATTTAGGAACACTAAAAGCCTTGGATTTCTTATTTGAAATTAAACGTGTTCAAAAGAAAAGAGGTAGAAAGACAATTGAATATTATCGTACTATCCTGTCCGATATGGATAAAAAATTACTTGATAATCTAAACACTTCTTATCACATCTTACATCTTGAAGGATATTATGAAGGAGAAAAGAAGGTGAAAGTTATTGAAGAAGGCTTTGATAGTGCATTAACAACAATCTCTGCCCTCAAACCTTATTCAAAAAATGGAGTGAAAGATAGAAATTAATATTTGAAATTTTAAGGATTTGCTATGAATTATAAAATATTATTAACATACGACAATGAATACCAGGGATATGTTGTTGAAGTTCCTCAATTACCCGGATGCATGAGTCAAGGAAAATCCCTTGACGAAGCTGTCGAAAATATAAAAGACGCTATAAGCGGTTGGCTTTATGTCGAAAAAATGCAAGGAAGAAATCATACTATTGAAAAAATACCAATGTTTTGATTTGATGATTTTTTAAGCTATAAATAATATTTTCATTATTTTGATTATTCAAGCAAATATTATGAAAGAAATAGACAAAATACTTGTTTCGATTTTCCAACGCTCATTTAAAGCAATTACTGATGAGATGAGTATCTCGCTAACAAAGACAACCCGTTCACCAATCCTATGCGAAGCCAAAGATTTCGTGACAGGGCTTTATGATGCAAAAGGACAAATGCTTGAGCAGACAGAAAACCTGCCCATTCTCTCATTTTCTTTGGGACCGGTTTGTAAAGTAATCATGGATTTTTACGGGGATGAGATTTACCCCGGTGATGTTATCATTCATAATGATGTCTTTTCTATGGGGAATCAAAACAATGATGTCGCAATCTTCAAACCGATATTTTTTCAGAACTCGTTAATCGGGTGGGCTGCTGCCAAAGGACACCAGGCTGACATTGGTGGTGCGGTGCAGGGTGGTTATAATCCCAACGCTACAGAGGTTTGGGAAGAAGCCTTGAGAATTCCGGCAGTAAAGATTTTTGAAAAAGGAAATCTTAGAAAGGATGTGTGGAACCTGATTTTTGCTAATATTCGGCTGCAAATGGTTCAGGAAGACATTATGGCTCAAATCGGTGCATGTACTCTCGGCGAAAGAAGGCTTCAGGCTTTAGTTGAAAAATACGGAACAGAGACTTTTGAATCGCATAAAACCGAACTTTTTAATTCTACCGAACAAATGATGAAAATGGAAATAAGAAGAATACCCAAGGGTATCTATTTCGGCGACAGTAGAGTATTTTACGATGGTAAACATCCGGGTACAGTTTTTAACATCAGAACAAAAATTACTGTCGAGGACGAATCAATTTCATTTGATTTTTCAGACTCGTCACCCCAGACCAATGGCTTTGTTAATGGGACATTCACATCTACGTGTTCGGCTATAACACTGACTTTCCTGCAAATGGTTAATCCAAACATCCCACATAATGAAGGGATGATAAAACCATTGAAATATATTGTTCCCGAAGGTACTATTTTGAATGCTGCATACCCCAAAGCAACAACATTTGGCAACCATTTATGTCCTCAAATTGCCGATTCGATTTTCAAAGCTTTGTCTTCTGCTATTCCGGAAAGAGTGACGGCAGGGTGGAACCACTTGCTTTGCTCACTTTTCACAGGTAACCACCCACAAACCGGGAAGAAATATGTGGATATTTGCTTCATGGGTCTCAAAGGCGGTTCCGGTGCTCTCGAAGGAGATGACGGCTACGACCATATCGGTATGATAGACGCATCCGGTGGCGTATTAGACCAGGATTATGAAATGTATGAAAGGCAGACACCGCACTTAATTTTGAAACACGAATATTTGACCGATTCTGCGGGAGCAGGGAAGTGGAGGGGCGGTTTAGGTGTGGAAACGGTAATTGAAATCGGAGCCGACAATACGAAAATGGTAGTATTTGGCGATGGCGACGTTGAACCGGCTTATAGTCTGATGGGTGGGACTTCCGGTGTTCTTAATTCGATCACCTTAAAGTTACCGGATGGTAATGTAATGACACCTATGAGCAAAGATTTGATTGATAATATACCCAAAGGAACTGTTTACAGACAAATTGCCGGCGGGGGAGGCGGATACGGTAATCCTAAGAATAGAGAATCGGAAAAAGTAGTTGAAGATGTTAGAAATGAATTAGTTTCAGTTGAAAAAGCGAAAGAGGTTTATGGATTATCAACTTAATGAAACTCAAAGATTAATTAAACAAACCTTTGCTAACTTTGTTGATGAAAAGGTCAAACCTCAGGCTGAATCTATTGATTTAAAGAATGAGTTTCCGTTTGAATTGTTCAAAGCTGTTGGGGAACTCGGTTTTTTCGGAATGAGGTATCCTGAGGAATCGGGAGGTAACGGGTCAGATGTGCTTTCATATTGTCTTGCTGTTACTGAACTTGCGAGAGGCTCGCTGTCTCTTGCAGCTGCCTGTTCGATGCAGTCTCTAATGGCAACTTACTTTTTGTACAGGTTTGGGGATGATGACATAAAGAAAAATTACTTTTTTCCTGCTTTGAATGGTGAGAAAATCGGGGCTATCTGCATGACAGAACCTAATGCAGGAAGTGACCTTCTAAACATAACGACCATGGCGAAAGTCACAGATGACGGTTTTGTATTAAGTGGTCAGAAAATATGGGTGACTTCGGCTATTGTGGCGGATTTTATGACTGTGCTTTCAAAAACCGACAACCACGACAAACTTTCGATTTTCTTTGTACCTACAAACTCAGAAGGTGTTTTTATAGGAAAAAATATTGAAAAGCTTGGTGTTAGGGGTTCCGTTACGAGCGAAGTTTCTTTCGACAATGTACATCTACCTAAAAATTATCTTTTAGGTGCCATTGGTGACGGAACAAAATTTTTATTTGAAATTCTTGCGGAAATAAGGGTTATGACCGCAGCATTGGCTTATGGTGTAGGACTTGCAGCCTACGAAGATTCACTCGAATATGCCAAATCTCGTATCCAATTTGGGAAACCGATTGGGAAATTTCAATTAATTCAATCAAAATTTGCCGATATGGCTGTCAAATTAGAAACAACAAAACAGATGCTTTATCATGCTGCAAGATTATGCGATTTGGGTTTGCCAAGACAAAAGGAATCAGCAATAGTTAAACTTTACGCATCGGAATGTGCGAATTCGATTTGCGATGAAGCTTCAAGAATTATGGCATCTTACGGCTATGCAATGGAATATCCTATTCAAAGATACTTGCGTGATGCAAGATTTACATTAATTGGCGGTGGGACAAGCGAAATTCTTCAGTTAAATATCGCAAAAGAACTGGGGATATAAAATTGATAATTGATAATTGACAATGGATAATTTAAAAGAAAAATGATTTGACCAAGCGAAAATTTATCTTTAAAATGATAAAATAACTGTTCTAATTTTTTTGGATTATGATGAAAGAAAATATTCTCGTTGATAAAAGTTTTCAATTTGCTTTAGAGATAATAAAACTTTATAAAATTCTCAATAAACAAAATGAGTTTGTTATCTCCAGACAAATATTAAAATCCGGAACATCAATCGGAGCTAATATTGAAGAAGCTCAACAAGCTCAGTCTAAACCGGATTTCATTTCAAAGTTGTCTATAGCACTAAAGGAGGCTCAAGAAACACATTATTGGTTAAGATTACTTAAAGAATCGAAAATTATTGAAATAAATGTTTCTGATTATTTGACAAACACAGAAGAATTGATTAGATTATTAACTTCAATTATCATTTCTTCAAAAAGAAAAAAAGATTAAAATTTATTTTCTTTCATTATCCATTGTCAATTATCAATTATCAATTTTAAACTGAGGTAAATGTGGAACAAAGAAAATTAAAAATTTTGCTTGCCAAGCCTGGTCTGGACGGACATGATGTCGGAGTTAAAGTTCTTGCTCATGCTTTGGTTGATGCCGGATTTCAGGTGGTCTATACCGGTTTGAGAAAAACTATTTCACAAATTGTTGAAAAAGCAATCGTAACGAAACCCGACATTATCGGATTATCCATTTTATCAGGTACTCATTTAATACTATGCAGACAAATGATTGATGAAATGTCAAAACAAGGATTAGCAATCCCGTGGATTGTCGGAGGTAATATTCCGGATGATGATGTTGCAAAAATTACAGAAATCGGTGCAAATGAAGCATTTCCGACAGGAACAAAAATAGAAACTGTGATTGATTATTTCAGAAATTTCTGATTATTTTCAGTTAGAATTGTTTTTAGCATTCAGCACGTGCCAGATTTCCAGTTCACCTTTACCTTTGATGCTTAAAAAGCCTCGTGGTATGCAATTAAAATCATTATTTATTAGTTCATAAGTCGAACGGGTGATTTGAATTATGTTCTTCTGACCTTGCGATTCCATCCTGCTTGCAATATTGACTGTATCACCCCACAAGTCGTATGAAAATTTCTTTTTGCCGATAACACCGGCAACTACTTCACCTGAGTTTATGCCAATACGAAAGGATAATTTTTTCCCATGAAATTAGTTTTTCTCAACATATTCCCGCATCTCCACAGCCATTGAAGTTAATGCCAAGGCATGGTCATGACGTGATAACGGGACGCCCGCTGCAACCATATAGCAATCTCCGATTGTTTTTATCTTCTCCAAATTATACTTTTCAACTAACAAGTCAAAATAAGAAAATACTTCATTGAGTAATTCAACTAATTCAACAGGTGTCATTATAGTTGACATCGGAGTAAAGTTTACGATATCGGCAAACAAGACACTAACGAATTGAAGATGGTCGGCAATGGCATCCGAACCGGATTTAAGACGATTTGCAATTTCGTTTGGTAAAATGTTTAATAAAAGTGATTCGGATTTCTGCTGCTCATTCTGAATTAAATGGTAAGCCGTATTACGCTGCTGGATAACAATGTACAACATCATTACGGTTATGCCGCCTAATGTAAAAAAGCTTGCTCCATACAGAATTAAAAAAAATACTGGTGGAAAATTGTAAGTGGGGACTGATATTGACTCGATAATTAAACTTATTATTACTGCTAAGCCTGTTGCCGTACAAAAATAAAAAAAACGGTGAGGATAATAAACCAGAGCTGCCAACATTGCTAAAATCGCATACCATGCACCACCAAACCTGGTAAAACTGCCGAGAATAACTGTTAAGAGAAGAGGAAAAAGGAGTAAACTGAAAATATAAATCATCACCGCAATTTTGTAGCCTCGATGAGTGGTTGCCCATATTATCAGGGTTGTCATTAGCAGAAGAGAATATGTCAACCATAAAAAACCTGCGATTGGTTCTCGGAGAATAAACATTGGCAGGCTCCAGAAGATTAATGAACACGTACCTGCAAGTGATGCAACTGTCAGTATGTTTTTCCTTGTCCGTGTTTCAGCATCATCTTGGACATCTATGCCAATGTTGTAGATAAAATTAAGTATCCTGGTAATTAAGATTTTCAAATTTTCTATTTTCCGAACTGTTTTTTCTCAAATTAATATTATCCTCAATCTCGCAAAAAAAATATTTTGGAGTAATTAACAATTTTAAAATAAGTAAATTAGATTTAACAAACAAAATATTTCGTTAATACAAAATTTTACATATACTATTCATTCGAAGTAAAATAAAAATGTCCGACATTCATTTTGACTATCGGACATTTTCAGTAAAATAACAAGGAGTTTTCTCCTATTGATTGTTTATTGTTCCCTAGCACCAAGGAAGGTGGTGGGTATCAGAATCTGTTTGTATTTATGTGAACCATCGCAGCAGCCTTCTTTTTTCGAGCCACCGCAGGAACATGCTTTCTTGATAATGTTTTCGGATTCTTCCACAATTGCATTATGCTCTATATTTGTATCTGACATATTTTCTCCAAAAAATTTGTGATTAATCTTTCCAGTTCCACCATTTCAATAAGTCCGGGTCATGAACGGAATTTGAAGTAAAGTAAACTGCCCCTCTGAAAACGTACAAAAGACATCTGTCAACTTTCTGATTGACAATGCTGCAAAAATCATCGTACATTTTTTCAGGATTTTCATTTTTTAAATCATTCAAGCTTCTGAATCCCAGATTCCAAAGGTCTTCTGCAATTGATTTGCCGACTCCGGGAATTTTTCTGAATTCTTTAATCGCTATGTTTTTTTCTTCTGTCATATCCTAAAACAGTAATTCAAAAAAACATCAATTTATTAACGGAACTATTGAGAAAATATTTCGTTCAAGCAAAAATTATTTTTAGCTTAAACTATTATTCACCTTTTTTCTTGTAACTTTTGTTGCCCTTATTCATTTGGTCAAGGTTTTGGAAAATTTCACCTATTTTACCGACGTTATTCAAGTTTAATGAACCGTTAATCCAGATAAGTACTGATTCCTCGGCTTTTTCAATAACAATCATAAGAAATTCAGTGGCTTTATTACCTTGCTTTTTTGTGTACATTCTAACGTGATTGCCGCCATCATTAACTGACAAAAATTCTTTATAACCTGCATCGGGAGTGTAATTTCTCAGTTCAGCAGCAAAAGCATCGCCAAGTTTTTTGTTCGCTTTTTTCTTTGCTTCGTAAGTAAGAATTTTAATTCCATAGATATCACCAATTTCTTTCTTCATCTCTTCTTTAAAGTTATTTCCTGTAAGTGATGCCAGGTCATTAAGATTTACTGATGTAAATCCTTCTTTACCGGCATATCTATTGAATATTTCCTGTACTTTGCCTGGTTGGGAAAAAAGCAGGATATTGGACAGGAAAAACAGTCCGAATAGTAAAAGCTTTTTCATTATTAGTCTCCTTTTATGCTTTAAAATTTTATATTTAGTTTTTCTAGAATCTTCAATTTTTCAAATCCACGGTTGGCGTAAGAAAGCTTTTTTATTTGCAAATCTGCAATTTTTAAATTTTTTGAAATAAGTCCGAAAGCTCTTTTCGTCTCGGTCAATGCAAGTTCTCTATTATTGTTAAGATTTTTTTCTGTAATTATTATTCCGGAACCTTCACTTATAAAAAAATTACCCTGCCACAATGAAGCAGTAGTTATAATAAGGATTGTTGCTGCAATTGAATAGTACTTTCTGTATCCGGACCAAAGTATTCTAATGGGATGTACAGATGCCCTCAAATCAAGTTTTTTGAAAAGTACCGATTCGAAATCTTCTTTCATTTCAGTATTCTTTGCCTCGGACTCGCAGTAGTCAAGAAGAATTTTATCATTAATGAAAGCATTCTTTTCTGTTTCTCCTAAAAGATATTTAAGCTCTTTCATTTCTGCGATGGAAATATCGGCATCATAATATTTCCTGAGCAGCAGTACAATTTTATTATTGTTTTTCATAGACATATCCATATTTTTTCTCTAATTCTTCTCTTATTCGCTTGCGGATTCTTGAAAGATTGACCCGTAGTGTGGATTGATTAATTTTTAATATATCTGAAACTTCCTCGTAACCTAATTCTTCAATATCACATAGCTGAAAAATTGTTTTCCAGTTTTCCGGAAAGGATGAAAGGATTTTATTCAGGTAATCTTTTGTATATGCCAAATCTGTTAAATGTTCCGGTGACTTCTCGTGAGATACAAGTTCATAATCGATTTTTTCCAAATCAACTGTTTTGTTCCTGTACTGCTTCGACCTAAGCTTATCAATGCAAAGGTTTCTTGTAATAAAATAGGCATAATAATTAATTCTGGAAATATCGAGAGTGTCCCATTTGTACCATATTTTGATAAATGCTTCCTGCACAATATCCTCTGCATCTTCATAATTACCCAAAAGTCTCCTTGCGTACCTGAATAGACCTTGTTTCAGTTCCTTAACGATATTTCTATATTCATCCATCTACAATTTAATATACGAATTAAATTTCAGTTTGTAACATTAAGCTGCTAAAATCATCAAAATCTCTCACAAATTTTGAAGGATTGGAAATTATCAGTATATTTACTTTTTTTAATTACGAAATTCATTTATGGATATATTGATCCTTTGTTTGGTCATAGTTTTGGCAGACTTAATAATTTTCTTGATTTACAGGAACAAAAAAATTTACAAAAAACTACGTTCAATCATTGACGAAAATCATAAGATAACTTTGAATCAGTTAGAAACCTACTTTTCAAGGCTTGAAGCAAGGATGGTGACTCCATTTACTGATTTCAGCCATTCTGACGGAAAAAACGATTGGCTTATCATTTTCACTTTCGATCGTGAAAAGCTCTTCCAGGAAACAATTAATTCAATTCGGAAATTTGAACCTGACCTCAAAATCTTAGTGATTGACAACGGCAGCGAAGACGGAACTATAAATATCATTTCCGAAATGCTAAAACAAAACAAGATTAACAGAGCAATTTTTAATGCAAAGTCAAGTATTCCCCAATGGCAGAAATGTTGCAACCTTCACCAGGCTTATAAGCTTTTATCAATGGAAAAAGTTGACTTCCTCGGCTGGATTGATGACGACATTTACGTCAAAAGACCATTTGTTCAATTTAGTAAAGATTTACTAAAAGAGTTTGAGCAAGAAAATATCGGAATTGTCAATTTCGTAGTTGACGAAATACAAAATCTTAATCATCCGATTATTGACAAAAAATCTTTTGATAATGTTGAAGTATTTATCAAGGAAACAATTGTCGGAATGTTTGTTTTCTTTAATACTGATTTATTGAATGAAATTGGTCTGCCGCCAATCGGGGAAGGCATAAACGATTTGAGTGTCGAAGACTGGTTTTACAGCAGAGTTCTTAAAACTAAAGGAATAAAAGTAGCTGCTGTTGACTTTGCCGACCATTTGGGATATAAAACATCAATAAGGGACTCAATCGGTAAAAAGTAAAAATGCAAAAAAAAACGGGAAACAAACCAAAGTTGAAACTATAAAATTGCTTACAATAATCCCAACATAATATAAAGTATAATTTTAGATTGACTAACTAATTTGTGAAAAATACAATAAATTATGTTGTTATTGAATATTTTTCACTTGCATTTAAAATTTACTTTTAGTAAGTTTGTTCTGTCTTATAAATTGAATCCAATATTTCTAAAATAAATGACGAATGTTTTATTTTTTCTTTGGAGGATTTTATGACAAAATTAAAATCAAACTTATCAGAACACAAAATCGCAAAGAACAACAGCTTTAGGAATAGATTTTGCACATGTAAGATGTTCCTCCTAACGACTAATCCTTTACTTACTAACTTAGGTCAGGAGTTCCTCCTGACCTTAAAAATATCATGAGCACAAGAAAAAGAGATATCGTCAAAAATTTTAATATCTTTTTTGTTACTTCTACATTTAAAGAATGGCTACCGTTATTGATTACAGAAAAGCACTTTATGCTTCTTTGTAATTCTTTGAAATTCTGTTTATCGAAGTTTTATTGTGACTTATTCGCATATGCTTTAATGCCTAATCATGTTCATTTCATAATCATGTTTAAAAAAGAGACTAAGATATCAGAATTTATGAGAGATTTCAAAAAATATACTTCTACTCAAATTAGAGTTTTACATCAGCAAGATGGAAATATTGAGATAATAAAAAAATTGATTTTTGAAAGGGGAGAGCAAAAATTCAAAGTCTGGATGGATAGGTTCGATCTAAAAATTATTCTTAGTACCAAGATGCTGCAAACAAAAGTTAAATATATTCACGAAAATCCTGTTAAAAGAGGATTAGTAGAAAAAGAAGAGGACTGGTTATATTCCAGTTCTAGTTATTACAAATACAATATTGACTATAATTTACAAGTAAGAAATGTTGGTGAAATAATGTTTTAAAATGAAAGGGAAATCAAATGATTGAAAATTTTAGAAGACGGCAGGAGGAACTCCTGCCGAGAGAGAAAGACCTTGAACAAAGCATAAAAGAACACAAAAAGCTGCCCGGCATTCCGTCGGCTGAAGAGATTTCCAAAACGGGTGTTAATCTTGCAAACATGGATGCAAAACTGCTTCAAAAGATCGAGGAACTTACTCTCTATGTCATTGAATTAAAAAAAGAAATTAATGAACTGAAAAAAGAAAAGGAGGTGAAGCCATGAAAAAGAAACTACTTTTTATCTCACTAACTTTCTTCGTCATTGCATTTTCGGCAACAGCCCAAAACGGGTGGTATCCTCAAAAGTCCTGTGTAAATAATATTCATACTTCTATCTTTTTTTTAGATAATAACAACGGATGGGCAGTGAACCAAGTTGGTGATATTATTCATACAACTGATGGAGGCAATAATTGGTCTAAAATTTCTTACATTTATACAATGTTAAGGGATATAAAATTTTCTGATTTTAATAATGGTTGGGCTGCATCAATTGATGGTTTTGCTTACAAAACAACCGATGGTGGGTTTAGTTGGATTGAACCTTCGTTACAAGATAGTACTTCAAGCCCTGAATCAATTTTTTTTATTGATTCTTTAAGAGGTTGGTCAGCTGGTTATGGTGGTTATAATACTTATGACCCAAATTATTTTACTGGAGAGATTGATTTTACTTCAGACGGTGGAGTCAGTTGGATTAAGCAATATGAAGGATCTTATCATTTAATTGACATTCATTTTATTGACTCATCGTATGGCTGGGCGGTTGGTAGGAAAGGAACAATTTTATATACTTCAGATGGTGGTTTAAATTGGATTCGTCAGGATTCTCTGTTAACAAATATAGACCTGAACTCCGTCTTTTTTATAGATTCTTTGAACGGCTGGGCAGTCGGCGGTGAATGGTATGAAGGAGGACGTGGTGGACACGGAATAATAATACATACATCAAATGGCGGTCAAAATTGGTCAATTCAGACAGCAGCAAAAGACACTACACTTTCGGACGTTACATTTGCAAACGCTTTCAAGGGCTGGGCTGTCGGTATTGACGGTACAATACTCTATACTAGTAATGGAGGAAATGATTGGTCTTTGCAATCTTCCGGCGTTAATTTTGATTTGGTATCAGTAAGCTTTGTTGACTCAACTTCCGGGTGGATTTCCGGCTCGGCTGATACTATCTTACATACAACAGATGGTGGTATGACATTTATACGAGAAGATAAAAAATCTGAAAGCTTAGCAAGATGTTCTCCAAATCCTTTTACTGATAATTCTACAATTGAATATACAATTAAAGAGCCAAGTCAAGTTAGACTCTCGATATTTGACAATTTCGGAAGGGAGATTGAGATTTTAGTGAACGAGTTTCAAGATATTGGCGAATATAAAAAAATTGTAGAAGCAAAAGGTTTGTCATCTGGCGCTTATTACTTAAGATTAAATATACGAGGAATAGCTGTCACTGAAAAGATGATAATCATTCGCTAAGTAAATAGTCACAAAAAAAATGAGGTTAATATGAAATATTTATATAAAATAACGATTATTGGATTACTATTGATGATGCTTTCATCCAATATCTTTTCCAAAAATTATGCTATCTTATTGTCTGGTGGTTATGGTATTAAAGACGCAAATGAAGAAGCATGCTACTGGTATGAATTAGTTCTTGCTTATGAATATCTAATTGAAAAGGCAGGTTACAATCCAGATGACATTCATTTCCAGTCAGGAGTTCCTCCTGACTGCTCCGACATTGAAATAATAGGACGGCAGGAATAATTCCTGCCGGAAGAGAAAACCCAAAAAAGGAGCAAAATGTATTTATCCATATAAACTTTATTGTATAATCTTACTTTTTTAAAAAATATTTCATAAAATTAAATTTTTTTGTAACTTTTTTACTAAAAAATTGTTATGTAATTTATAATCTTAATATTTTTTAATGTTGGAGGGAAAAATGCAAAAATATTTACTACCATTAACAATGTTAATTCTAACATTATTTCTTTCTATTCCTGTATTTTCACAAAGTATTTCTAATATTATGGTCAATGGAAACAAATTTTGTGAAAATGATATCTTTTCAGTAAGTTATGCAGTTTCGGGTAATTTCTTAAATGATAATGTTTTTATCGCTCAACTATCAAAGAATGATGGTTCATTTTCATCTTTTACAAATATTGGCAATGTAAAAAATACAAATAGTGGAACCATATCTTGTACGTTACCTTCAAATATTATAAATGATAATCGATATAGGATAAGGGTTATCAGTAGTAATCCTTATGTTGTTAGCCCGGATAATGGAATTGACATCAGTCTATCATTACTGCCAAAACCTGACTTCAAAGTTGACTCATCTAATATCTTTCACATAAGAAATATATTGGTGGGACAACCTGTAACATTTACTAATATATCAAGTGATTCAGCAGATTATTTCTGGGATTTTGGAGATGGTGCTGTACCGAAGAATTTTCAAGGTTATACTCCACCTGCGGTTGCATATTATACGCCGGGATGTTAAACAGTCGAATTAAGGGCGATTACATCAGAAGGCTGTACACAGTCAACAACCACGAAAGATAAAAAATATAACAGATTACTTTGTGTATACAGTTGTAACCCTAATGTTCCAAAAAATGCTAAAGTAATCAACAGCGCTGTCAATTATCCGGGAACTACAGATACACTTTGGATTTGTCCAAACGGTATCCTCAATAAAGTTGGTGGGGGTGAAGAGACAGTTTTTGTAGAAACTGGTGGAACAGTTAATCTTACCGCAGGAGGGCTTGAGAAATATTATTTAAAACCTGGTGCCTGCGTCAATGCAAATAGCCGCGGTTTTTTGTTTATTCAAAGTCCCGGTTCCAGTATTAATGATCCCTCAAGTTCAGCAACGATTTTGCAATGTGATAATTTAGATTTTGATTATAATTTAGCTCCCGATGAAGGCAAAAGCATTATGCATTTAGGAGTTACGGAATTGTTCGAAAATGAATTTTCATTAACGCTTTCACCTGTACCTGCTAGTGAATATCTTGAAATTTCATACTCCCAAACTACCGAAGGAATAAAATCTTTAGAAAGTTACGGAATTGTTATTTATAATTTGATGGGTCAGAAAGTTCTTTCATCTAAATACTTTACACGAGATAATAAAAACTCAACAAAGCTTGATATATCAATTTTACAATCAGGTGTTTATTTCGTTAGACAAGGAACGGAATCGGGAAAATTTGTTAAGAGATAAAAAAGAGGGTAGTCTCTATTACAAAAATATCGTTTAATATTTTCTTCTTTGTAATGCTTTTCTGTTTCCAAGCTAGAACTTTGGAACTATACTAAAAATTTCGCTCCTCAGGAGCTGAAATTCTCGATTCTTAATATGGACGCCACTTGGCAAGTTGAGTCCATCTCAAATTATGTTATCGCGTTAGCGATTAAATTATGGTAGCACATTCGCATCCTTATGTGATTGTTATCGCGTTAGCGATTATATTATTCTTTCTTTGGCTTTAGCTGATACCAGAATGAGTTGGGCTCAAGCCCCGTTAAGTATGTGCACATCTCATTTTCCCACGAGCTGAAGCTCGTGGCAATTCATTTCCAAAAATAATAGAGTGAGTGTATCACATTTTCCCACGAGCTGAAGCTCGTGGCAATTCATTTCCAAAAATAATAGAGTGAGTGTATCACATTTTCCCACGAGCTAAAGCTCGTGGCAATTCATAATAGAGCATATCTTCATTTCTTTGCTCTTCAACTCTTAAACTTTTCAACTCTTCAACTTTTTTCTCCCATACAAAATTTTTCGCATTTCCTATAAAAATCGTTTCGAAACCGTTTTAATAATATAAAATTTTTGCTGTTTATCTTTATGATGTGTTCTTTGACAAATCGGGGGAAACTGTAGTGAGTATTGAGTAGTGTGTATCGAGAAAAGACTAAAGTAATTTAAAAAGTTTTGTGGTACGATTTCGTACGATTGTCATAAGACTACAATGCAAGATGTACAGACCGAAACCTGATTTTCTATTGCCCTAAAAGGTATTAAAAAAGCTGTATGACTTCGTACTAAATCGTACTAATAGGAAATTTTTGAAAAAGTTTAGAAGAATCAAATAATGTAGAAGTACATAAATGACTAACGACTAACGACTTACGACTTTTGACTTGCTGTTCTTATTCTATTTTATTACATTTAGCTCTTTTCGTAATACATTTCCGTTCGGCAGATAGAAAGTAACAAAATATACTCCGCTCTTAAGGGAACTTGAGTTAATTGTAAATAAATCCTCGCCCTGAGCAGAGAATGAATTTTGACTGATAACGTTTCCAAGAATGTCAGTTAGTTTAACATCAAAACATGAATTTGGGAAATTTATCTTGATAGCAGATTCGTCCTTTGCCGGATTTGGATAAAAATCGCCGATTAATTCAGATGATGAAGGTTGATTATCAACGACATTAGTGTTTGAAAAAGCAAAAGAATAATATCCATCGGGGGCTGTGAGCGGTTTTGTCATGGTTTTACCGTTATTTGAATTTGCAAGTATATAGTACTGGATTGAACCGGTAGTAGTATCATTTTGTAACTGCACAGAAAAATTTTGATTTCCCAAATCAGTCATCGGCAGTTCCTGCCAGTTTGTTTCGCCCTTGTATCTCCAGAAAACCGAAGCACTCTTAATTCCGCTTTTGTTGTAGATATTGGCGGTTAGAGTATAACTTCTTTGAGTAATTGAAATTTCCGGAGGCGGATTGTGGAAAATTCTGATTGGATTGTCGGCAGGTATCTGTTTTGTAATGCAGTGAATAGCTCCTCCCGAGCCGTCAAAATCCCTGACATCAACTGTAACAATTTTATATCCCGGGTAGCTGAGTTTTAAAGAATCTACATCCCGAAGCATTTGTTGATAATCACCTGCATCTTTGTTAGCGAATAAAGGTTGAATTATGGTTTTATTGAGTAAAAGATGATTTGAATAAGTTCTTGTGTAAGTTTCATAATCTGCACCATTGGTGTACCAGGTTCCATCATCCTTTCTGGGGAATGGAATAAGTCTGTCCCTGTAATTTGAGCCATCCGAACGCTTAAGTTCCATCATTTGAGAAATATTATTATTTACGATTGCATAATCCGGGAAAAATTTCATTTCATCGGGATATTTCGAAAAGACAAAATAATTTTCGTCGGTCATGTCTGCATATAAATCAATGTGACCTGTACCACCGTCATTTTGCAGACTTGTGTAAACATTTACCGAATTCAGGTTTAGCAGACTTTTCAGACTGTCATTAACCTGTGACACAGATAACGGTATTTTTGTTCCTTCGACAATATTCCCTTGTGAGTCAATGAAATACTGACCTACATCTGTGTTGTTGATGTTATAAACCATTGACGAAGTAAACAAATTCCCGGAACCGTCAAGAAGTATATTTCCTCCTTCATAGCCGACCGAAGTAGAATACACAGGAATACCCATTTTCTTACCAACATTTATCGGAATACTGTCATCCAGAGGTCTTCCGGAATAATATTCGAAATCCATGAAGGCAATATCATCATTGTCGTTATAGTAAAATGCCACCGGACCACAATCCCGATACCAGAATGAATTTCCGGGATTAACGAAAAATTTATAATGCTTTAAAGGATAATTTAATGCGTTCATGTAGTTTTTAACAACGATTGTATCCTCGGGATACCAGACATCAATCCACACCTCTGTATCATTGTCTATTGCATGAAT
>Ga0172370_10003096_pt1 | contig 23360 bp, 5 predicted proteins | sample LakKiv5m_FD_114538 | JGI IMG/M metagenome (GOLD analysis project Ga0172370, IMG submission 114538) | Freshwater microbial communities from Kabuno Bay, South-Kivu, Congo - kab_022012_11.5m | ecosystem: Environmental > Aquatic > Freshwater > Lake | place: Democratic Republic of the Congo...
AACGAACTAAAAATAGAGGCTATGTATCCGACAATGATGCAGTTAGTGAAGTGCAGTGGCTATTAGAGAGATTAATTGCACGCACTAACTGTTCCGATATGATGTTCAGATTAAATATGCCTGACCACATGCGCGAAATACCTGATATAGCAAGAAGATTAAATCCGTCAGCGCCCAGTGAACTGCTTATAGCCGGCATGCTGCATGATGCAGATAGATTTTTTGATGGTTTCTATGTCAGCATTAAAGATGAGCCGCCTTTTGATAGCCCATTGTATAAAAATTATTACAAACCTATACAGCATCCGCGCATGGCAGCAGATTTTGCAAGGCCTTTGCTTGAATTGCTTAAGATAGATGAAAAAACCATACAAAAAGCGGTTTTACTTATTAAAAATCATGAACTTGGAATAACCGAAGATAGGATTGACAAAACATTGCCTTTTACAGAAGAAGAACGGCGCCAATTGACAGAAGATTCAGCTATTTTAAAAGATGCAGATGCAATTTCTTCTTTTACGCCGGTTTTATTTGTCAATAGCCATAAAGCGCTTATAGCAGAAGGTAGAGCAGGAGATTCATATAATGAAGTATGGAACAAATACACTCGTGTCAAAGATGAATCCCGTAAAGTAATAGACGATATTATGGGGACACGTGTAAACGAATACCTAACAGATCCTGACGGGCAAGCTGCTTATGAAGTTTTTATAAGGGTACAGCAAGATTTTGCCGAATCCACAGCTGATGAAACTATTCAACGTAACGATGCCCAACAAATCACAGTAGAAGTGCTTGCTGAAAAACATGCTCAATTAAGAAGCTACCTTATAGAAACCTTCGCAGCGCAGGAAACGGACCGATATGCACTCATACTTTGTCCTGATGACATTGAAGCATCTTTATACCAAGGACTCGAGACTGATCTTATAGATATAGGATTCAAGAACCGTATCTTACGGGCTGCAACCATTAAAGAAGCGCAGGCCTTAATATCTAAATATAACATAGCAGCTATAATCAACAAACTCAATAATATAAGCATTGAAGACATTACAACATTATTGCCGGGTTGCGAGTATGAAGGCAATACAATATCCACAGTGTCAGATACAGCCAAACAATTAAATACGTGGCTGTAACTTATGTAATTGGTAAAGGTTAAAAAAATGAAATCATACCCATTCAAAAATTCGATTATTCTTTTCAAAAAAATAATCGCTACTATTATAATATATACATTTATATTTTCATTTCTATCAATATCTTCGGCATTAGCTAATCAAAATCTCAGGCCAATAGAAATATCGCAAGGGGGCAATGGTACTGCAGGTGCTATTGGTAGAGATTTGCAAATGCAAAAAGCCAAAACCCTTGTACGCGAAGTAGCTGGTACGGGTATTTTTAAACCAACAAAAACGGCATTGATATGGGCGTTTAAGCAAATGGCGGCATTCTATAAGAATGATGCCCAAAGGTTTAATAATGCCGTAGAATGGTTGGTAAATACTGATGCTATAACAATACACACAATGGCCAGAGAAAGTCAGGCCACACGAGCTCCACCTCGAGGTAAACTCATTATAATATACGCAGGTCCAGGGGCTGGCAAATCAATTCTTACCGCCCACGCTATAGATAGGATTCCATTAAAGTGGTTAGTTGTTTATACTACGCGTAATGCAAGGCCGGGCGAAAAAAAAGGAAATCCTTTTTATAGATATGGAATGACCGCGGAAGAATTTGACAGATTCCCAAATAATAAACTGCTATATATAAAATCAGGAACCAAAGAAAGAGGGTATGTAGTTGATGTGGAAGCATCAAAAAAACTGATGGTAGAAGGTAATAATTTGATAATTCATTCATGGAAATGGCCTGAGTTCATAGATAGATCTTCTGCTTTTGAAGGTACTGTGCCTATATGTTTATATGTGGACAAAGAAGCTACCACCAAGCGTCTTGCATACAGATTAATTAAGGAAGAAGCTGCCGGATTAGGTCTCTTGCCAAATGGTTACAAACTACCTAAAACATCAAGCGATGTAGATCTCGAGACTGTGGAAAAAGATTTACAAAAAGATGCTCCAGGCATATATAAAGATTATCTATCGCGCCTTGAAGACATAGATAAAACACAGGCTAAATATAATGAAATTCGTTCAAGCATAGAAAGAAAAAAACGCTTCAAATACCTTGTCGATAATTCAGGCTTTCTTGCTGCCGCAGAAAGAGACCTTATGTCAATCCTAATAGCTGATAGATATCTGTCATTAACACAGGATAAAAGAATATTTCCTGAATTTTTCGAACAATATGTAAAACGCTCCGAACAACTTAAAAATCAACTAGGGCAATGGAGTTTAAAACAACCAACTGCTACAACTACTAGTGTTACAACTACAAAACCCACAGAAACAATAACATTAAAACCAGCGGTGTTGCTAGTGGGACCGAAAGCAATGAAAGAACAGTTGGAGTTTTTATCCGGTTTTGAAGAAATCAAGGGTAATATTGAAATATTTACAGCTGCCGATTTGAACGATGCCGAAGCCATGCGCAAACAACTGGGAAATCGGTACATTATACTTCGAATATTCAATTGCACCGACTCCGACATACAGATGACCGAAGCAGTGCTAAAGCTTATAGGTAATGTAGAGATTATGAAAACAAAAAATCCTAATGAGATTTTGGCAATTTTACAAAGCATGTAATTTGTGAAAAAAATATTGTGATTATGTTGTAGTAGGGGCGACCCGTCGGGTGCCCCTACACAAAACGCCGACTAGGGGTATTTTTTTATATGGTATTTTGGCGATAATGGCGATTACGGCGAAAAAGGAACAGTCCGAATGGGACCCAGTACCAGGTCAAGGCAGAGTTCTGAAATGGTACAAAATATGATTCATAAAAACAAAAGATATTATGAATACATGCCTACATAAAATAGTATCAATAATAATAGCATTCTTTGTGTTAAGCCAGGCTGGTACAAGCTTAGCCCTGCGCGAAACACAGGCAGAACAGACTACTACTGGTGCAGTCATTGGTGCTGTTTTGATTACTGCGCTGGCCGCGGACGTAGTAACACCGCAAGAATTAGACAAACTTGCAAAAACTCAACAATTCGTATTTTTTGGTGTGCATCCTGATGATCTGGAAGGCCGTTTAGGTGGCCCAATAATAGAACTTGCAAAGCGTAGAGCAAAAATTGGACTTGGAATTTTAACTACTGGAACGGGCATAACGTCTGAAGGAAGAGAACTTGGAGTACGGAGTGAAGACATTCGTACAATTCGTAAGCTTGACACTAAAGCAAAAATCACTCTTGCAATGAAAACAGCTGAGCGCAGAAAAGAAGCAGTTCTTGGTGCTAAGATAATGGGGGTGACGGAAAAATCTATAAGATTTTTCCGCTTTGGAAGAGGCGATTCAAGAATTGAGGATTTAGATCAAACACTAAAAAGCAAAGTTCCAGAAATTGTAGAATATTTAAAAGCTCAGATTGCTAATGATAATCGCCCTTTGACAATTATGTTACATGATGAACGCGGAGATCCTCATCCTGCGCATGTAGCAGCAAGGAAAATGTTTTTAAGTGCAATTCAGAAATTTTCTAACAAAACTGGTAATGAAGTTGAAGTATGGATTGGAATGTTACCCGCTGATGATTCTACGATAAACAAACGGCTTCCAATAACACAAATTACATATCTTACGATATTGGAAGCATTTAATGCTCATCGGACTCAAACAATACGCCAGAATGCCGAGTTACCAATAAAACAACAGACAGAAAATCCAAATTGGATCCCTACTTTGCAACGAATGTTAGCTATGCAAAAAATTACAGGTGAAGAACAAGCAGATTTTGGCATTGATACTCAATATGTTATGCGGTTTCAACAGATAACCATCAAACCTGTCAGTGATGCTGTTGAACATTTTCAAGTTTCTAAAACAGGCTCTAAAGTACAAAAATCAAACACTTTAGCATCTGCGAATGGATATCTTGATACAAAAACCATCCTTTCTCAACAATTTGTTACAAATATAGAAATAGACAGAATTATAGAAACTCTTTCCAGAATGAAAAGTACAGAAGAGGTAACAGTATATCTTAATGAAATATTGACAGATTCACGAGGTCCAGAAATTGCAATGTCTGTTATAAGCAGGCTTGGGACTGTTGCTTCTAAGAAACTTTTTGAACAAAATCTCGCCCAAGATTTTGTAGATGCTTATGGGACACAGGCAATAGATTTTGCACAACTTGAACATCTATCTATTTTAAGTCGTTTATTATCCTTAGCTTTAAGCTCGGACAATTCTAATAAATTTGCTTTATTTCTATTTGGCTTAAAAAGTGATACTGATATACATATTTTGCCATCTGTAAGAATTCTAATAGATTCGGCACTTTCCATATATAATTTAAAAGAACCAAAAACAGTTACCTTAGTTATACCGGATTACGGAAGTCAATATATAGCAGAGCCTATAAATAATCATTTTGTTGGGCAAGGTTTTATTAATATTAAATTAAGGGAAATGGAAGATTTAAGAAGAATAAACAACAAATTGTCATTTCGTATTATATTTGTATGCGAAGGTGATGATTCACTTGCTGCTACTAAAAAATTTAAAGGTAGAACCACCCACAATGTATTAAACGAAATAATAAATAAAAATCCGAGCCTTAAAGAAAAAACGGCTTCGGGCCAACTTGTATTACTTGATTTTGGTGAAGATTTAAAAAATGCTGTTAAAAGTATAAAAGGCGGTGGGCAAATTTATGCTATGCATAAAGCTCTAAGTTATCCCGACACTGATATAATTCTTACTACTGATGCGCCATGTGAAGTCCCGTTGAGTCAAGCAGGGGTATTGATTACTGCAGCGTCTGTCAATCCTGACAAGGTCGTCATAGGCTCAAGGAGGCATCCTCTTTCAGCAGTGCAGCGTACTTTTAAAAGAAAATTTCTCAGTTCAGTTTTAGAAAAAATTACAAATTTATTTCTGCCAGAATTAAGAAACTTGTCAGATAAACAAATGGGGTATAAGGTCTGGCCACGGTCAATAGCCGAAAAAGTTTTACCACCCGTGTATCAAAATAATGGCCAAATTTTTTATGATGGAAATTTTGATTACGGCCGTACGTTTGACACAAATTTACTAGCTAGAGTTGCAATAATAGGTTACGGGATAATCGAAGAACCAAGTATAGTTATATCAAGCCGAAGTGTTACTTATGGTTTACGTGGCAATCTGTATTTTTTGGAAGCTTTGCCGAAACACAGCAAAGATAGGTCCATTTTTAAAAAGAGATTTTTTGAAAATATAGAAAATGAAAACAAAGCTAGGATTGATAACTGGGTTAGCTACGCTAACGATTTAATGAATAACAAAGATACGATAGTAAAAGATAGTAGCTGGCAAAGCATTGTTTACATGGGTACGAATGCAGTAATTAAAAAGCCAAATACATGGAAAGATATATTTACAATATTAGTAAAGAAATTTAAAAATGTAAAAACTCCTCCTGGCTTAGAATTTAAAAAGCAAAAAATTGTAACTGCAAAAGACTATGCGACGCTTGCATTATGGAAGATTTTCACTTTTCACAAGACGAACTCTGCACAATTTAAAGAAGCTCGCCAATTGGCAACAAGGATAGGAGGACTCGCTTTACCATGCGGACACGTGTTGATCAATGGCAGATATCACATGATACAGAAAAAAGATGTTGCACTTTTTGACTATTTTTTTCCATCCGCCTTTAATATAAAAAAACCAAATAGTGATGAAGTTTGTAATTTAGTAAAACAAGCTGTAGACATGATGATGTCATTGTGGAAGTTGGGTGTTTTTCTTGATGATTTTCAGTTTCCGCAGAATTTTGCCATAGAAGATGGACATATTTACCTTGCTGATCTCGGAAGACTTTCAAGCAAAAAACCTATATTACCATTAAGTTTTTATAGAAAAATTTGGAGACTGTGGGTATGGGAAGGCATATGTAAAGAATACCCAGATGCGTTCGATCTTTATGAAAAGTTGGCAAATCAATATTTTACAAAAGAAAATTTAGACAAATGGTGGAATAGCGAAAAGGGTTATCCTGTTTCAAATTTAACACTTGAGTTTCCTTCAAAGAATGATGATAAATTTTATTCTCCGTCTATTCATAATAACAAAACACAATTAACACTTATTCAACCGATACGCGTTATTGCTACTAGTGCTAAAAACCGAATAAGGCTAAAACAGAAAAATAAAAAAGATAAAAATACTGTTTTTGTACCCCATAAAGAAAATATTACTTTTTTTACTGAAATGTTAAAAATCATGAGAGAAACTGCGAAAGTCTGGAATAAAAAAGAATTGTCTGTTGGAGAAAAAGACGTAACTATGGTTTTAATGGACGGTGGTAAAGGCATGCGTATGCGTAAAAGTTTACCCGCAGGCGCTATTGATAATTTTTCTTCAAAAGGAGACATTTGTGTTATGGGATCTAGAGTGCGCGACATTGGCGTCAAACAAATGAGATATGTGCTGCCTTTTTTACCAAAAGGTAGATGGTTTGTAATAAAGACGTCCGACGAAGTTTTTATGCCTACAGAGAACGATATACAGCATATTAAAGAAGATTTTGAAAGTCAACCTGGCCGCGGTATATATATAATAGGCTGGAGAAACTGGCATAAAAAAGAAAAAATTCTTGTAAATTTTGCAGGTAAAATTTTATCGATGGCCTACCATAGCAGGGTACCAGCTGTAAGAAGTGCCGCGAAAAAAATATTTGATGCCTCTACATATTTTTTAAAACGCATTCGTAGTATAGACAAAAAACACCCCTACTTGGTTATTATATCAGAAGATATGTTGCCTTATTTTGAGAATCTTTATTCTGAGAATTCTGGCAATTCTATTTTTGATAAGGATGCTGTATTAGATACTGATAATCTATACCTTAAGGTACTTAGGCCTGCAATTATAGGTTATGATTGGATGTGGGATATGTTGTATGAGAAAAATGGCGATCACTCTCGTGAACAATGGGATTACTTACTTAGAGCCGGCAAAGTGCTTTCAAATGCAAGCAATGATATAGGCGTAATACAGTATAATGGCGCATGGTTTAATTTAAATACAGCAAATGATCTATCTAGTTTATATAAAGCGCTGCTACCAGGAGAGTCGTTTTATGAAGCTCGCAGGAATTTATATGAAGATATAGGGATTTTAGATAAGGATGAAGTTATAAATTCACATATAAGCGATCAAATACGATTTAGCGGTTTTCATTTGATATATGATAGTAAAATTAAATCTGATCCTGGAGTTATAATTAATGCTGGTTCAGGTACAATTATGGATAGATGTAGACTTTGTTTCCACGGAGAGCCTGGTACGATTATAAATATTCCAACAGGCACTGTTTTTGTAGGAGTAAATGATGATATTACAGCAGAAAATGTCCTTAATAAAAAATGCCGTTTAGATAAGGTTGTTGAAACAGTACCAACTATTGCTAATGCCAATGGTAGCGAATCCAATCATAGTTTGAACCGCTTAAAAGAGCTTCGCAAAAATGTTACATTCAAAATTATGCATAATAATCCGATGCGCATCGATTTTGGTAGTCTAGAGCAGGATATCTATGAATTGGCAGACTATCTTAGAGATGAAAAATTTTCAAAAATAGCTGAACAAATTCTTAGGGATATTAGCTCAAAGATACCCATTCCTCAACCTATTGCTAAAATAGGAGATCTCGAAATACATGTCGCAACGCTTCCGATGATTATTTGTTATTTAGATGATTTAGCAGAAGGATTTACACGAGAAACAAAAGGTTTTCTTGAACCAACAAGCAAAGAAGAATTAGTCAGGCAGTTAGTTTACGTTGCAATTAACGACACACCTGCAAAATTTGACTTACGTGACAGATATCATGGTTATGGATTTCTTGCTCTTGACCCTGAAAAACATATAGTTGGATATTATCAGGCATCTCCGGAAAAGATTATAAAGAATATTCATAATGATGGGCAAATAGACTATTATCCAGTAACTACTCATTATGGACAAAAAATATATCTGGATTCCAGGTTTTACCGTGGACAACGCGCACCCATATTACTTGGAGAATTTCTTTTTTATTTAAGCATAAGAATGGCTGAATTTGATGGTTTAACATGGGGAAAGGCGAAAACGAGCAGTAAACCTGGAAATGAAAATGTGATTAGTTGGCATCGGAAACGTTATCAAGATGTAATAAGAGTAGACGATTTTATGTTATGTAGTGGGGAAATAAAATATGCTCTAACTCAATGTGAACATCGAATAAAAGGTCTTCATAGGGAAGAAGTGGCAACAGAAGCCTTACTCAATCTAGCTATAAGACGAGCATATTCGAACCTTATTAATAATAATTCAAATCAAAAGCTTCTTGAATTAGTCCCAAAAACTTTTGACAATCTTATTTATGAAAAACTTAATAAAAATTTAACTTCTGGTAGAACAAAAGAACAAATCATAGATGCAATTGCTGTCTTTAGGCAAATAGAAACGGCCTATGTTCAAAATAAGCCATCAGCATATATCTCACAGCAAGAAAATGATAAAAATTTAGATGAACTTTGGCAGAATTTTACTTCACAAGCATCTAATATGAATCTTTATTTTCTAGACAGAAATATATTTTTTGAAACCAACGAAGTATTTTCTGCTTTTAAAACAAAACAAATAGGAAATAATGTATCAGAATATTTAAAAAAGCTTGGCGTATTATGTTTATTTTTTAACAGAGAAGGCATTAAGGGTAAGGGCCATGAAAAGGCGGCAGAAGATCTTTATAAATCTTTGATGCGTGCAGCACAAAGAGATTATGTAGATGAATTTGCTAATATCCTTGTTCAACTGAAGCAATTTGGCTGTCAACCATTCACATTTTCATTGCAGCAAAGGTTACTAAGCGACAAAATTGCAAAATCTGAGAAAAAGACCGTTACAGTTGCCATACACCAACCTGGATATCTTCGTTATAAAGGATTTTATAATAAGATGGCTGGTTCAGATATTTTTATATTGTATGATTGTGTTCAATATGTTGATAGAGAGTGGCAAAACCGTGGCCTTATTTTTAAATCTTACGATCCTATAGAAAATAAAGAAGAAGTAGAGTGGCTTTCCGTCCCATTAAAAAAAGGCCATCAGACGGATATCATTTCTGAAAAGAGAATTGCGTGGCAAGAAAACTGGCAAAGCGCGCATTTAAACAAAATAAAAAGGGTTTATTCTTCAAGTCCATATTTTGAACAACACCGTCGTTTTCTTAAAGTTTTTTATTCTATGCCATGGAATTCAATGTCAGAAATGGAAGAGGCATTAATTCGTTATGAAGCTAAACAATTAGGCATTGATGTGCCAATAATAAGAAGTTCTATGCTTGACATAAATGCAGGTTCAAAAAAAGGAGAACGTCTTTCTTTAGTAATTCAAAAAACACTTGGCAAAAAAATAATAGAAGATTCTAATGTTAATAAAATATATCTTTCAGGCAAAGGCGCGCTTGAATATATGAATGCTCCAGCACCTAACGGCAAGCTTCAAAGAGATTATCTTCTAGAAACCGGCATAAATATTGCCTATCAGGAATTCACTCCACCCCGTTATATAAGAACACAAATGCCAGGAGAAATAGTCCATCCGGGAACTACTACCTTAGACCTAATTTTTAATATGGGGCCGAATGCAAAAAATCTTATTAGTAAACCTGAAATTCACTTAACACAAGCCCATGCTAGTGGGTTAGGAAATTCAGATATAGTAGCTATTAGATCTAATGCGGTAGACACCGCTATTACCGATGGCTTAGGTATTATGTCTACAGCAGAAACTACAACTATTACTACGCCTATTACACCAACTACTGTAACTACTGCCGTCCCTACACAAGCCAAGGCTTTGGGCGAGGCTGCTTTAGTTATAGGCCCTGATGATGCCACGCGTATGGATATGGCTGTTAAATTACAAACCTCAGGCAGATATGCGACTGTTATCACTGCTACAGATGAAGCTGACGCAGTTGGACAAATTAGAGAAATAGAAGACCAATATACAGTAGGCCTTGTTGTTGATTGCACAGGTTCAGAGGTTAATCTTGTAGATGCTATAGCAAAAGCTATCGGCAGCGCAGAAATTCCAGGCATCAAAACAAGGGCTCCGGAAGAAATAGACGCTTATTTACAAAGCGTGTAATATTTCGACAACGGGTATTATTTAATTGTAGGGGCGAATGGCCATTCGCCCCTACACAAAAACCGACTAGGGGTATTTTTTTATCAGGTATTTTGGCGATAATGGCGATTACGGCGAGAAAAACTATGAATATCTACAAATTTAAAAAATTAATAGCAATAGTCACCCTGTGTGCATTCGGGGCTTCCTTTATGCCTGCAGCGCCTGTTTTTGCAATGCCGCCATCAAACGGCCAGGCAGGAAACCTCAGACAGATGCAATCAGGCAATGCAGAAGCGTTAACAGGCGCCATGGGAAAAGAAATCCTGGCAGAAAACCGCCCTGCTTCTGCCAGCGGAATACCTTTTAGTTATGATAACCTTAGGAATTTCATAAATAGATTAAGTCCCCATCTTCAAAAAGCTGTTGAAGAAGGAACAAAAACAAATGTAAAAGATGACGCGGGTCAGGTTGAACAAGTAAGTCTTCATTATCCTTTTGGCTGTAGCCAGGCTGCATTCGTTGCTAAAGAATTACTTTCTTTGAGGTATGAAAATCAGATAGAAATTAAAGTAATCGGCGGTTACCATAACAGGTTGGTAGAACAGGAACTAGCAGATGGCGTAGAAGAATTGCCTTCAATTACTGCGCATTACGTTTTACTTATAAAAAATGTAAATACTGGTGAACAATATTATCTTAGTTTTTTTGAAGGCCAGTTTAAATTTATATATAAAAACAGACCTACTAAACTTGCTGAAGACATAAATACAGGTGAATTACGACTTATCGCGAGGCCTGATTTTCTTCAAGAATATAAAAATGGGGGTTTTGATAACGTACCTCCTTTATTATTTAAAATTGAAAATGACGATGATATTCTTACAAAAGGCGGCCTTAAAGTCTTTAATGAAAACAATTTAAGACGGGAAGGCCCTATTGAATTACCAAGTTACGAAATTGATAGAATTATAGAATGCCTTCCGCCGGAATTTAAACCTCCTATTGAGGGAAAATCTGCCAAGGCCGCTGCAATCGGACAAAAAGACAGAATTTATCTTTATTCTTTAAAAGCTATTCGCGAATTTATGCAAACTTACGGATATTTACCTGAAGGGGTTGTTTATGCTCCGTCACGAATAAATATTATAGGCGAACACATTGATTATGTTGATTATCTTCCGGCGAGGGTTTTGCCATTTGCCTCAGCAGAATATGGCATGTTTATGGCTTTTAGCCCAAAAAATAGCACAATGGTACAAGCTGTAAGCACAAAGCCGGGCTTTTCAAAAGGGCAGTTTTATATTAAACGCGCACCAAAAGGAGAAAATTGGCTTGGCTACCTGGCTAGACGCGGCAAACAGCCAACAAACTGGGCATCTTATATGAAAGGATCTTATTTTTATCTACAGAATCAAATACCCGATAAAAACCTGAAAGGTATGGATAGTCTGGTTGTTTCAAATATACCTGTTTCTTCTGGCGCAAGCTCATCATCAGCGCTTACGGTTGCCTCCGGATATGCCTTTAGAATGGCTAATGGCCTGCCTATTGATTTGGATGAATTGGCTGAGTCCTCATCAAAAGCAGAATGGTTTATAGGTACTCGCGGCGGCAAAATGGACCAGGCGACAATTTCATTAGGCCAGGCAGACAAAGCGCTTTCAATGAGATTTGAACCTTTTAGCGTAACACCTATCACGATTCCGAATGGCTATAAAATTATAACATTTTTTACAACCAAACATGCCGGCGGAAGCCAGCTGGACAGCGAATACAATGAACGTTCGTCAATATCCCGTTTTGTAATCCCTTCGGCATTAGAAGAAATATTTACAAATAAACCCAAACTTAGGGCTGAATGGGAAAAATTAAAAAAAGCTATGGAAAATAATGAACTGGAAATTATAGCCGGCTTAAAAGATACTATTGAAGAAATAATAAATCTATTGCCGGAATCATTAACCCTGGAACAAATTAAAGATAGATATCCATCCGCATTTGCTGAAATTGAAAAAGAAAAAACCGGCGCATATAAAGCATTATTTGAACTTAAACAAAACGAACCGTTAAAAATAAGAGACCGCAGCCGGCATCATATAGAAGAAATTATCAGGGTAATCAAAGTAGAAAAATTGTTAGTCCAAGCCAGCGAAGCACAACAAAGTGACGATTCTAAGATATGCGAAGCAAAAATGCAAGAGGTGGGCAAATTATTGAATGAAACTCACGCCAGCCTGCGCGATTTATACAATCTTTCTACGCCAGATATAGAAGAAGTTATCAAAATTGTACATGGTATACCGGGTGTTTTTGGTGCCAGGTTGATGGGCGGAGGTTTTGGAGGCAACGTAGAAGTGTTAGTGAAAGATGATGAAGAGGCGATCAAAACAGTGATTCAGGCCGTAAGAGACGATTATTATATACCACATGGCAGAGATGGCATAGCGGAAGGCTCTATAAATATCCACACACCTGGCAACGGTGCATCGCATATCCTCACAAAAGATATTAAGGGAATTACCGTTCAAGACAGACAAAAACTACAAAGGCAGTTAATTATGCTTCTAAGCGATCCATTTAATATAGGAGCAAACAGAGAGCTGATAGACACATTGATTGAACCTTTAAGAATTTCGCGGCAGGTTTTGCCGGTTATCATTGCCGCAGGCAAAGGTAGCAGATATCAAAATAGTTTGCCGCAAGGAACAAAAATACATTCTAAGGTTGTTGCTAAGATCAACGGCAAGCCTTCTATTAGAATTGTTCTTGAAACTATAAAATCGCTTTATGATAAAGATATAAATTTCTTAAAGCCTGTGGTTATTTATTCCCAAGATAACGAACAAGAAATTAAAGAGGCGCTCGCTGGTTATGATGTGGATTATATTTTGCAGGATCCGGTTGTCGGTACCGGTCATTCAGCACTACAATTACGAAACAAAACAGAATATAGAGATTTTAATGGTGATCTACTGATTTTTTACAGCACTAATCCGGCTATCAGGCCTGAAACTCTTTCAGAAGCCATAAAAATAAAACAGGCTCTTGATCATTTAAAAATAACTAATATATATAACGAGCCTGAAATAACATTTTTTAGTGGTGCCAGATGTGCGCTAGTTTATCCGGCAACATGGCGTAGGAAACCTTACGCACCTCTTAAAATTGATTCATATTATAAAACTCTGGTACTGGATAGCCAGGAAACTCATCTAGAAGGAGCACAAGCGCCTAATGGAGGATTAGACAATATCGGAGCATATATAGTAGATGCACAATATATGTTTGAAACATTGGGCTCTTACGATACAGCATTTAATGGTACAGAATATGTTGGTCGACCAAATGGAGAGCTTGGTTTACCAAATACGCTTGGGCATGATTTTCCGTTGGAGGGAAAATTAGTTATTGCCGCACCAATAGCAGATGAGCGCGAAAGTATTGGAATAAAAACATACGCTGATACCAAGCGAGCTGAAAAAGCTATTGCTGAACTCGAAAAAATAGAAGCGCGTGCCTTAGGTGATGAGGTTGAACAAAAGGCGATTGAACTTTTCGGCGCAGGAACCGAACACAACAGGCAAGCAGAAATTGAATTGGAAAATTTTCTTGTAGAAAATGGCGAGGAGGCAATACGCATATTTGTTGAACTTATAGAAAAGGACCGCCAGGGAAAATCAATAGGCCCGTGGCAGATACCTGCTTTTGGTGCAAGAGCGCCGCAGCCAGGCCTTAGATCAATAAGTATAAGAAAAGATGCTAACAACAGAAATATTGTCTATGAGGTGCCGCAGGATGTACCTAAGTATTTGGAGCAAGAACGCCTGAAGATTATGGCGCAGGTTGCTATCCAGAGGGCGCTTGGCAGAAGGATAGTGGTTGATTTTGGTATTGGCTTTGTAGGCGTAGCAGAGCTTGCAGTGGGCGCTTCTTCAAAAAGAGAAATAATTAATCCGGTTCCAGGCAATAGATTCAGAGGCACTATAAGAGGCGATGATTTCCCGACATTTATGATAGGAAAAGATCTGCTGGATAGTTCATCTTTATTTAAAATAGAAGATATAAAACGAGGTTACTCTCCCATACGCGCAGATGACCCGATACTGGAACCTACGCTTATGAATGCCCACAATCGCGGCAATCTAACTGCAACTTTTCTTGATGAAATAGTTGCAGTCGCGGATACAGTGCTGTTATCAATCCCACAGCATCCTTATAAGATCATGCCAGAACATCCTGAAATGATATTTGCAGATCCTAGCGCAGGCCTTAAAGTGCTTGAAACAGTTGCGCGGCTGCTGCCTCCAAATGCTTCATGCCTGGTTGAATCAACAGTGTTTCCTTTATATATAGATCTCTTTGCAACGCCTGTTTTTGAAGAGGCGCTGAAAACCAGGGGGTTACCTAGTGAACAATGGCCGTCTCTGGTTTATTCATTTCAAAGGCTTGAGCCAGGCATAAACTGGCTTCGTTCAAATAGAGAGCAAACGCGCATGGGTGGAGCCACAACTAAAAATGGCGCAGAGGCATTAAAGGCATATTTTGAGTCAATCGGTTATAAATATTCGCTTGTGTTTAACGTGGCAAGCGCTGAATACACCAAAGACAGCGAAAATGCCATTAGATACCAGGTTATTGCGGCAACAGCCCCTATTCAAACAATTTGCGAAGAACTTGGGCTTGATATTTATAAGATGTCTTCTAAAATTGCCGCTGAATCTCCTGATAAAACCAAAGGCGCAGTTTTAATACAGGCGACTTTATTCCCCGGAGGATATTGCGTCCCTGAGCAGCTTGGCCATTTGATATACGGACTTATAGCTACAAAGATGGACAGCGAACTTGATATTATGCAGACATATTATCCGGCGTTGGCTAATATTGTTTCTCTTAGGATGAGGCCTGAACATCTTGCAAGCTGGATAATTTCTGAAAATACTAAAATGGGCAAAACGCCTGAAGAAACCCAAGTTTGCGTAATGGGCGTTACTTATAATCCGCAGATAGACGATGCGCGCAACGGGCAATCAGAAATACTTGTGCGCGCGCTTGCGGATTTTGGCGTCACCAATATAACTGCGATTGACCCTTATGCCGCGAATTGGCCCCAGCTACAATTACAACAACGCTACAGCCCTGAATGCGAGTCAGCTCAAGGAAAAACTAATCAAGAATGGCTTAAAGGAATTAGATTTATTTCAGATAAAGATCCTTACTCGGCTTTAACGCCGCAGCAGGATGTTGTGGTTTTGGCAACAGAACATCCGCAATTCATCGGAAAAGGCCAACCTGAGAAAAAAAGGACTGATGGCAAAGGAAATGTATGGCCCGGTATTGATGCTGTAAAGATGACCGCGCGTATGCTTAATGGCGATGATAAAATTATAATAGATACCCATAACTTTTTATCCGACGAAGACATAAAAGAATTTCTCGCGCTTGGCTGGACAGTAAGGTCTTTGGGCCGAGGCGATATAGAAGAGTTAAAAAGAGAGATTGCTCCTGATTTTCAGCATAAGCTTTTTGCGCGTTTGACAGACGAACTCAGACAGATACAATCACATGCGCGCGCAGCAGGAATAGATATAGATGCCGCAATCAAGCTTTCAGAGGCAAGGGCGCAGCAGGCATTGTTAGGCCAGCCGATAACTTTTGGTCAACCTGCAATGGAAAGAGAGGATGAAATAGTTAAAAAGATTACAAACTCACAGGCTAATCCCCGTTTAACTCAGATGTCAGCGCGTTATGAAGAACTTGGGCCATTAATTGATTCACTTGCAGCAGAACTTGAAGCCGGCTTATGCATCATCACCGAGGATCATAGTAAAATGCTTAGGCATTTGGAACGATTAAGTTATATGAAGCATAGAATTGAAAGCGCAATTAGCGATAGCGTGCTTGCAGTCAGAGAAATCCTGAATACTGAAACGCTAAATGAATTATTAAAAGACCGGCAATTTGCCGCATTATTAGAAATTCTTACAGAAATTCAACATACGCCTGGCGTTGACGATCCTCAAGATATTATCAGAGATGCGCTAATAGCGCAATTAGAAGGCGCAAACGCATCTTTTCAGGACGGATCTGTTAATATCGGAACAAATTTTTACCCGATTTCAGAAACTATAGCAAATAACAGGCCAAGGACACACGGCGCATTAAATCTACAGCCGGGCATTGGCAATGAACCGGATTTATTATATGCGGCACAAAGATTACAGGCAATGCTTCAGGAATCAGGTCAATTGACTGATTTGGAAACTCGCGCTGAATTGTTCGGCTATCAGGAAAACCTGAAAAAATTGGAAGAGAGGCCCCAGGCAGTTGCTCACACAATCCTCACTGAATTGGCCGGCCTTGGTTTAAAGATGAAAGATGCGAGGGTTTTATTTTTATCTACGGCGTCCGGGCCTGCGTTAAATTCTTTGGTACAGATTCTAAAAAGTTACGGTTGTGTTGATTCAATAGCCCCTACTGAAACCAATCTTATCGTTTTTGCTGACAGGGGCATTAAGGATATAGACCCGGTTAAAATTGTAGCCCAAACAAATACAAGAAAAGGCGGTTTGGTATTTGACGCGGATAATGTCTTAACAGATGAACAGATAATGAAATTTATTGCATTGGGATGGCGTGTCGCAGGCATTGGCAAAGGCCATATCTATGACCGTGAAGTTAAAGATATAAAAGGCCAACCGCGCTATTTGCATGGTTTAAGTGACAGAATCACCCCTATATATGAACCTGATGTGGCAGGCGCATTAAATGAGGCACAACTAACTGTTGTAACAAAACTTGAAAAAGATCTCGCTGCTCGATGCCGTTTATTGGCAAAAATTTCGAAAAGTTTAAACCATGCAATTGATACAGGTAAAGTTAACCAGCCTGTTAATGCAAGGCAACTATTAGCCCGGCTGCGAGGCATTTCGTATATGAACTACGCATTAGATCTTGCAGTGGTTGACTCAGGCCGCGCAGTAGTTGAATTATTGAATGAAGAGGGCGTTCAAGATTTCAACAGCAGATTGGATACGCAACAAAGAAAGGCACGCGGTAACCGTCTTGAATTACCCGACCCTATGAATCCAACAGACATTGAAGCGCTACGCCATGCGCCAATTCCGGATAGCATGGTAAGAAAAGCCCAAAAAAGAATTTTAGAAGAAACCGGCCAAATGTTATCGGAAGATATTGTCAGGACGCGCTTACAAGATCTATTTTACAGGCGCTTTACTGCAGGCAACGATATAAAGGTTCTGCCGGCAGTATTTATCAGGAGGGGCCCTGACGGTAAACATCTTCAAATCAAAGTAGATCCTGATGCAAATCTGGCGTATTATTCAGTCCGCTTTATTATGGATGTTGCCAGAGGCAAGCGTGCGATCCCTGATGATTGGGTAAAATATACGGTATTAGTCCCTCTTTATGTTGTAGATTGTTCTCCTGAAATGCTAGATGAATCAACAAGAAAAACCTCCAATTATTTTATTACAGAACTCTTGATGAATTCTTCGCTATCTAAGGAAACAAGGGACTGGTTAATCAATGAAGTCCTTGAAAAAGGAAAAATACTCACTACGATAAAAGACAAGACTGCTGTAGAGCAAAGCAGGGTTGCTATACTCGCGCCTGTCAATCCTTATGCTGATATAGACAGTAAAACCGGTATCGGCGCCTCAGGCAGGGCAGGCATTTTGGTTTCTATTGAATCAGGGCATCCCGAAGTTATTGTTACCAAAGACGATTTCGGAAGAGAACAACTGATAGAAATTAAAGGAATAGGGCCGCTGCTTGGAGACAGATCTCCTGAAGAGGTTACGGGTATGTCGCGTCAGATTGCAGGCGGCGTAAAAAGGGACGCTGACGGAAAAGCAGTTATAGGCCAGACAACCGTTGGCCAGGTGCATGGTTTGGTTCGCGGAGGCGATTCAACAATGATTGAGATACTTATGGATCAGCCGGCGCATAAAGAAAATGGCGCGCCTGCAGGCGTAGCAGCAGCAGTATTTTACAGTTTTCCATGGCTGGCTGGACAGCCTCTTTCGCAGGTATGGCGGACTATTTCTTCAACAAGGCGGCTTGGCCATATGCCTATGGGCGGCGAGGAAGATTATGAGCCGGTAAAAATTGCGCGCGATCTCGGCTGGAATGCCGCTGAAATGCTGGCAGGCTTGGGCAGCGCGCCATATGTGCATATCGCGGCTGGATTAGACAATATAAGGGAAGGGTATTTTACCGACGAGGATAGTCTGGTTGATATAGCAAACGAAAGGGACCCAAGGCTGGCATTTAATTACTATTTTGACTGGACCATGCGTTTTGTACTGCATGGATATAACGAGGCAAAATCAGGCGAAATCGGCACCATGCATTTTGAATATCTCCCAAATTTTATGAATGGTTTTCTTGAACATCTTTTTGAGCTGCCCATAGTGCGCGATAACCCACAAATGCGCGAGCGTCTTATGAAATATCACTCTCTTGAACATTTTGAATCTTTTAATATAGAAGAATTTATGAATGATGTATTTGACTTTTATGTAGCATATAGAGTTTTCAGGACAAGGCTTGAGAATGGTTACAACCCGACACTAGATTCAGCATACACGAGTAATATCGGCAAAAAATTCAGGACACAAGGCGCTGCAATAACTGATGGAGATGGTAATATAATCAGGCTGTCTGCATTTGACGAAGTAAATGAGTTTTTAACAGCAGAGGAAAATCTATTAAATCAGGCAGAGCATGCAATGAAGGAAGACGGCTATGAAACCAGGAGTTTTGATTTTGATTTTGCCAGGCAAATACTTACAGAAAAACGAAAACAGGCAGATAAACTATATACTAATGAAGGCGACGAAGCAGATTTTAAGGATATATACAAGCTTGGATATTATAGGGCGCACAGGCAATTTGTGCATGGCATTATTGATGTGCAAAGGACTTCGCATAGAGTGGCAAGCGCGTTGATGCATCAGACAGGCGCCTTGGACAAGGCCGCAGTGCGCGCTGGAATAGCCACACAAGCTACAACGATTACTGTACAGGAACGCGCAACAGGCGAAGATAAAGAAGAAAAAGAAACCGCCACAGCCGGCGCATTGGGCATGCCGAAATCTATAGCTATTATCACTGAAACAACTATGGCTGGGCTAAGAAAACATGGTGTTGACACCGATACCTTCCAAAAATACGCCATGCCTGCAGCAAGAGAACTTTCGCATATAGCCTACCAAGATACAAATATGATCCTAGATGAGATTGTCTTTCGGTCAAGCATGGATGCCCTGGAAAAATTTTTTATTAAATTAAAAGAAAATGACATGGCCGCAGAATTACCGACGGTGCAACCTTATATAAACTCGATTGTAATTGTTTCAAAGCGCTCTAATAATAAATCGCGGGATTTCGGCTTAAACTTAGACTCATTGGCTGATTTATTTATCAAGTTAAAAGAAAAAAATATACCTGTGGATGAACATCTAGACGAAGGCATACGCCTAATAGCTAGGGTTGCCAAGCAGGAAATATTCACAAAAAGTATAAAATTTGCCGCAAACAATCTTGCGGAAAATGGCATAAGCCCTGGATCAGCGCTGGAATATGGTGTTTATTCAGCCATAATGCATGCATATCACAAACCAGGTAATAATGATTTAGAAACTTTTCAGATTTACCTATCCAGGATTGAAAGATTGGCACATCAAATTCAAATATTGCCGAGTCCGGAAAATGTTTGGCCACTTTTTATAGGCCAAACCGCTATTGATGCTTTAGAAAACGCTTATGCCAGAATAGAATATCATCCTCCAATGCAGCCTACGGAAGTAGCTCCTAATGGCCATTGGGCAGAACGCTGGTACGGCCAAACCGTATGGGTAGGCCCTGGCCGATACGGCGACATGGTAATTGACCCAAAACCTGCGTGGCTTGAAATATTAACAGTTGATGCGGACGCCAAAGGCAAAGATATTAATCCTGACCAGGCAAATTCTATAGGAAATGAATTAGGACAGCATCCTGTTTATCAAGTTTTAAAAACCATATTTACTTCAGAAAGCGGCAGGCGATCCGAGGGAGAATTGCAGCGTTTAATAGAAATGGAGGCCGCTGACTACGGCATGGATTCTGCTTCTTATTTAAATAATGATATTTTCACCCGGTACAAACCAGACATAATTACACCTGAATATGTAGATAGGATAAGAAAAAAACACCCCCCTAAAATCGTAGTCCAAAGCGGAGGCAATGGCAGTACTTTCGCTATAAGGGTCGCTAAAGAATTAGGCCTTACCGTATGCTCTTTATCGCCTGTTTCAGATGATGGCGGCGGTTCAGGAAAGATAAGAGAAGAATTAAACACAGAGCCGCCCGGCGATTTAGGGTATCAACTTTCATCATTGGCCGATCCTGCCATAAGGGCTGTTACGCATCAAAGGATACAAGACGATACAAAAATAGACGGCTCAGAATATACTGCGCCTGAACTATTTACAGACATATTAATTGAATTATTGGATGGCCAAGAAAGTGAATACAATCTTTTGCTTGCCTCAAGGGCTGAAGGCTTAAAACCCATAGCTTTTATGAGAGATTTAATAGCTATGGCCAAACTGATAAAAAATACTCCTGAAGAAAAAGTTTTCAACAGCCAGCTTGAATTAAAAGGCCAAACAATACAAAACTTGCTGGTAACTACATGTATGCAAGTGGCAGGCGCAATACCGGATGAAAAAGGAATGATAGGCGAAGGCCGGCAAAAAGTTGCTGAATTTTTGGCTGCTGAATTAATGCAAATACCGCCTAGAAGAGGTTACGCCATAGCCACTTCTTTGGGGCCGTTTTTAATGAACACAAACAGGCTCTTTGCTATATACAAAGATGAGCTGCCTGCTGATTTTATAAAAAGAGAGTTTGGCCATATAAAAGATGAAAAGCTTATACGCACAATTTTATGGGACGGGAAACCAAGAACAATGATTATCGGTGAGGCCAATTTCGGCGAACAATCCACCCGTCATAACTCAAAGATAATATTTAACGGCGTTTTACAGGGAAATCAATATACAAGGATTGTTGAAAATTATGAAGATGCGGCTAGCGTAATTTCTGAAAAATTAAAAGAAGAAGATAAACTTAAAACAAACCCCGCTGCTATATGGGCTGTAAATAGCGCCCCTGATGCAATAATTATTGCGCCGGGCAGCCCATTGACAAGTATATGGCCAATAATATCCACGCCTGAAATATTAGCGGCAAATATAGCAGCAAAACGAAAAGGCGTGCCTATAATACAATTTATTAACCCAATGCACACCAATGAAGATTTAAATTTATCCCTGAGGGATTTTTTTGAATTAATATCAAAAACCGTAAATTTTCGAGCTGGGACAAATATAACCATGGAAAATTGCATTACAGATATAATTATTAATGATTATGAGAATACTCCGGCAGTAGTTCGCAGGGTTCTTTCCGGAGAAAGAATTCTTTATTTAGGAGAAGAAGTTTGGGATCCAAAAAGCAGAGGTATTTACAATACCTCCACCGATGATATAGCTTATTTACAAAGAATTTTAGGAAAAGATCATGTTCATATTGCGCCGTTAGTGCATCTATTTAGGTCCACAATTGTAGGAAACGGCGTAACCCAGCATGCCTACAGGGCTAATTATATTGTAAGAATGACTTCTGATTATGTTAAAGACCTGATCCGAAATGCAGCAACAAGAAGAACTGCCGGCGCCAAGGCATCAGGAGCAGTTGTAGGCGAAGAAACAAAACGGCGCAAAGCAGCAAAAACAACAGCCTTGCTCATAGCCAATAGCGACGATGAAATATTAACAATTATTATAAACATAACTCAAAACAGCAACAGGCCGTTTGAGAAAATCATTCCTCTGATAAACCCAACCCAAGAGGAAGTAAACAATGTTATACATACTGAAAATATCAACCTTGTAATAAATCATACGGCTGTAAACTATGGATACGGTGGCTTACTCGCAGAAAATATAATTAAACCGGAAACGCCAAGCGACATAAATGAAACCGTTGAAAAAGTAGAGCAATGGCTGTAAGGAGAACAAAATATGGACGACATAACATTATTAAAGGCAAAAGAGGCAAGCAGAATATTAAGGTTGCCATTGTCAACACTTTACCGCCTATGTAAAACAAAAAAGATAAAAGCGATAAAGATAGGCAGGCAGTGGCGCTTTAAAAAAGAGGATATACTTTTATATTTTGACAAAGGCGTAGACACATCTATGACGCGCTACAAATCCGACGAGAAAATAGACGACAGGCGGCAGTATCCGCGCATAAATTGCCATGTCAATTGCGAATTTAAAATAATTTTTAACCACGCCAGAAACATCCAATCAAACGGAATTATAAAAAATATAAGCGCGGGCGGAATACTGCTTGAAGTGCCTGAAGAAAATTTAGCAGATATGAAAATAGAGGACCCTATTGATTTAAATTTTAATATGGAATTAAACGATGAAAACATGTTTGTCCGTTCATCCGGAAGGGTTGTCCGCACTAATAATAACAGCCTTGGAATAAAATTCAGGGCGCTTCCTTATGATACGCAAAGCAGAATAATTGATTATGTGGGGAAATAAAAACCAAGCTGGTACCGTTTACCAAGCTGGTACCGTTTTGAAAACACGGTTCAAAGTGTCCCCTATAATGGGTTTAACATTACAAAAAGTTAGCTAAATGGCAAATTTTATGGGATTTTTCTTGTTATATATATATGAATATGCTATAATTATGGCGTTACATCCATTTCCTTCGGTAGTGGATGTGCCGGAAAATCCAATAAAAAAAGGAATAGCACAATTTTTGAAGGCGACCAACGTAAGAGATGACTTTTGCCATAAAACCTCAAAGCCAAGAGAGCTTGAGGTTTTTGTTTTTTGTAAAATAATTTAAAATGTAGTCCCTCGTCCCAAGCCGCCAAATGCAAAGATTAGACGGCGGGGGACTCGGGACGATTTTTAAGCCAAAAGTATTCTACTGGAAAAATCGGAGGACATAATGCACAGAAAAACAAACTTTGTTCTAAAATTAATAACTATCATTGTATTACAGGCGTTTTG
>Ga0172370_10003102_pt1 | contig 23332 bp, 25 predicted proteins | sample LakKiv5m_FD_114538 | JGI IMG/M metagenome (GOLD analysis project Ga0172370, IMG submission 114538) | Freshwater microbial communities from Kabuno Bay, South-Kivu, Congo - kab_022012_11.5m | ecosystem: Environmental > Aquatic > Freshwater > Lake | place: Democratic Republic of the Congo...
AAAAAAAGAAAAAGAAGGGCGGCTTCCCTAGAAGCCAAGTATCTTTGCAATCACCCTTGCATCAAGGGCGCGCAAAATGCCGTACACGCCCGATTGCACGACAAAGGAAACAGCAAAGAGTATTGCGGACATGAGTATTGCAATCGCAACATTGCCTCTCTTTATCTCTTCCCACTCGTCAATGTCCGTTGTTATCTTGTCCAGTATGAACATCGCAATGTAAATCGCAATTACTGCGACAAGAAGCCCTATCACGAGGTTTATTATGCCTATTGCAAACGCCACAACTATCGCGCCGCTGCCCATTCCGGGTATTATTGACGCATTGAGCGCAACCACGCCGCTTTGCACAATGTTCGCAAGGGAGAGTATTATTGCGCCCATAAGTATCCCGACCGCAACGTTTCCCTTCTTGAGTTCCTTTATCTCCTCTATCCCCTTTGTCATCTTGTCAAACATCTTAAGGCCTATATATGCAGAGAGGAGCGCAAGCATGAGCCCTATGAGAAGCTGCACGCATCCAATTGCAAAAGATTCAAATACCTCTACTACAAGAACCATTTTTCCACCCCTCAAATATGCATCTCACTCTAATTTTTTGGCAACTTTTATATAGCTTGCCCGCCGCCTGCAGGCTGCCTATTCCTTCCCTGCGCTTTTTTTGCCTGCAAGGGAGCTTCCCTCTTCATACTCAACCTTCTCAGCCCGCCTCTCATGCCTAAATACTCCTATTGTGGAGAAAAGGTTTGTCGCAAAGACAACAACAAGCGCAATCGGTGCAAAGGGAGGTATCGCGCCCGCCATTTCCCCCTCCAAAATTCCCCCTCCAGAAGGAACTGCCGCATGCGCATATGCGGCAGCCGCAATTGATGCAAGCACAGCAACGCTTAGTCCCCTTTGCACAAGGCTGCCCAAAACCAAATCCGTGCGCGCAGCAGGCTGGAAGAACGAAAATGCCCCAACCGACACCCTTCTCGCAAGCACAATTGCAACCGAGAGAGCAAGCCCTACAAGGAGCACGAGCCCGTTTGCAAACTGCGCAGGCACAAAGAGCATGCCCAAATACACAAAGAAGAACGTGCGTATTAAGAATGCGAATTCCTCCTGGAAGAGCTTGAGGTTTTCCTCGTTTTTCCTATTCCCTATGAAAAACCCGAAAGTGAACACCGCCAATACCCCGTTTCCGCCAACAAAGCCGCTTGCCGCAAACAAGAAGCACGCAATCGCAAGCGCGCTTAAGTGCGCATATTTCTTGTACATTGCAGATATCAGGAAATGCCACACAAGCGCGCACAGCGACCCAAGCACAATCGAGAGCATCGCAACAAAGACCGCCATGTATGCGATTTGCTGCGCATCTATCTCAACCGTTTTCATCCCAACAAGCCCAAGCAGGGAAAACGCAACTATTACTGCAGCCGAGTCCGCCAATACCGCTTCCAGCTTTGCAATCTGGCGCAGCTTGTTGCCCATCTTCATCTCCTCGGACACAACTGCGATTATTTCCGGTGCGCTTGCGCACAATATCGCAGCCAAAAGAAGCGCATCAAGCAGTTTCCATGAAAACGCAAAATACAAAATTGCAAAGCTTCCCCCGAACGTGAGCGCAAAGCACAGCGCCCCCAAAAGAAGCACATCAAACGCATTGTCCCTCAAATTGTCAAAGGACAAGTTCAGCCCTTCCGAGAAAACCACCATCAAAAGCGCAAGCGCCCCTATTGGAGGAACAAAAGGCGCAAGCGCATTTGCATCCACAATTCCTGTGAGCGGCCCAATCCCTATCCCCAGCAATATAAGAAGCATGACGTCGTTTATGCCCGTTCTCCTGAAAAAGAGCGAACCCACTATCCCAATTGCAATGAGCGCGCCCAATGCGCCCACAACAAGTTCCCCGCCAGCCATAATCGCATTTTCCTTGCTTACTTTAAAAATCCGACTGTGCGCCCATTTTCCCCGCCCTGCAGCAAAAATGCGAACCAACTTTCCCTGCCCTTTCAAAAACTGCGAGCCCGCCACCATCGCCATTCCAAAAAAGCAAGCATGCACTGCCTCCTGCGCGCGAGCCGCCTATTTCAAAAACGCAATCGCGGCATACGCAACAACGCTCGCAAAGTCCCCGCTCGCTTCCCCGGAATTGGAATAGTGCAGCAGTTTTGTTTTTTCCGCCCCGCAGCATTTCGCATATTCCTGTGCAGCCGCAATCGGGGAATGCCCGCATATTGAAATCCGCTTTCCCTGCACAATTTCCTCAAATTCCTTTGTCTTCCCCTCCTCCAAAACCCCAATCGCATGCATGTCCTTCATGCGCGCGCTTTGCGCACTCTCATAGTGCGTGAAATCCGAGCTTGCAAGCACGAATATTTCCTTTTCAGTTTTCTCCCCAGCCGCAAAAATAGCTTTCCCAAGGATTTTTGCAGCCTCAAGGCCCTGTTCGCTCATGCACACAAACGCATATTTCGCATTGGGATTTATGCTCTGCAAAAACGGCAGCATCACTTCCACTGAGTGCTCGCTTGCGTGCGCAGCCTCATCCACTTTTATAAAAGGCGATTCCTTTTGCAGCGCAGCAGAAAATTCCGCATCCGGCTCGCACACCCCAAGGGGGGTTTGCCATCTCTCCGTAGAAATCCCAATCGGATAGCTGCCCGTGCCCGTATGGTTTGGTCCCACTATAACTATAGTAACTCCCTTGCGTTCCAACTGCTTCCTGCAGCTCTCAAACCCCACCGCCGCAGTTTTTCCCGAATACACGTATCCCGCATGCGGGCACACGAGCGCAACCGCACCTCTTGCATCCTGCGCATTTTTCTTCCCAAACTCCAAAAGTCCCTCTACGCTTTTTGAAAGTGCGCTCTTTGAAGAAGGATAAAACAAGCCGCTTACTGCAGGGTAGCGCATATGGAAAATTAGCACCAATTTCTTATAAAGATTAGTATATTGCTGAAAAATCCGTGCACTCCGCCCGCTTTCCTGCCAAACGCTAGTATCTTACTGAAAAATCCGCATATTCCTGCGCATCAATGTCCCTCACTTTCACTTCCCTTACTGAAATCGGATGCCACCCAGTTTTCAGCATCCCAATGAATTTCTCCAGCATCTCTTTGCTTCCCTGCGCATGCACAACTACTTTCCCTTTGTCTTGTGCATCGTTCTTCACCCATCCCTTCACTCCCAATTTCTGTGCAGCATGCCTCACGTATGCGCGGCACCCCACTCCCTGCACATTCCCATACAATTCTATTTCAAGGCTTTCCATCACACCACTGTTCCAACTAACAGCAGCGCAGCATAAAAAACTACAAGGCACGCAGCCGCAACCAAAACCCCGACTTTCGCCCTCACATCCACGAATATTTCCATGCAAGAATTCGTTTTTCCAATTTAAAAAGCTCAACAGTTTTTGTTCGGCGCATCCTATTCCAAATACTTCTACACTTGCCGAATTCTTCCCCGTTACCTTTAATAACGAAACATCCCAAACACCTGCGGTGAGCATATGTCAAAAACTCCTCTTAGCGAAATACTCGGCGCAGAACTCAAAACACTTGAAGAGAAGAACCTCCTGTGGAAAATCCGCCAGCTTCAAAGCCCGTCCGAACCCCACTCAACAGTGGACGGGAAGAAAGTGCTCATGCTGTGCTCAAACAATTACCTCGGCCTCTCAAACCATCCTGCCCTCAAAGAAGCCGCAATCGCAGCAATAGAGAAATACGGCGCAGGTTCAGGCTCTGTGCGCACAATCGCAGGCACAATGGATTTGCACATAAAGCTTGAGGAAACAATCGCACGCTTCAAGCACGTTCCCGCAGCACTCTATTTCCAAACCGGCTTTGCGGCAAACGCAGGCTCGCTTCCCGCGCTTCTCGCAGAGGGAGACCTCGCGCTCTCCGACGAGCTCAACCACGGCAGCATAATAGACGGCGTGCGCCTCACAAAGGCAACGCGCGCAATTTTCAAGCACAAGGATATGGCGGATCTTGAGCGCGTGCTAAAAGAAACAGCCGGAAAGCACAAGAAAACCCTGATAATTACCGACGGCGTGTTCTCAATGGATGGCGACATTGCGCCCCTTGACAAGATATATGCTCTCGCGCAGGAATACGGCGCATACGTGTACGTGGACGATGCGCACGGCGACGGAGTGCTTGGCGACCACGGGCGCGGCGTAGTGCACCACTTCCACTTAGAAAATAAAATAGAGTGCGAAATGGGCACATTCTCAAAGGGTTTCGGAGTCGTAGGCGGCACAGTCGCAGGCTCGCACGAGCTTCGCAAGTTCCTGCTGAACAAATCCCGCACATTCCTTCTCTCAGGCTCAGCGCCTCCTGCAACAGCGGCAGCGTGCATTGCAGCCCTTGAACTTCTTGAAAAGGACGACTCTTTCGTGAAAAAACTCTGGGAAAACACAAAATACTTCAAGAAGGAGCTTTCCTCGCTTGGCTTTAACACAGGCGAAAGCGAAACCCCCATTACTCCCATAATGCTTGGGGAAAGCAAGCTTGCGCAGGAATTCGCTGATGAAATTTTCAGGGAGGGCGTGTTCGCGCTCCCAATAGTGTTCCCAATGGTTGCGCAGGGGAAGGCGCGCATACGCACAATGATGAACGCATCGCTCTCAAAAGAGGATTTGAATTTCGCGCTTGGCGCATGCGAGCGCGTAGGGAAGAAGCTAAAGGCAATCTAAAGGATTCAAGAAAGCGCAGCGAAGTCCCAAAAAGCAGGCGGCAGTGCAGCTAATGCCCAGAAATCCAAAAAGGCAGCGCCAAGGCAATCTAAATTTGAAAAAAGCCGCTGCTAAGGGCAATCTAAAATTAAAAAAGACAGAAGGGGCGTCTCGCCCCAACTTATTTACTTATTTGCAGCACGCAGTGCACATCCCAAAGGAATGCGCGAGTTTGCACAAGCCCACCAAGAGAAGCAATACTCCTCCTGCAAGCACTCCGTTGCCCAGTGCACCAAGCGCGCCTGCGCCATATACTAGCCCAAAGAGCGGCTGGTTGCCCAGCATTCCCATTGCGCCTGCGGTGAAGGACAATCCGGAAAGGAATATGAGTGCTCCGCAGATTTTTTTGCACCCGTGTCCCATGCAGCATGTTTCATTTGTCTTAGCCATTTTAACCCCTCCATAAAGTGGTTAGAGGGCTTACAGGCGTAAGATTATTAAACCTTATAGCGGGGCAACGGGAGAGAATCAGATTTGCGTTAATAATTCCTTGTGCTTTTCAAAGTAGTCCCTTGACGGCTTCAGGAGTGCCGCCATCTCTGTGCAGGCCGCATTTTTCAAGTCCATGGGGTGCAGTTTTCCCGCAACATACGCTTCCTTAAGCTCAGTTGCATTTGAAAATTCCACGTCCCCCCCAAACTTCGCAGGGCGCGAGATTTTCAATCCTTTTGCATCCCTCATAATGAGCATTTCGCACATCTCTATTATGGGATTGTTCTCCACAATTTTCTCAGGGCAGTACGCTTTCCCTATTTTTGCCTTTATCTCGCTTTCCGTATCGTGCACATAAATGCAAGTTTCCGGCTTGCTTTTGGACATTTTTGAGGAAATCTCAATGTCGTCCTTTTCATTCTGCTCAAATCCCATTTTTGAGGGCCCGCTCAATCCCATAAGAAGCCTATGATGCAGCGCAACCGCCTTCTTTCTCTTGAATTTGTCCGCAATTTCCCTTGCCAACACATGCACTTTCCTCTGGTCCATCCCAGCGTGCATGAATTGCACGTCCAATTTGAATACATCCGCAGCCTGCATTGCCGGGTATATTATGCTCGCACTGTCCAGCGCGTCCTTCTCAGTTCTCCCCATAATAGTAGTGCACCTTAGCATTCTCGCAATAGTAGTGCTCTTGCAAATGTTCAGCACATCTTTCCAGTAGTCCGAATCGTACATTTTTGACGCGAGAACGTAGTTTACCTTATCCTCATCCAGCCCAAGGGATACAAACGCGCTCTTGAAATATCCCGTTGCAACTTTCTGTATCTTCTCCAAATCCCCGCCCAGCTTCCCGTTTATCCACGCATGGTAGTCTGCGAGGAAAATAGTGGGCTTTATGCCTGCCTCCAAGAAATCCCGCACTTTCAATGCAGTAACAAGCCCGCTTCCCAGATGCACTTTCCCAGAAATCTCAAATCCAATATAGTGCTTTGGGTGGCTATAATTCTCAAAAACCGCCTTCATCTCTTCCCTTGTGAGCGCTTCCGCAATGGGCGGGCGCATTACAAGCTCAATTTTCCTTTCAATGTCCATGGGATGAATTTGAAAAGAACAAATAAAACAGTTTGTGCCCCATATACACTCTCGTGATGACAAAAGGTGATCTCGCAGGGGGCAACCCCAATGACGATAGACGGACGGTCTGACTAGAATTCATTAGCCTGAGCGACATGATGCCCTCAGGCATTTACCTATTTTTGGGAAATTCGGTTAGGATATTGCCTAACTGCCTGCTTTTCGCTGTTTTTCTCGGCTCATTTCCGCGCAAATCATGCGCGGTTTCCTAGGAAATTCGCGCTACCGAGAAGGAGGCAGGAGGAGTGATGACAGAGGGTTAATCTGTTGCAAATTCGCAGGTCTGAGCGTCAAAAATTATAGTTTGGGAAGTCTTATATCTATCCTACTTAATCCCACCCATTTAATATGCGGCCTCTAACATCTATTGCCAGAAGTAGCAATATGTTTATAATCACCCATATTGAAACAAATTTTGCAATAATAAATGCTCCATTGGGCCTTGCATAAATCTCGCCGCTTTCAACAGTAATAGATCCAGGTACATATGCAGTTTTGCCATCTTCAGAGTACACAATATTAGGTTGTTGAATTGATTCTTGTGTCGAAGGAAAATTCACATCTACTGAATATTCAAAACGTTCGCTTACTCGCAATCTTTTGTTGCAATTTATCTCATTATTCTTAAGACTAATAATACTTTCATCACTAAATTTTACTAGATATGTCTCTCCTTCCAGCCCACCTGTTTTAATACACAAATCATACCAGTCAAGATTAAACTTCGTACCAATAATCTCCGAAATACTATCTTTCAAGGAATCGCTGGGCGCGGCTGGGATATAATTCCAACGACCTTCATCCAATCCAGAAGATATTTTGATCTTATCCCACGGATTGAAAATCCATATTCCAAGAATCACAGTTAACAAAATGGTGATAAAGAACCATACTCCTAATCTTACTATCCAATTCCACTGTTTAGAATGTTTTGTTCTCTTAACCTGACCAATACCCATACCACTATTTCACCAATACATATTTTATTCTAATAACCTATTTTTTAGAAAGCTTTTAAAGCGACCAAACTACACATATAGCTGAGATAGATGGGATGCAACAACTGCGGCAAATACGTCAGCGACGAAGTTTATGATTACTGTTTAGACCACGATATGCCCATTCTTTGTAGAGATTGCCAAGAGGATTATAAACAGGGTAGGCAACGGAAAACCAACGGCTATCAGCGCGTGGAACTGAAACGGAAACCAGAACCCACGCCACAAGCAAAGAAATTATCAGTAGCTCTGATCAAGCGCGGTATAAAGAATGAGCTTGAAGGCTATGACGGTGCAAAACATGTTGATATATCAATAAGCTGGGCTGATTTAGCAATTGAAATCGATGGCTCGCATCATCGTTTAGATGGGAAACAGCTTTATACGGATATTGCTCGTGCAGAATACTCTCACGAAGATGGAGTATCTACAATAAGGTACTCCAACGACCAAATAGACAAAGAGTGCGATAAAATTGCTGATGCTATTGCTATTGCCGCGCGGAAGAGATATCGCGAATTGTTTAGTAAGTATTAAATGAAAAAAGCCTAGAGGAAGTTGTTATGGATAAGACAAAGAAATATGACCTTTTCATCTCCTATGCCAAAGAAGATAAACAATTTGCATCCGAGCTTTTTGGAGCATTTACAAACCAAGGCATTAAGACGTGGTATGACGAAGAGAGTTTAGAGGTAGGAGATAAAATTCTCAACTCTATCGAATATGGTCTAAGAAACTCAAGATATGGACTCCTACTAATAAGTAAATATTACCTTGAAAAAGCCTGGACAAAAAATGAGATGGATATTCTTGTTAGACAGCACATTGAAGATAAAAAGCAACTATTTCCAATCTGGCGCAATGTTACAAAAGATGAAGTCAAAAGCCGCAGCTTGACTTTGGCTGGGATAGGGGCTGCGAAATCAGAGGAGGGTTTGAAATCTATTGTTTCCGGTATAATGAAGCAAATCTACAAGGGTGCGCCCACAGTCGCCAGATATTGGCACCATCCCGAGGGGCTCCCACTGGATGTATTCTTACGAGGGAATGAAGAACTAATGATTATAGGTGAAAAAGAGGAAGTTGCGGCTTCAATTTGGGATATTCTCCTATGTTTTAGAGATGAACATTATCCAATCGGAGTAGAGGGAGGAACGATACTTACTAAAGAAGACTTACTATATCACGCAGCTTGTAACCTGAGTGAAAAGTATCCAAATTTTGGGTTCATGGCTACTCGAATAACTGAAAAGAAAATAATGCGTTTAAAACAAATGTGTCGCGAAGCGGGATATAAAATTTCAGACAGAAAGAAAAAATAAGGAATGAAAAGCAACTAAAAAGTGCGCATTACCTACATCGTCACTTTTCTGCCACGCGGAAACTAGGTGTCTCTTCCGAAAACTCGTAGCTCAGGCAGACAAAAGCCATCCTAGCGTCCATCTGATGCGACTTCGTTTATCAGTGCTACAGGAAATTTAGCGTAAAGTTTCATTGATGTCACTGTCAAGCTACCCTACTAAACTTTTAAAAACTCAGGAGCGGGACTAATAGGGGAGCGCTATGTTAAACAAAGTAAGTCAAGTGTCGGTATATAGGTCAGGCTTACCTATAACTAATATTTTTTCATCGTTTGGGGACATAAAAGAAACGCGCATGACAGCCGCATTAGCATACGTTATAGCACAAAATCCGGTTCCATTCAAAGTGCTGTTAGGTATAGAAAACAGGGATAAAATAATGGAAGTTCAGCTAGAATACTGTTCGGAAGGCAATAGATATGATATTTCTATTTCTACGATGAAGAAAATTGTAGTGATAGAAGCAAAAGTTGGATTTGAGCAAGATGAACGGCAAGTGAAACGGTATCTGAAGCAACTTAAAATAGATAATTCATTGCCTGTTTCTATGGTTTTGCTAGATAATGGTTCATTTTATGGCTCAACATTCAAACAAAAACTGCCGAAACGAACTAAAGTACATTTTAGAGAGTGGAGCGAAGTGCATTCCATTCTTAAAAAAATTGCTTTCTCGAAAAAAGAGAAACGCAGAAATCCTTCTGCCTGCTTTTTAGTAGAAGAACTAATGAATTATTTGGAGGTTGGTGGTATGAGTTCCGAAGAACGTAAAGAGGTGTATTGTCGCGACCTTAGTGGGGAATCAATGGTGCTTTTTTTCAAACACCACCTATACAAATCAAACCCAAAATTCTTCAAATCCGCTAAGGGCAATTTGTATTTTGCCCCATATTTTACTTGGAATGCAACACAAGACGCTTACGAATACATGTTAGATATAGGCGAAGGAATATCGTATGTTGCACCTATTCTGGACATTAGGGTTTTGAAACGGAATGAGATCAAAGATTATCTGATATCTGAAAAACATGAAAATGCAAAGCAAGCAGCAAAAATGATATTAGGACAGACCAGATTAGGTGAGATTATGGTCGTTCGGTTAGGTAGACCATCCAGACTCTTTCTGACTCCGATAAACAAGAAGAAATTAAAAGCGGGTACGGGTGCTATGCCTTCTAGGAGTTTTACATTTACAAACTTATTAGAAGCAGCGATTAGAAATTAGCTCCAGCAGATATTATACTGGAGAAAGGAGCTGCTCAAAGTTCAATGTTCGGACGGCGATTAGCCCGCAGGAATCAACGTTTGAGCTGCTCAAAGTTGTTTATAAAGCATTGAGCAGCTAAGCTGTCCGTTCTGCTTCCGCTCGTCTAGCAGCGTATTCTTCATCTTGTTTTTCCAGATACTTAAGTACATTATGCGCAATGTTTGGCTCAATCTGAAGATTACTTATGCGTGTTATTTTTACATAATTATTGGCAGATAAAGCCACATCGATAAAACTAAATATGGTATTAGGCCTGTTCTTTACTCTGGAATATTTTTTCTTTTTTCTACCGGAAAGGTATTCCAAATAACGCTGAGGTAACGAGAACTCACCTTCGAAATTACCATTTTTTAATATAAATCGACCGTCCAAAAATTGAATCTTGCTAGAATTTGCATCATTTTCAGGCAATGTGCTACTTCCCTTTGATATTATGTTTATTGCAGTTCTACCATTAAGCATTCCAAGGTAAGAGTGGATTTGGTCAAAACTTTCTCTAAGCGCGGTTAATGCGGGGTCAAATCCTTCGAGTTTTATTCTTGATGGAATCTGATTTGGCATGAAATCGAAAATATACTTGCTGATCTTCTTAGCATCATCATAAGAAAGGTTTTCTAGATTAATGTGCTCGATTAGCTCTAACATAGAGCTATACACAGAAGGCACATGCACAGTATTTTTATATGAAACTAAAAAAATTCCGTGAGCAAAAGCAAATTCTTCTGCTTGATTCCTGAAGCCAGATGTGCTGAAAAAAGCGCCGCAATCCATATATCTTTCCTGAAAACGTTGCATAAATATTTCTCTTCTAGACATACTAGCAGTGTCAAGATTGTACCATTCGGATATGTCTGCAACTGCACCAAAAAAATTTCTAACTTCCCCGACACTAACTCCATTTTTCTTTGATTTGGCCTCTGCCAATATCCTGATTGGAAACACAAATGGAACAGAAAAACAGAATTCCCCAAATGCATCAATCTGATGGGTTGTGCCGCGCCCATGAAATCTGAATAATTGTTTTGTCAGTTGTGCTCTATTTTTTAGTTCAATAAAACCAGCTCGTTTTAGGAGCTTATCTATTAGTATCTCGAATAGCAAACCTCTCAATCTTCCCTTTGTGATAGGTTTTTTCACCATAAAATAATGGGCTTGTAAGCTACTTATATTGTTATTGGTATACCCGGATTACTTCATTATGCTACTAAACTGGGCATCTAAATCATGGCACATTTCTGCCACGCGGAAATGCTCTGTGTGTCTCGTTTACCCCGTAGCTCAGGCAGACGAACGAGAGCCTAGCGGACGGTCTGACGCTACTAATATACGACAGACGGACAAAAATTAGGGGTTTGCCTTACTTTTCATAGGCACTTGTCTTAGGGCGGGCTTGTAACGACAAGCTGCGCGCTATCTTTTTTAATTAGCAGCCACTAAATAATTTCATGGCATCAAGATTACTCCACCCGCAGCAGGGCTCAGGCAACGGCAGCAACCGCAACAAGGGCAATGATTTTAGGAACACGGACATGCACAAGCCCGAAGGCATTTTCAGGGGCGAAAAAATAGGGCATTCAGATAGGGAATCCCACATACGCAAGCGCGATGGCGTTATCTTCAATGGGGAAGAGATGGGATACGTTGACAGAGAGAAGCACGTCCGCCGCCCAGATGGAATTATCTTCAAGGGAGAGGTCGTTGGAAACGTCCGTGAAAATCAAGCGCGCGCAAAAGATGGCATTATTTTTGAAGGCGAGCAATGGGGCTACGTTGACGACAGCGGAAATATCCACCAGCGCGACGGTTTGATTTTCAGCGGCAGGATTATAGGCCAGATGCGTGGGCACAACAAGGAAGCCGCGCTTGGTTTCTTTATGCTGCGCTTCAACGAGCTTGTGGAACGTTTTGAGGCTTTGGAAGCAGAGGCGCGAAGTGCAGAACATAAGGGCAAATACATAGGGCAAGTGCGCCATATGCTTGAATATGTGCCAAAATACGACGGGCTTGGTGATTTTGATAATCTTATAAGAAGGCTAAAGCAGCTTGAACATGACTTGGTAAGCGAAGTTGAGCGCGCTCGCTCCTCAAAGGCAAATAAAAAACGGGATCTGATTAGGGAAGCGCGAAACTGGGGCAACTCCTCCGAGTGGAAAGCTGCAGGCGAAAAAATCAAGGCATTGCAGGCAAAATGGAAGGAAATAGGGGGTGCAGGAAACGAAGAAGAAAACCTTTGGCAGGATTTCCGCGATGCATGCGACCATTTTTTTGAGCGCAGGACTGCTCATTTCCAAGAATTGGATAAAAAAAGAAGTGACAATGCTTCCAAAAAAAAGTCGCTGGTAAGCGAAGCACAGCGATATAGCCACTCCTCAGATTGGAAAAATGCAGGGGAAGAAATCAAGGGGCTTCAGGCAAGATGGAAACAAATAGGGCATGCGGGGGATGAAGACGATGGGTTTTGGCAGGCTTTCCGCCAAGCGTGCGACACTTTCTTTGAACGCCGCACAAACCACTTTGAGGAACTGGACCGCGAAAGAATGGAAAATGCCCGCAGAAAAGAAAGCCTATGCTCAAGGGCGGAATCACTGCGCCATTCTGATGACTTAAGGGAAGCCATTGAAGAGGTAAAAGAACTACAGGCAAAATGGAAGGAAATCGGGCACGTGCCAAGGGAAATGGCAGATTCGCTTTGGGAGCGTTTCAGGGAGGCATGCGACAAAGTTTTTGAAGCCGCAAGCGCGCAGCGTGAGCGCAAGCAGCATGAATGGCGGGAAAAAATGCACGAAGTGCTTTCAGCCAAGAGGGAGCAGGCAAATCGCTTGCGCGAGTCAATTGAACACGATGAAGGGCTCGTGTCACACTGGGAAGAAGTCATAAGCAACTTGCATGACGGAAGCCGCGCAGACGAAATACGCGACAGCATGGAAGAGAAGATTTCAAGCGTCCAAGACCGCATTTCCTCAAAAGAAGAGAAGATACGGGAAATTGAGGAAGCTATTGGCGACATAGAAAATAAACTTGGCGGATAACGACTATCATTCCTTTACATAATGTCTGGTTGCTCGCGCAATACCAACTCTCTTCATTTCCTAGGAAACGCACTGTGTGTGGCACTCAGGCTGCCGCGTCCAGATAAAGATCGAGCGCCATTTCAACGTCTTTGGCAATAAGCATGGAAATTGCCCTGAAGTCGCCCTTGTCTGCCTTTTCCAGAGCCGAGTAATACGACCTTCGCTCTTCGCGTCTTAGTATTGTTGGCGGAAAGCCTGCGCGCATGAGCCTCAAGTTCATGAGAAGGCGGGCAAGCCGCCCATTTCCATCAACAAATGGATGCACTCTGGTCGTATTGTAGTGCACCTTAACTGCGGAATAAATCGCATCAATTCCTTTGCCCTTGTTGTTCAGTTCAGAATAGACGCTTTGCATGAGCTTGGGGACTTCGCGCCATTTGGGAAGTTTTACGTTTGAACCTTCTATGAAAACCTGCTCATGGCGGTAAAAACATGCATCATGCGGGCTTATTTTGTCCAGTATCACTGCATGGAGATTAAGCACATCCATCTCATTTATCTCTGATTTCCCATCTGCCATCTTCTCAAGCAGTCCTATTGCTTCGGCATGGTTGGTCGCTTCCAAATGCTCATTCATTGACTTGCCCCGTATAGTAATTCCTCTGCGCAGCACAAGCCAAGTTTCCCGCAGCGTGAGGCGGTTGCCTTCTATGGCATTGGAATGGTATGTCATGTCCACCTCAAATTTATCGCGGAGGCGCTTTACTGTTTCAGTTGGCATTGGGCGCATTTTTTCCAATTTTTCCAGTTTCTCATCAAGAGTTTTCGCTAGATTCTCATCAATCCAGCCATAGCTTCCCGCGTCAAATTCAATGCCCTCTTTTTTTGCGTAGTCCGAAGCTTCCTTTGAGTCGGGTAAATACTTGAGGACTTTCTGCTTTACCTTATCTCCTTCGCGCTTATTCTCCACAAGTTCATAGTAGTATGTGTTTCCCCTTTTCCTTTTCCTGATGAATGCCATGCTTATTTGTAGTGGCGAAGAATATTTAAATATATATGTAAATCTTCACCACTACATTTATGCCAAAACCGTAACACGCCCCCATTTCCCAGGAAACGTACTGTCCTCCGACCGTCTGACCAAGAGTCCTCCCCTTGCCAACCCGCCACCAGCACAATTATATCCCTTGCGCGGTTTGTTTTTCCGGTGGTAAGATGGGCTTTGTGGACGAATTCATAGCATTTCTCAACAAGCACAAAGTAATCGGGCTTGCAATCGCATTCATAATCGGCGCGGCAGCCGCAAAGCTCGTGAGTGCGCTTGTCGCGGACATCATAATGCCCATAATCGCAGCCCTAATCCCCGGAGGGGACTGGCGCAGCGCAGTGCTTCAAATAGGCCCAGTAAAACTTCTCATAGGCGATTTCGCGGGCGCACTAATAGATTTCCTGATAATCGCATTCGTGGTCTTCCTGGTGGTGAAGTACGCAGTAAAGGAAGAGGGAAAATAAGAAAAAAATGCAGCTGGCAGCCTACTGCATCAAGCCCGTGCATCTCCAGTTAACTTCTGCACTCTTGTCCTGCGACACAACGCACGCAGGAGAACACCCTTGCGTTGTGGAGTTCAAATCTATCCACCATGTCCTGCTATTTTCGTTGTACATGGAGATGCTTGTGAGCATTCCAACGTCCGTGCACTCCTTTGTCCCGGAAGCTATCTCCCTTGCCTCAAGCTCGCTCATGTCGCTTGGGAATCCTTTATTCTCCGGCTGTGCAACAAACCACACTCCTCCGTACCCTTGCCCGTTTATCTCACCAGGTATCGCATCCCCCTTCCAGTAATAAAGCGGCATGCCGTTGTAGGAAACTTGCATTGAGCTGTCGTTCCTTTCTACTGTTTCAAGCGTGCCTGGCAGCTGCCCCTCAACTTTTCCATCCGCAATAAAGGGCGGCCAAAGCTGTGCGCACGTGTCATAGCAGTTTGTTTTCCCAATGCTGTCCTTTGTGAAAACGTAAAGCGTCATTCCTTTCGCGTCAGTGAGTATGCTTCCAAGCTGTGCATTCTGGGCAACCATCACAACCGTGGCAGTTTCAATTGGCAAATCGGAAATTTCGGGTGCGGAAGGCACATCAGTTCCCTCCTGCGCATTTGCGGGCGGCATTGCAGCCTCCTGCGCATTTGCAGGAGGCGTTGAAGGTGAAACAGTTGGCTGCGTTCCTTCCTGCGCCGCAGGCGCCTGCTGCGTGCACCCTGCAAACAAAAGCAAAAATGCCGCAAGAATTACAAAAAGACCTTTTCCCATGCAAACCACCCCGAAAACGCAAATGTGCATCATACTCGCGCAAAAGCATTATAAAAGCGGCGCAGGTTTGAAGAAGCAGATGCCGCACTTCTATTTTCTAAGCGGCTGAATGATGCTCACAAGGTTCCCTTCGGTGTCCTTGAACGATACGTACTGCCCTACGTTTGGGATTTCCATTGGCTCGCCCAAAACTTTGCCGCCGGCAGCCGCAATTTTCCCCATGGACTCCTTTATGTCGTCCACCTCAATGACAACGGAGGGGCATTGCGCGGAATCTGCAGTTTTTGGGAAAAAGCCGCCATTTATCGCGCCTTTCCTCTGCACCATCCTATTCTCATCGGTTTCAGTAGTTGCTGCAATCACATAGTCCCCCATCTCTTTTCCAAGCATGTTCATTTGCCATCCAAATGCTTCTGAGTAAAATTCCGCAAGCCGCCTTCCATTCTCATAAGGCATTTCAAAGTGCACCACAGGATTCATTTTTGCCATTTTTATCCCTCCAATTTACAAATCCACCATTGCCTTGAATCCGCCGTAAGCCATCCTTTTCACTTCAAAGGGCATCTCCATTTTTTTCTTTTCCCCTTTTTGGTATTCCTCCATCTCTTTCATTACCTTGCGGTTCACGCTGTCGCGGTGCGCGCGCGATTTGAATACAACGAAGGAGAAAATCACCGTTTCATTGGGCTTTGCCTTGGCGAGTTTTGGGAACTTTGCAATGCTCATGCCGCCCATTTTTGGGTATAAGTCGTCCCCAACGCATTCAAAATATTCAAGCGCGCCGCATTTCTTCCAAAGCTTCCCCCCTTCCCTTGCCATGCTGCGGTATTTTTGCAGGTTTTTCTTTGGGACAGGCAATACGTATCCATCCACATATCTCATTGTCTCACCTTTTTTTGCCTTGATATAAAACGCAGTTATAATGGCTAGCAATATAATGCTTGCTTATAACGCAAACCCCCGTGCCCCAATCCCCAAAAACTAGACGGGCTCTTTTTTCCCGGCTTCCACGGCATTTTTTGCCTCTTTGCTTTTCATGCCTGCAGACCTAAGCAAATCTGCCTCGTACATCATGAGCACGTAATGTGCCTGCCAGAGCACTATGGATATTACAAACGCAAACGCCCGCGCATTCATGTCGTTGCTTGCAATCATGGCGCAGCCGCACGCAGCCACCCCTGCCATAAGAAGCCATCTAAGGGGGGTAGCAATCATTTTTACCACTTGGGGTTTGCAGCAGAGTCCAGCGTTCGCTAATGCGCAGCAATCCCATTGCCCATGTTATAGGCTATATTCCCTTGCTGTCTGCATGCAGACACGTGTCTGGTTTTGGACAACCTTTGGGCAACGTTTAAATTCCAATCCCCCCATAATCAGCGCATGGACTTGCAAACCCTAGTGGAACTTGGGCTCACAAGGCGGGAGGCAGGCGCATACCTTGCGCTTTTGGGCTGCGGCGAAGCAAGCGCTGGCGAGCTTGCGCGCCTTGTGCACGAGAGCCGCACAAACGTTTACGATTCGCTCTGCGGCTTGGTGAAAAAAGGGCTTGCAAGCTATGTAACTAGGGGCAAGTCAACCTATTACCGTGCGGCAGAGCCGCAAAAGCTGCTTGATTTCCTCCTGGAAAAGCAAAAATCCCTTGAAGAGGCGCTGCCGCGCCTCTCAAGCATGCAAAACTCCTACAAGAAAAAGCCCCTTGTGCAGGTTTACGAGGGAAAAGAGGGCATAAAAACCGTTTTTTCAGACGTTTTACGTGAGGGAAAAGAATTTGTTGTGTTTGGCGCTTCCGGAAGGCTGCGTACGCTTTATCCGGAGTATGCAAAAACTTACATGCGCGAGAGGAAAAAGCGCAGCATACGCTCCCGCCAGTTGTGCGCAGAGGGCAGCAAAATAATGCACTCCCCGCTTACAAAATACCGCACAACCCCGAGGGAAGTCGCAGGCCCCGCATCCACAATGGTTTATGGAGACAAGGTGGCACTTCTGCTCTGGTTCACGGAGCCTCCGGTCGCGGTTCTAATAGAAAGCAAGGAAGCAGCGCATGCGTATTGGAACTACTTTGAATTCGTATGGAAACTGGTGGGCGAATCGCAGCGCAGCAAAAAATGAATTCCCTTTTCATTCCGCCTTTTGCAGCTGAACTGTTTCGCGCTGCGGGTACGCGTTGGGGCAGTTGCCGCTGCAGCCCTTTACCTCTATTTTTGCGCCTGTCTGCCGATTCCACCCCACAGAGCCGGTTGCCATTGCGCCTTCCATCCCCTCAATCCCCCCAAGTTCCGCCTGCGGGCGCACATCGTCCAAAATAATTTTTCCATCCCTGCTCATCACTGTATCAGTCCTTTGCAAAAGTGCGCTGTTTGGGAACTTTATTGCCATCCTCCCTTTTTGCGAACCCTCCGTAATGCTAACGTACGAAAGCCGCAAGCCCCCTTCCCCTGCGATTGGCACGCATCCTCCCGTGCACCCAAAAAACGGGTCTGACGCCTTTGCATGCGTAATGTTGTACTGCCACCATTTTGCGCCGCTTTCATCCAGGTAAGCCATGTCGCATTTCAATGTGATTTCCAAATAATATTTCACGTAATACTGCTCGGTCTCACCCGGGCTGCCAATCCTGTCCAAAACTCCGGCTGCGCTTACAATCCCCTTCCAGTCCCCGTCAGCCGGGCAGGAAAGCTGCACAACCTTTGTTTTTTCCTCCTCCTGCTTTTCTGCAACTTCCAGGCTTGTGTTTGCGCACGCTTGCACGCCTGCGAAGTCGCTAATGCACACGGTTATTTTGTAATTGCCTGCGGTTGTGCCTTTTGGAACAGTGCCAGAGAGCGTTCCGTTCGTGCCCATAAAAATCCCAGTGGGCTGGCCGGATGCAGTGAATGAGAAAGGGGGCGTGCCTGACGTGCTTCCCCCTAGCGCTATTTTGCTGCATCCCAATTTATCCTGCGATGCAGCCCAGCAGAAGTTGTACTCATACCTGCTTTCTGTTTGCGCAATGCCTATCTCCTCAGGAAGATTGAGCTTTGGGGCGGGCAGGTTCACAACAAGCTGCATCTCAAAAGGGCCCCCGACCGTCCCGTTTGAATCCCGCACAACAAATAAAATCGGAAAAGTTTTGGTGGTGGTTCCAGAAGGCAAAGCCGGCGCACTGCCGCTTAGGGTGCAGCCGGAGCCGGAGAACGCAAGGCTGCCAGGAAGCGAGGTTCCTTCTTTTGCAGAGCAGTTATACGGCGGGCTTCCGCCACTAATAGTTATCCCGACGCCGTATGGCTGGCCTGAAACTGCTGCAGGAAACACTGAAACGCTGCTGATTCTCGACCCGGTATCCGCTGCCATGGCGCTTGCATTCTGCGGATTTGCTTCGGGCTGCCCCGTGCATCCAAAAAGCGCAAGTGAAACCAGCGCAAGGGAAAGAATAATCGCATTCTTCATCCGGACCACCAAATTCCAATCCGAATGCGTGTATCACATTTTAAACGTTATCTCTGTTATACTCTTAATGAAAAAGTTTTTCGGCCTTGACGCAAACCGCTGGGGCATCCTAATAGTGATAATGCTCACAGTCCTGATTGCCTCCCTTGACCAGACCGTAGTCGCAACCGCAATGCCCACAATAGTGAATGATTTGGGCGGCTTGGACAAGCTAAGCCTTGTTTTTGCAGCCTACATGACAGCGTCCCTAATTACAGTAACGATAAGCGGAAAGCTCGGCGACATGTTCGGAAGGAAAAAGCTTTACCTGTACGGGATTGCGCTTTTCACTCTCGGCTCATTTCTCTGCGGCTTTTCCCAAAATATGGACATGCTCATAACTTTCCGCGCACTCCAAGGAGCAGGAGCCGGAATGCTCATGGTGCTCTCCATGGCAATGATGGGCGATTTGTTCACCCCTCGCGAGCGGGGCAAATGGATAAGCCTGATAGCCGCAATATACGGGCTTGCCTCAATATTCGGCCCCATGCTCGGCGCCGCAATAACGCAGGCATGGGACTGGAGATGGGTTTTCTATGTGAACGTTCCGATAGGGATACTCACAATTTTCCTGATGCGCCGCACAGAATACAAACAAGCCGCGCTTGAAAAAGGAAAGCCTGATTTTGCGGGCTGCATTCTCTTTACGATTTTCATAATTTCCTTTATGGCATACGCTCAAATGGGCATATGGCCTCTAAGCGCAAAAATGGTCGCAAGCTTCCTCCTGATGCTTGTTGCGCTCTTCTTTTTCGCACGCCAGGAATCAAAAGCTCCTGAAGCAATCCTGCCTCCCTTCCTTTTCAAGAATTCCATTTTCATCACATCCATAATCTGTGCATTCATCCTAAATGCAGCCCTCTTTGGCGTAATCTCCTTTGTGCCCCAATACGTAGAAACAATTTTAGGTGGCGGCCCCATGGACGCAGGAAAAGCCCTCACCCCGCTTCTCTTGTCCGCAGTGCTCTCCATGGTGCTTGTGGGGCAAATAACCTCGCGCACAGGAAAATACAAGCTTATAGGGATAATCTCAGTCGCAATCGCATGCATTGGGATATACATGCTTTCCAGCCTTCAGGTGGGCTCTTCCTACAATGATGTGCTTCTCGCACTCACAATTCTTGGCATCGGGCTTGGTCCCCCAACCTATCTCTACACCCTAATAGTGCAAAACGCATTTGCATCCGCCCAAATTGGGATTGCAACTTCCGGAGTTACGTTCTTTCGAAACTTAGGCTCCGCGCTCGGCGTTACCCTAATAGGCGCAGTGATAAATTTCGTAGGAAACGTAACAACAATAACTACTGAAGCAGACCGCGTTGCATACGTGCACGGGCTTCAAACCGCTTTCATGCTCTCTTTTGCGCTCTCCCTGATATGTGTATTCCTTATGCTCACAATAAAGGAAATCCCGCTTCGCACAAAAAGAAGCAGTGCTGCAATGGGCTAAAAAGATTCCGGGAGGAAGAGCAGGAGGAAGAGCACATTAATAGATTTTCAATATTTACGTATTTATTGAAATTTAACTTTCAATAATGACAATCTATTTAAATATATATGCCTAAAATATGCACATGGAACTTGAAGATATAGTAAGGCAGAACCCATGGTGGAAAAACGCGGCGGGCTGGCAGATGCAGGATAGGCACCTAAAGGCGCTTGGAAAATGCAAATACGTGTATGAGAGGGAAGGTTACATCCCCGCAAAGAAGGGCGTGAGCGTGGTGTATGGGCCAAGGCAGGTGGGAAAGACAACCTGGATGAAAAGGCGCATAAGCGGCTTGCTGGAAAAGCTCAAGCCTGCCGAAGTGTTCTACCTTGATGCGGAGGGCATTGCTGACAGGTTTGAGCTGCAAAAGGCGCTGGAAACAATCGGCGCATTGTATTCCCCAAAGCACATTTTCATTGATGAGATAAATTCAGTGCATGAGTGGGAGAGGGCGATAAAGGCGCTTGCGGATGCGGGCTTTTTTGATGGGAGGTGCGCAATTGTTGGCGGCTCAAGCTCGCTTAACATAATGAAGAAGGCTGAAAGGCTGCCTGGGCGGCTGGCTGCAGGGAAGAACAAGTACAGATTCCATCCGCTTAGCTTTGCGGAAGTTGCAAGGCTGTACGGGCTGGAATTCCCAAGCGCAAGGGAAGCGCTTGGCGGGCTTGGGGAACTAAACGTCGCGCTGCACAAATATTTCCTGCACGGGGGCTACATACGCGCAATGAACGCCCTTGAAGGCTTTGGGAAGCTTGATGAGGAGCTTTTTGCAGTGTATTGCGCATGGATTGACGGGGAGCTTGCAAGGGTGAAAAAATCGCCTGAAATTGCAAGTGGCATAATGGACGGGGCTGCAAACGCGCTCACGAACGAAACCTCTTGGGGCGCGCTTAGCAGAAGTGCAACGCACCCCACGATAGCCGAATATGCCGAAACCCTAAAGGACATGTTTGTGCTTGGGTACGTTGAGAAATCAAGGAGGGCAAACGAGGGCATGCCCAAGAACAAAAAAGTGTATTTCGCCGATCCGTTCCTTTACTGGGTTGCGCTATTTAGGAGCAGGAAGATAAGCGAGGCTGCGATTGCGGATTTGGATTCCACAACCTGCGGAAAACTCGCAGAGCTTTGCATATACTGCAATCTTGTGAATTTTCTTGACACGCAGGGAAAGGAGAGCGATTTTGAGCCGCGCAGGCATGTGCATTTTGAAGCTGGGAGGGCAGGGGAGATTGATTTTTGCGTGAGATATAAAGGAAGGGCGTATTTCATTGAATCAAAGTTCGGGCACGTTGGAAAGGAAAAAGAGGGGGTCTTTTACGTAACAAAGGACGAATTTTCAAGGAACAAGATTCCACTCTCAGTTTTCCTTCTGCACCCTTTTGAGAGCCTTGAATTGTGCAGGCAAATGCCAAAGGGCAGGGAATGAACGCTGGGATTTTTACTGCGGATACCCTGGATTCTCATAAAGAAGCCGGATTTCGCTTGCGGAAAGTGCGCGGTTGAAAATCATTACCTCGTCTATTGTGCCGTTTAAATTACTACTACCAGTATACCTTGCCATAAGGTATACGTTATCATTGAAATTTGATGCTGCTTCAAGGTAAATGTGCACCCATCTGCCGGTTGGGATGCTGCTCCAGCCCTTTGTGACTTGGGAGCCGTCTATGTATAATTTTGACCAACCTGTGCCTATTCCATCAGTTCCAACACCGCACGCTGTCTGGCAGACATATCCAGATGCAAGCCCCTCTCTTGCATCAAGCAAAAATGCCTCTGTTTTGTTTTGTATGTTTGCCCATAGAGCTATTGAGCGGGCGTTGGATACTGTAGGGAGCTGCACATACTGGCCGCCATCTGAATATACTGCATATCCGCTTTTCCCCGCCACATAAGCAATACCATTCACCAAAGTCCCGCTACTCCCCCCTCTATTGTTTGTAGCACTTGTGCCGCTTCCCTCGTCAAATTTGTAGTATGCGACCAGCCCCTGCACTATGGGCTGCCAGCTCTCATCCGCAACCTGCGTTCCTATCTCGCCTATCTTGAAGTGTATGTCTGTCTGCTGCTTTTTTGCGTCTTTTGTGGTATCAATCGGCCAGAAAAGAAGTGCAATGCATATAAGGGCTATTCCTAGCACAACGCTCATGGTAACAAGATATTCCGTTCCTCCTTGTGCTCTTGAAAAGCGTAATATGACAGGCATGCAACACTATGCTCCCCCCCCAATAAAAACTTTCCGCCAATCCGCCTGCAATTAGTAATAAAAACCTAGCACTTGTTGAATTTGTTATGAAAGTGCATGCGTATTCTAAGAGGGGTGGACGAAATGGAACCTAAAAATGCGTTCAAGCTGAGCCTTTTTGCATTCGTGCTCCTCACGTGCGCAGCGCTTATGAGCATAAGGACTTTCCCGACGCAGGGAGTTGTGGGCTGGCAGGCAATTGCATTTTGCATTATTGCAGTTATAATCTACCTCATCCCCGCCTCTTTAGTATCCGCAGAGCTTGCAACAGGCTGGCCGCAGGAAGGAGGAGTGTACGTATGGGTGAAAAACGCATTCGGGCAAAAATGGGGCTTTACCGCAATCTGGCTCCAATGGTTCCAAATGACAATAGGCTTCATAAGCATCCTCACGTTTATCGCAGCAACTCTTGCATATCTCATAGACCCCGCGCTTGCAGAAAACAAGCTTTTTGAATTCCTCATTATAGTGCTCGTGTGGTGGGGCTTTACTTTCCTGAATTTCAAGGGTCTCAAAATGTATTCAAAGATAAGCTCCATCTCCGTAATAATAGGCACTTTCATCCCAGCAGCCGTCCTTATTTTGGGAGGGCTCTGGTACATTTCCTCAGGAAATACAGTGCAACTCACGCTCACTCCAACGCTCGCGGACTTGATGCCAGACTTCTCTTCACTCTCAAACCTTGTGCTGCTCGTAACTTTCGTGTTCGTCTTTATCGGGATTGAAATGACAGCAACTCATGCAAACGAGATAAAGGACGTGCAAAAGAATTACCCATTAGGCATTCTCATAGTGGGCATCCTCACTACGATAGTGGGCGTGATAGGCGCGCTCATAGTCGCAATGCTCGTTCCAATTGGCAGCCTGAATTTGCTCGCAGGCATAATGCAAACCTTCCAAATTATC
>Ga0172370_10003105_pt1 | contig 23313 bp, 21 predicted proteins | sample LakKiv5m_FD_114538 | JGI IMG/M metagenome (GOLD analysis project Ga0172370, IMG submission 114538) | Freshwater microbial communities from Kabuno Bay, South-Kivu, Congo - kab_022012_11.5m | ecosystem: Environmental > Aquatic > Freshwater > Lake | place: Democratic Republic of the Congo...
CCATTCTTGAAAAGTAAATATCCAGTCCACCCATCCCCGGTCTTCCATCAGATGAAAAATAAAGGGTTCTTCCATCGAAATGTATAAAAGGTGAAATCTCATCGCCAGATGTATTTATGTTTTTCCCAAGGTTTTTCGGAGCAGACCATTTACCATTCTGTTTATAAATGGAATACCATAGGTCCTTACCCCCGTATCCGCCCGGACGGTTGCTCGAGAAAAAAAGCATTTTTCCGGTTGCGTTAATGGATGGCTGAGTCTCCCAGTAGCGGGTATTAACAGGGCTTCCAAGATTAACAGGTATCGACCATTTATTGTTTTTCAGTGCAGAAAAGAATATGTCGCAGCTGCCTAATCCTCCCGGCCGCTCACAAGCTGTGAAATACATATAGGTACCGTCTGATGAAAGACTCTGTGCTCCTTCATTCTGGGCAGTATTCAGAGGTGCTCCTGCATTAATGGCATTTTGCCATTTTCTATCCTTGAGGTAGCTTATATAAAAGTCCTCCTGGGAAAAATCGTTTCGGCCGGTATTGGATTTTGACTGTTTCGTCTGCCGTGTAAACATGAGTGTCTGACCATCTACGGTGATTGATGGCCAATATTCATCATCAGAAGTATTAATACCTTCACCTACACTTACTGGGTTGAATGGCACCGGGTTTTTCATGGCTTCAATGGCGAACTCGCAGTTCAGAATATTCTTTTGTGCCTGCTCCCTGTTCTTTTCGAGGGTATTTTTTTGTGCAAGGTAAACTTTGTAATGGATAATGGCTTTTTGGTAATCACCTGAAAATAGTTCTGAATTTGCAAGTGCAAAATAAACCGGAGGCCACGCAAGTGAATCTATACTAACAGCTTTCTGATAGTTAAGTGCCGCTTCGGCATAACGCTTTTGTTTAGCCATTAGTTCTCCAAGCATCATGTAGGCTTCAAAAAATCCACTGTCGGTCTGAATGGCCTGCCTGAAAAAATGCTCGGCATTAGCATAATCAATATAATCAAAAGAAGTCTGGCCAAGGTTGTATGCCTTGAGAGCTTTTGATGAAGTTGTATGGTATTTTTGTGAAAAGGAATTACTTGTGAAAATAAAGGTCAGAAAAAATGCTATAGCCGTTATTATCACCCTTTTCATCAGATCAGGGAATATGCATATACTTATGAGCCTGAAGCGATATTTTCCACCACGGATTAATCTTGACATATTCAACAATTTGAGGAACAATGATTTCGAATTTGCTCCACTCAGGTTGCAGGAACAATCTGCAATTTGATTCGACCATTTTTCTATGTTTTTCAGCCCATAAGAAATCATCCCTGTTTTCGATTATTACTTTTAATTCATCAGCCTCATTGCAGATATTGCCGACCGGAGGCATGTTCTTTTTAGGAGAAAGGCAAATCCAGTCCCATGTTCCGCTCAATGGATATGCTCCCGATGTTTCAATAAATGTGCAGATATTGTACTTTTTAAGCCCTGAGCACAAATAATCGAGATTCCACATAAGCGGTTCACCCCCTGTTACCACAACAGATTTCGTGCCGGAATTAAGTGCGTTCTGAATGATCTTATCGGTTTCAACAAGAGGAAACATTTCAGGGTTCCATGAAAAGCGCGAATCGCACCAGTTACATCCGACATCACATCCACCCAGCCTTATAAACCAGGCCGCTTCCCCTGCATGATATCCTTCTCCCTGAATTGTATAAAACTCCTCAACAAGCGGTAACATAAAACCCTCAGGATAATTTGTTTCCTTTGATCCCATGGTTCAAAACGTTTTAATAAATATTTTATTTTCCGAACAACAGATCATAATCGGCAGATTTCGCTTTAATCACCCATTTTTCAGGGATTATTCTCCAGTTGTTGAAAGCAAAAGGACGTATTGTGCCTTTTTTTTCAAGATCTTTCAGAATGTAATATCTGAGGTCTTTTTCGGTAGATCTGACAAGACGTTGTGGCAGTTCATCCTTCGGGATGCCTGCGCCGGCAGTCAGATGTCCTCCGCCACCATTGCCACGGTATGAATTTATAGCAACATTATAGATTTGTTCAGGGTTGAAAGGTCTCCCGTCAGAAAATGATTTTATGACTACCCTTTCTCCCTCTTTTTTGCTAACATCAACGGTGTAATCGATGCCGGCAGCAGAGTCAAAATTGTAGGGCTGATTTTTGAGCCATGCTTCTCCGTTTCTGATTACAGGCTTTCCTTTATCATCAAGCCTGAATTTAAGTAGATGATCCTCCGGTCCTTTCATCGTGTTAAGCCAGTCAGCGTATGAAAACTCGAGATAATTTTTTATTTCCGAACCGCTCATTTTCATTGTGTATAAGAGGTTCTCAAACCTGTATAATTTGAACATATCGCCAACAGTTACTGTACCGGCAGGTATGCTGACATCGAAAGACAGAGGTGCTGCAAATGAAATATCTGCTCCGGTAATTTCAAGCTGGATCGAATGTATCATATCGACGAAGGGAGATGATCCGAAGTAGGAGTCTCTCGTACTGATAGTTGTTTCAGAGACGGCAATCTTTTTGTTAACATACTCAAGAAGTTTGTTTTTCTGCTGTTCGAACCTTTGCATAAAATCCGGATCAGGTTGATATTTGTCAATATCAATTAATTTACCTGTAATCCTTTTCATTATATGGCCGGTACTTTTATCCTTTAGAAATATAACATCAGCTCTTCCAATTTTCTCAGCCCTGCTTCCTCCTTCAATAACAAGCACGGTATCTCCTTCGGAACTGATTATTTTCTTATTGATAATATTGTGGTTATGCCCACAAAGGATAATATCAAATCCCGGAACATCATGTGCCACTTTATAAGCGCCATTTTGTTCATTATGGCTTCCCTGATTTCCTTTTCCATCCGGTTCGTCCCAGCCTGTATGGAACAATCCTACAATAAGATCGGGATTTTTGCTGCGTATCTCGGGCATATACTTTAGCGCAGTCTCATACATATCCCTGAACTCCATGCCGGAATAAAGCTCGGGAGGTAGCCATCCGGGTATACCTGTCGTGATCATTCCAAATATCGCGATCCTTATCCCGTTCCTTTCAATAATAGTATATGGTTTGAAATATGGTTTTCCAGTTTCAGAACTTACAGCATTTGCTGCAAGGAGCGGGAAGTTATATTCACCCGTCAGCCTGTCATAAACCGAATGGCCGGCTTCAATATCATGGTTACCGACAGTACCTGCATCATAACGCATGTAATTCATTGCTTCGGCATTGATATGGGATGATACCGTGTCAATGAAATTTGAATAATAAACAGATGGTTGCCCCTGAAGATTGTCTCCATTATCAAGAAGAACGACTGCACTATTTTCCTTTCTTACTTTATTTACATATGATGACACTCCTGCCAGAGAAACATCAATGTCTTTTTTCTCGATAAAATCATAAGGAAGTATAACTCCATGAAGATCAGTGGTAAAAAGTACAACTACTTTGCTGCCGGGTTGCACGGAACACGACGCAAGAATTATGAACAGTAAGAATATGATTAAATATTTCAATTTGGTTTTCATGTTGATAAGACTTTAAAATCCGACTTTAATTAAGACCGTAAACATAAAAAAGAATAATTACTTTCGGTGTCACAAATTAATTATAAAGATCAACAAGCGGACATTTGTTCAAAAAACAAGTTAAAAGAAATTATTTATGGTACTTACCGGGCTTGAACAACTAAGGATGACATTACCTTCTGAACTGAAAGGAAAGAATGTCGGAGTTTTATGCCATGCGCCAAGCATAACATCAGATTTCATTCATATAACGGACCTCTTATTCAAAAACAGGGAATGCAGGCTTGTTTCAGTTTTCGGTCCGCAGCACGGACTTTTTGGTCAGACCCAGGACAATATGATTGAATGGAGCAGCATTATTCATCCTGAGTACGGTATACCGGTTTACAGCCTGTACGGAGAGCACAGGAAACCGACGGCTGAGATGCTGAACAATCTCGAAGCTTTTATTGTAGATCTTCAGGATGTAGGTGCCAGATTATACACCTATATATGGACTGTCAAACTGTGTATGGAGGCATGCTCCCAGGCGGGCATCCCCGTTTGGATACTCGACAGGCCGAATCCGGTAGCCAGGCTCCCTTTCGACGGTCCGGTACTAAAAGAGGAATACTTCACATTCGTTGGAGGAGCTTGCATTCCTCTTTGCCACAGAATGACGATTGGAGAAATGGCATTATGGATAAAGGAGAGATATTTGCCTCAATGTGATCTCAGAATCGTATGGATGAAAAACTGGCAGAGGAACTTCCTGTTCAATGATACAGGGCTTCCATGGGTACTGCCTTCACCGAATATGCCAACCCTTCAGACTGCTCAGGTATATCCGGGAACGGTTCTTGTTGAAGCATTGAATCTGTCGGAAGGAAGAGGTACAACCATTCCATTTGAATTGCTGGGAGCCCCATTCCTGAATACATCAAAACTTATGAAAAATCTGTCTGCAAGGAATATCCCCGGATGTGCATTCAGGATACATAATTTCATACCCACCTTCAACAAATATTCCGGGCAGTATTGTAACGGATTACAGATACATATAACGGATCCATCGGTATATCGTCCGGTTGCAACTGCATATGAGATACTGGACGCAATTTTGGATACATCACCCGATGATTCTCTCAAATTCAATCCTCCGCCATATGAATATGAATACAATCTTATCCCGTTTGATATTCTTTCGGGTGACTCAGTTATGAGAAATTCATTAATTGACAGGGTTAGTCCAAAAGCAGAATTTCAAAGATGGGAAAATGAAATATCTGAATTTATTAATGAATTCAGACATATGGCTTATTATAGAGAGTGACAATAATCAGAAGTCTTCGCCTGATTTTTTCTTTATTGAGTTTACAAGCTTTTCAATAAGCTGTTGTGGAAAAATAGGTTTCACTATGTAATCATCAAATCCCGAAGATATTATTTTTTCCCTGTCACCCAGAAGGCTATAGGCAGTCTGGGCTATAATAATGACGTCATGGCGGAATTCCCGTATTTTTCCTGCAGCTCCGTATCCGTCAATGAACGGGAGCTGAATATCCATAAGGATTATATCGATTGCGGCATCAGACTTCGCAAGATCAATTGCCTCCCTGCCATCGCATGCGCTTAAAAGGCTTGCCCCTGTTTTCTCCAGTATTTTATTAAGATAAAGACGACTGGAAACGTCATCTTCAACGATAAGAATCTTTTTTGTCCGGAGATATTCATTTTCCATATATGCCGGTTTTATTCAAACAGTCCTTCATCCCTCAGAAGCAGTAATATTGCTGACTGGGGAACTACCACATATTTTTCCTTATTGAATTCAATCTCAATGGCACTATTCTGAAGATAAACCGCCTGGTCACCTTCTTTTGGCTGCAAAGGTACATATTTAGGTTCATCTGTCCGGTTTTTCCAGGGTTCATCGCTATCGTTCACCGAGGGTATAGGATATCCCGGCCCAACTTTTAGAACATATCCGACCTGAACCTTTTCATTTTCATTTACCCCAGGAGGAAGGAACAGGCCGCTTTTGGTCCTGGATTGTGGCACCTTGGGCTTTATCAGAATTCTGTCACCTATTACGATCAGTTTCTGAAGATCTTTTTCATCCAATAATACGCTCATTTCCGACATCTGTTTAGGCAAAAATATCATTTTTAGCTTTATTCAGAAACCGTATTTCAATATTTGGTTAATATTGCATACAGATATGAACGCCGGATCTTCATCTTTATTTTACCAATGGAACCTGATGCTTACCTGACAATTAAATCATCATCAGAGGGGCTTTACAAAGAAAAAGGAAGCAGGTTTATTTCATTTGCTTACCCGGTAACTTCCCAGGAAGAAATCAAAGGACATCTTGAGACGTTGCGAAAGCAACACCATGCAGCAAGGCATCATTGCTATGCATGGGTTATTGGAAGCGACAGGGGAAATTTCAGATCAAATGATGACGGAGAACCTTCAGGCACAGCAGGCAAGCCCATTCTGGGTCAGATAAATTCATTCAACCTCACAAATATTCTTGTTGTTGTTGTGAGATATTTCGGAGGAAAGCTTCTTGGAGTATCAGGGCTAATCAACGCCTACCGAACAGCGGCAGAATCAGCACTCAGAAATGCTGAAATCATCCAATGCGCTGAGCTCGAGCATTTTGTAATTGAGTTTCCATATTCGTCACTTAATGATGTTATGAAAATAATCAAGGAAGAGGATATTGCCGGTTCAAACAGGAAATTTGAGATGGTTTGTTCGATAACCTTGAGTATCAAACCATCGGAAACAGAAAGAATATGCGGATTATTATCCAGGATTGGGGGTATAACTATCAGGCCTGTCAGGATTAATTAGAAAATGATTTTTAAAAGTTGTTAATAAATTATCAACAAACTCATTACCGGAGGCTTTTCATAAGTAAATTTGATTGTACTCCGATCAAGCCTTTCAAAATAATATTATAATGAAAAACAAGAGTTTAGTGTCGATCGATGATCTCACCACGGATGAGATTCTGAAGATACTTGATGACGCTGCAGAATTCGAAAAAAATCCTGTTCAGAATCTTCTTCTCGGAAAGGTAATTGCAACTTTGTTCTTTGAACCGTCAACGCGCACCCGATTGAGCTTTGAGAGCGCCATAAGCCGCCTTGGAGGCAAAATTGTCGGATTCTCGGATGCAGGGGTATCAAGTGTTTCAAAAGGTGAAACCCTTCACGACACTATAAAAATGGTAAGCAGCTATAGTGATGCCATTGTGATGAGGCATCCGGTCGAAGGGAGTGCCAGATATGCCAGTGAAATATCTCCGGTCCCGGTTATTAATGCCGGGGACGGAGCAAACCAGCATCCGACTCAGACTCTCCTTGACCTTTATTCAATAAGGAAGACACAGGGAACCCTCGACAATCTCAATATTTTCATGGTCGGCGACCTTAAATACGGCAGGACGGTACATTCGCTTATGATGGCAATGTCGAGATGGAATACCACATTCAACTTCATTTCGCCTGAGGAGCTTAAAATGCCTGAAGAATTCAAGCTTTACCTTGAAAACCTCGGATTGAAATATTATGAACATCTCGATTTTACAGATATTATTTCCAGGGCAGATATCATATACATGACCCGCGTTCAGAAGGAAAGGTTTTCAGATCCAATTGAATACGAAAAGGTTAAGAATGTATATGTCCTTAAGAATTCAATGCTTGCAAACACAAAGCCCAACATGAGGATTCTTCATCCTCTGCCAAGGGTTAACGAAATACACACAGATGTTGATGCCAACCCGAAGGCATACTATTTTGAGCAGGCATTAAACGGGGTATTCACACGGCAGGCTATATTATGTTCACTTTTGGGAATTAAATAATGCATATCATGAAAGAGCCTAAACAGCTAAGCGTAAGTGCAATTCAAAACGGAACTGTAATAGATCATATTCCGGCAAAAAACCTGTTCAAGGTAATTTCGATTCTTGGTCTGGACCATATTGATAATCAGATCACTTTCGGTACAAATCTTGAAAGCAAGAAATTAGGCAGAAAAGCTATAATAAAGATCTCAGACAAGTTTTTTGAGGACGCCGACATAAACAGAATTGCCCTGGTTGCACCGGATGCAAAACTAAATATAATCAGGGATTATGAGGTAGTTGAGAAAAAAGTAGTTGAAGTGCCTGATACAATTGTTGGCATTGCCAGATGCATGAATCCTAAATGCATAACAAATTTTGAACAGGTAACAACGAGATTCAGGGTTGTTTCGAAGAAAAATGTGGCGTTAAAATGTCACTATTGCGAAAAGATTACGAACCAGGAAAATCTTCATATAATCTGAAATCAGCGAAGTCTGTCGTAGGAACGAACCAGATCCTCATCTTTTCTTATGCCCCTGTGAGCCAGCAGGCAAAGAACAGGCACGGCAATTGGTATCAGCATCCTGAAGTCCGGGATAAATGACACATGATAGTGATCAGTAATAAATACAATGTAATAAATTGTCAGACCAGCCGATGCCGCAGAGATCAGGACAAGAATTTTTGCAAGAAGGAGCTGGATTTTTCTGTTTTTATAAAAGAAAATGTCAGCAATAGAAATCAGGCTGATTAAAATAAAAAAGCTTGTCAGAAAAAGATGATTCCCGGTACGGACAAATTCTTCACCTTCTCCCGCTGTCCATAAACCGCTGAAGTCCATCATTATTCTTGCTCCGGCATTATTGCTGAAACTAAAAAATTCACCAGATAGGAATAATACAGACAGTATAAATGTCAATAAAAGATAAACTGATTGAATTCTCTGGATCATTTGTCTTGATTTTTTAAAAGTTGTAAAATTAACTTGTTTTATTGAATACTTAATAAACTTAACAATGAATATGATTTGCTTTCCAAATCTCTCATTTTATGAATATTTAACAAATTTTCGGATAACCGGCCTCAATTTAAACTTCCAAATCTTCTACATTTGCCATGATAAGAAAAGTCATATTAATCCAATTTTGAACTATCTGACATATAAAACGTTATTATCAAAAAAATCTAACATAACACCTCTGTAGAAAAATGAAGAAGAAGAATGTTATCATTATCATATTACTGGTAGTTGTAGCCGCAGTCATAGTGTTATATCCGAAGGTAAAACCACTGATCGGAAAAGGTTCAAATGCTGGTATGGCAGCTACCGGCCAGGGTGGAGGAAGAGGCCCTGGTGGTCAGGGTGGCAGGCAGGCTCTTAATGCCAGTGGGTTGCTTATTCAACCTTCGAAATTAAGTGATCTTTACAGGAGCATTGGTACACTAAAGCCTGATGAGGTGGTTGAACTAGCATTTGAAACATCAGGCAAGATTGTAAGTATTAATTTCACTGAAGGGACGCGCGTAAGAAAAGGCGATCTTCTGGCAAAAATTAATGACAGGCCACTTCAGGCACAGCTTGAAAAACTTCAGGCTCAGAAAAAGCTGATTGAGGAAAAGGAATTCAGGCAGAGGAGCCTTCTCACCAAAGACGCCATCAGTCAGGAAAGCTATGACCAGATCGTTACAGAGCTTCAGACTAATCAGGCTGACATCAATCTCGTTCTGGCAAGGATATCCGAAACCGAACTTAGGGCACCTTTTGACGGCATCATTGGGCTAAGATATGTGAGCGAAGGAAGCTACACGAATCCATCTACAAAGATTGCCAGACTTGTTAAGATAAGGCCGATAAAGCTTGAATTTTCCGTGCCCGAAAGATACTCAAACAAAGTGAAAATAGGGTACCCAGTAACATTCAGCATTGACGGATCAAACAGCACCTATAAGGCATCAGTTTACGCCATCGAGCCACAGGTTGATGAAAATACGAGAACGGTTGTAATCAGGTCATTATATCCTAATATCAATGAAGAACTTTCAGCAGGCAGATCAGCAACAATCACTTTGCTTCTTTCAGAAATTGATAATGCCATTGCAATACCAACGGAAGCACTTATTCCTCAGATGGAAGGTGAAACTGTTTTTGTTTACAGGAAAGGGAAAGCCGCATCGGTAAGAGTAATGACCGGACTTCGTACAGAGTCACTAATACAGATAACTGATGGCCTTAAATTTGGCGACACTCTTCTGACAACCGGTATACTTCAGCTGCGCCATAATCTACCTGTGGTTCTTGATACACTGATAAGAAACTAAACTAAAGTTAAAAGTCAGATTATGAGTCTATCATCAACAAGTATAAATCGTCCCGTACTGGCAACGGTATTTGCGATTGTAATCATGCTTTTTGGAGTTGTTGGTTTGACCTTCCTTGGTATCAGGGAATTTCCAAGTGTCGACCCGGCAATTATAACTGTCAACACCTCATACCCGGGTGCAAACTCTGATGTTATCGAAACACAGATCACAGAACCGCTCGAGCAATCAATCAACGGTATTCCCGGCGTACGTACTCTCACAAGCGTAAGCAGCCAGGGATCAAGCAGGATCACTGTCGAATTTGAACTCTCGGTCGACCTCGAAACTGCAGCAAATGATGTCAGGGACAAGGTTTCGCAGGCACAAAGAAGGCTTCCGCAGGACTGTGACCCGCCTACAGTAACCAAGGCTGATGCTGATGCCAACCCGATACTCTTTCTTACTGTGGAAAGTACAAAAAGGTCATTGCTTGAGCTTTCGGAAATAGCAGATCTCACCCTTAAGGAACAGTTGCAGACTGTTTCAGGAGTCAGCGCCATAAATATTTTCGGCGAAAAGCGTTACTCGATGAGGCTGTGGATCGATCCTTCAAAACTGGCAGGTTATGGCCTTACTCCAATGGATGTGAGAAGTGCTATTTCACGTGAGAACGTTGAACTCCCGTCAGGAGCAATTGAAGGTACTAACACCCAGCTTACAATCCGAACCCTCGGGCTGATGACGACGCCGAAGGAATTCAATGAACTGATTATTAAACAGACAGGCGATCAGATTGTACGTTTCAAGGATATAGGAAGGGCCGAACTTGGGCCGGAAGATATACGCGGCATCCTCAAAAACAACGGGGTGCCCATGGTTATGCTTGCCGTTATACCACAACCAGGATCGAACCACATAGAAATAGTGGACGAGGTCTACAGGAGGCTGACCTATATCAGGAAAGATCTTCCGGAAGACGTAAAGGTGAACGTTAATTATGACAATACCCAATACATCCGTTCATCAATAAAAGAGGTTCAGGATACTATCTATATTGCTTTCGCACTTGTTGTCATCATAATTTATTTCTTTCTCCGAAGCTGGCGGGCAACCATTATTCCGATCCTTGTTATTCCTGTATCACTTGTAGGTGCATTCTTCATAATGTACGTTGCAGGATTTTCTATCAATGTTCTCACATTGCTGGCTATAGTCCTGGCGATTGGGATCGTCGTTGATGATGCAATCGTCGTGATGGAGAACATTTATGTTAAGGTAGAATCAGGCATGTCTCCACTTGAAGCCGGTCTTAAAGGTTCAAAGGAGATCTATTTTGCAATTATCGCTACGACAATAACTTTGGTATCAGTTTTCTTTCCGATAGTATTCCTCCAGGGAATGTCGGGAAGGCTTTTCAGGGAATTCGGTATTGTGATGGCAGGAACTGTTACTATTTCCGCTTTTCTTGCACTGTCGCTGACTCCGATGGTTTCTACAAAGCTTCTGCGGCATGAAAAGAGCCATACATGGTTTTACAGAAAAACAGAACATTTTTTCCAGATATTGAATGACTGGTATAAAAATGCCCTTTCGTCATTTCTTAAACACCGTCAGTACGCATTTGTGATACTTGCTGGTGCTTTCGGACTTATAATATTACTTTGGATATCAATACCTGCTGAGATGGCTCCACTTGAAGACAGGTCCCAGGTAACAATAAATACAACTGCCACTGAAGGTGCAACATATGAGTTCATGCTGTCATATGCTGATGAGATTGCCGAAATAGTTGAAAAAACAGTACCAGAAAGAGTAAGCTACACAACAATGGTACGCGGAGGATCAAATGCAAATATAAGGGTTACCCTTGTAAAACCCGACCAGCGGTCCAGATCACAACAGGAAATTGCCGACCAGCTTTCTGTCGCAGTCAGAACAAAAACAAGGGCCAGGGCTTTTGTCCAGCAGCAATCGACATTCGGACAGAGGCGTATGGGTATGCCTGTCCAGTATGTTCTCCAGGCAACTTCCATCGATAAATTAAGGGAAGTAATTCCTGAATTCATGAGTAAGGTTAGTGAGAGTGATGTGCTCCAGATGGCTGATGTCAACCTCAAATTCACAAAACCCGAACTCAGGATCCATATCAACAGGGATAAGGCAATCACACTGGGAGTCTCGACACAAAGTATCGGACAGACACTTCAACTTGCCCTTAGCGGTCAGCGTTTCGGATATTTCTTCATGAACGGCAAACAATATCAGATACTTGGAGAACTTGCACGTGCCGACCGCAACAAGCCTCTCGATCTGAAGTCGCTTTATGTCAGAAGCAGCTCGGGCAAAATGATCCAGTTCGACAATCTTGTAACACTTTCAGAAGAAACAGCTCCTCCCCAACTTTACAGATACAACCGATTTGTTGCCGCAACAGTATCTGCAGGTCTGGCAAAAGGAAAAACTATTAGTGAAGGAATTGATGAAATGGACAGAATAGCAAAGGAAACTCTTGACGACTCATTCAGAACCGCTCTTGCAGGTGACTCGAAAGACTTCATGGAAAGTTCGTCAAGTCTTATGTTCGCCTTCACCCTGGCGCTTATACTTATATTCCTTGTCCTGGCCGCCCAGTTCGAGAGTTTCAAGGATCCTTTGATTGTTATGATGACTGTTCCCCTTGCTTTGACAGGAGCACTTATCTTTATGTGGTATTTTGGTATAACAATGAATATTTTCAGCCAGATAGGATTGATAATGCTCATTGGACTTGTATCGAAGAACGGGATCCTTATTGTCGAATTTGCCAACCAGAGAAAAGCAGCCGGCTCTTCCAAATTTGAAGCCATCAAACATGCTGCTGCATCCCGATTCCGTCCAATTTTGATGACAAGCCTTGCCACAATACTTGGTATTTCACCTCTGGCCCTGGGTCTGGGAGAAGGAGCCAAAAGCCGTGTCGCAATGGGGATTACGGTTGTGGGAGGAATGCTGTTCTCAACTTTCCTTACCTTGTTTGTAGTACCGGCTATTTATACATATATCTCAAGTGAATCTAAAACGAAAACTGATGAAAACAAAGCTTCTGCTGTTTAGCATTATAATATCTTCTTTTAGCTTATCTGTCAGTGCTCAAAAGGTTTATAACCTTGATGATTGTATAAAAACAGGTCTAGAGCGAAACTTTTCGCTTCTTATAACCAGGAACAATGAGGCTATTGCTAAAAACAATTTCACTTTAGGGAATGCCGGTTTTCTTCCATCATTAGACCTGTCAAGCAGGTACAGTGGTACTTTGAATGATATAAGGCGCGAAATGACTGACGGAACCGAAACAACATCAAACGGTGAAAACAACACTGTGACAACAGCCGGCCTCACAGCAAACATGACTATTTTTAATGGATTTAACGTTGTGACTTCTTACAAGAAGCTCAATGAGCTCAAACAGGTTGGGGAACTTAATACACAGCTTTCCATAGAAAACCTTGTAGCTAATATAATTTCGGCATATTATAACTACATCCAGCAGATTGAACTACGCAACAATCTAGAATATGCAGTGGCTCTTTCCAAAGAACGTCTCAGAATAGATGAGGACAGATATCTTCTTGGATCAAGTTCAAAGATGCAAGTCCTGCAGTCAAGGGTCTATCTAAATTCAGACAGTTCGAGGCTCTCACGGCAGATAGAAGTAGTGAGGGCTGCTGAGATAAGGCTTAATGAACTGATGGCTGTGGAAGATCTGAGCCAGAAATTTCAGACCTCCGATACTTCAGTAATAGTGATGCCTGACCTGCTTTACGAAAGGCTCCTCGATGAAACCCTCGCAAAAAACACAAGTCTTCAGATAGCTTCTAAAAACAAAACAATATCGGAATATGATTACAGGTTAATCGCTTCGCGCAGTTATCCATACCTTAATGCATCGACGGGATACACGTATTCCATGAATACCTATTCATCAGGCTTAACCGACAGGCAGTACACCAAAGGAATAAATTATGGATTGACACTCGGAATGAACATTTTTGACGGCTTCAATCAAAGAAGAAGTATCAGGAATGCAGCTATCGACATCAATAATAAAGATCTGAGATTCAAGGAAATTGAACAGGGTGTAAGGGCTGATCTTATAACTCTTTACAGCGCCTATAGTAATTATCTGAGGCTTATTACGCTTGAAAAACAGAACCTTGAGACAGCAACAGAAAACCTTGAGATTGCAATAGACATGTATAAGCTTGGCAGTCTTTCAGGACTTGATCTCAGAGAGGTTCAGAAAAGCCTTCTTGATGCCCGGGAAAGGCTGTTCTCAGTGGAATACCAGGCCAAACTTGCCGAGATATCTCTGATGATGATTTCAGGCAGGATTATGGAGTACCTACAGTAAAATCTGTTGTAACAATTACATATATTTGTTTTTCATTTTTTCATCATGGAAAAGAAAACTGAACTGATAACCAACAGTGACGGGAGCATTTTCCATCTTCACCTTTTGCCTGAAGATATTTCCGAAAAAATAATTATTGTTGGGGATCCTTCCCGTGTTGAGATGCTTGCATCTTTGTTTGAGACCATAAGAGTCAGAAAAGAGAACAGGGAATTCAGAACCATTACCGGGAATTATGAAGGTAACGAGTTTACTATAATTTCATCGGGCATAGGTACGGACAATATTGATATTCTTATAAACGAGCTGGATGCCCTTGCAAATATTAATCTCCTGACGGGGGAGATAAAGGAAGATCCTGTTTCACTTACGCTGATAAGGCTGGGGACATCAGGAGGAATAAGGTCAGATGTTCCTGCAGGTTCATGTGTTATGACTGAAACAGCCATAGGTTTTGACGGCCTTATACATTTTTACGAAGGGTATGACTGGCTGCTCGACAATATCCTGGCTTCTGTTCTCGCTGATTATCTGGAATGGCCCGATACCCTCTCATTCCCATACGCCGTTAATGCCAACAGTGATCTTCTTAACCTTTTCGGCAAAGAAGGTTTCATCAGAGGAATAACAGTATCTGCACCTGGATTCTATGCTCCACAGGGAAGAAGGCTCAGGTTAAATACATTTGACAGTGAAATTAATGAAAAGCTGGCAAATTTCTCATTCAGGGGAAGGACAATAAGCAATTATGAAATGGAAAGCTCCGCTATTTATGGCCTTTCGGGTTTGCTCGGACATAAGGCTCTCACTTTTTGTGCTGTTATAGGGAACAGAGTTACAGGCGAATTCATAAACGATTATCAGCCTATGATAATGAATATCGCTTCGAAAATCATGAAAGTTATCTGACAAGGTCAAAATGTAACAAATGTTACAAATTTACCCTGTACCACCTTATTGCTTCAGCCATACCCTGTCGGATATTAAATAACGGATTGTAGCCAAGCAGCCTTTCCGCTTTTCTAATTGAAGCGAGTGAATGAGGTATATCGCCTTCCCTTGGAGGTCCGTAAACCGGATTAATTTTAAGGACTTTTTTATCTGTTTCTGCAACAAGGTCACGTATCATGCTGAAGAGTTCATTTAGTGTTGTCCTTTCTCCGTGTGCCACGTTATAAACCTGGTTTATGGCCGATTTATTTGTTGCAAGAGCTGCAAGATGATTGGCCTGAACCACATTATCTACATAAGTAAAGTCGCGCGAATAGCTTCCATCACCGTTAATGACAGGAGCTTCATGCTGCATCAGCTTCCGTACGAATAACGGAATCACTGCTGCATATGCGCCCAGAGGATCCTGTCTTCGTCCGAAAACATTGAAATACCTTAGTCCGATAGTTTCAATCCCATATATTGAAGAAAAATTGGCTGCGAAAAGTTCATCAACATATTTGGTTATACCATAAGGCGAAAGCGGATTGCCTATCTTTTCCTCTACTTTTGGCAGGTCGGGATGATCTCCGTAGGTTGAAGAGCTTGCAGCATAGATGAATCGTCTGACACCTGCTTCCTTTGATGCAAAGAGCATTTTTACAAAGCCTCCGATATTCACATCAGCAGATGTCATAGGATCCTTAATAGACCGTGGCACAGAGCCCAGAGCAGCCTGATGAAAAACATAATCAATTCCATGAACAGATTTTTCGCAATCAGGATAACTGCGAATATCCCCTTCGATCAGTCTGAAATTTCTGTGGTTAATAAATCCCTTAAGGTTCTCTCTTTTGCCCGTAGAAAAATTATCGAGACAGACCACATAATTACCTGAGTTAAGGAATGATTCGACCAGATTTGAACCGATAAATCCGGCTCCTCCGGTTACAAGAACACGGGATCCACTTAAGACACGATTCATGAGAACAGAATTTTACAAAAAACGGTCAATTTCCGTTAATGTTGCCTGTTTTTCAGACCCGATTACCTTTCAAAGAGAAGAATAATCTCATTAAGAATGAATTCTGCCGTCTTCCCGTCGCCATAAAAACCAGGATACTCAAGGTTCTGACCAGATTCCAAAAATGCTTCAAACTCATTTCTTATCATTGATGGATTTGCATCGACAAGCCTGACAGTCCCATTTGCAACAAGTTCAATCCATTCAGTCTCTTTGCGCAAGACAATACACGGTTTTCTGAAAAAATGAGATTCTTTCTGGACACCTCCGGAATCGGTAATTATCATGTTGCAGTTTTTTTCAAGAAGAGTCATAGTGAGATATGAAACAGGTGGTGTGATCCTGATCCATGGAGAAAGCTTCAGTTCCTCAAACAGGTTATTCAACCCCGACTTCAGCGAATTAATTGTTCTGGGGTGAAATGGCATCACAAAGGGGATTTTATTTTCTTCTGCAAGACTTTTCAAAGTCGAAAGTATTGCATTTAAGCGGCTTTTGTCGTCGGTGTTTATATCCCTGTGTATAGTTACAAGTACAAAATTGTTCTTTTCAATCGACATTGATTCAAGTATCGGTGATTTTTTCCGTTCGGCAAGCTCTGCAAAAAAGAGGGAATTGTCGTACATAATATCACCGGTCAGGTAGATTTTTGGATTGTCGATTGTATAGGGAGGGCTGTTCTCTGGTCTGAAACCTTCGTTGATAAGATTTTTAAACGCGGCATTGGTTGGGGCAAAAAGGAGCGTTGAGGAATGATCGCTCATTATCCTGTTGATCTCCTCGGGCATTGTCTTGTTGAATGAACGCAAACCAGCCTCGATATGAATTACGGGAAAATGAAGTTTGGCGGCAGCTATTGCACCTGCAAGTGTGGAATTTGTATCACCGTAAAGAAGTACGGCATCGGGTTTTTCCTGAAGAAGCACTTCTTCAATTCCTGTAATCATGGCTGCAGTCTGGCGCCCATGATGGGCTGATCCCACGCCAAGGTTAAAATCAGGGCGGTGGATCTCAAGCTCATCGAAGAACACTTCTGACATTTCCTTATCATAATGCTGACCTGTGTGAAGAGTAAGCTCTGTAATGCTTTCAGAAAATCTAAGCCTTATTGCACGACTTATTGCTGATGATTTTATTATCTGAGGTCTGGCACCTACGATATTCAGTAGCTTTATTTTTGACATAGACCGGAAAAGGTTAAGTTTTAGCGATCAAAAATACGTTTATTTGGCATAATTTACAGCCCTTGTTTCACGTATAACGGTAATTTTGATCTGTCCGGGATATGTCATCTCATTTTGTATCTTCCGTGCAATTTCGAACGACAGGTTTTCAGCTTCCCTGTCAGTAACTTTTTCGGCACCAACAATAACTCTAAGTTCCCTTCCTGCCTGAATCGCATATGTTTTCATTACGCCCGGGTATTGCAGTGCAAGGGATTCAAGCTCCTTCAACCTTTTTATATAGGATTCTACGACCTCGCGCCGTGCTCCGGGACGCGCTCCTGATATTGCATCGCAAACCTGAACAATTGGGGCAATAAGCGTGGTCATTTCAGTCTCATCGTGATGAGAACCGATTGCATTGCATATTTCAGGTTTTTCCTTGTATTTTTCAGCCATTTTCATCCCCAGAATTGCATGTGGCAGTTCAGGCTCATCATCGGGAACCTTTCCGATATCATGTAGAAGACCAGCTCTTTTTGCAAGTTTGGGATTCAAACCAAGTTCTGCCGCCATGATAGAGGCAAGATTTGCAACCTCCCTTGAATGCATAAGAAGGTTCTGGCCATAGGAGGATCTGTATTTCATTTTACCAACAAGTCGAATGAGTTCAGGATGAAGGCCATGAATTCCCAGGTCAATTGTGGTTCTTTTTCCTACTTCAAGGATTTCCTCCTCCACCTGCTTTTTAGTCTTTTCAACTATTTCCTCTATTCTTGCAGGGTGAATTCTGCCATCGGTCACAAGCTGATGCAGGGCAAGACGGGCAACTTCTCTTCTTATCGGATCGAATGCTGAAAGAACTATAGCTTCAGGTGTATCATCAACAATTATTTCAACACCGGTAGCAGCCTCAAGAGCCCTTATATTTCTTCCCTCACGGCCAATTATCCTGCCTTTCATTTCATCCGATTCAATGTGGAAGACAGTAACGGCATTTTCAATAGCATTTTCTGCGGCAACCCTCTGTATTGTCTGCAGAACTATTCGTTTAGCCTCTTTGTTCGCGGTCATTTTTGCTTCATCGAGGATCTCATTAATATAAGACATTGCGCCCGTTTTTGCCTCTTCTTTCAGTGATTCAATAAGATGGTTTCTGGCCTCTTCAGCTGAAAGGCCTGATATTGCCTCTAGCTGATCAACCTGCTGACGATGTAGTCTCGACAGTTCCTCATTTTTCTTTTCAATAATCTCCAGTTGTGCTGTAAGGTTATCTTTTATTGCGTCAGCTTCATTTTTCCTGCGTTGTGCCTCTTCAATCTTTTGGGAAAGAGTAAGTTCACGTTGTTTGATACGGCTTTCGGCAATTGCTATCCTGCTATTTTTTTCATTTATAACCTTTTCATGTTCAGCTTTGAGCTGAAGGAATTTCTCTTTAGCCTGAAGTATTTTCTCCTTCTTGATAACCTCGGCTTCTGTTTCTGCCTCGCTGACAATCTTGCGGCTTTTGTTCTTTAGAGCCTGCTGCCAGATCAGGTATGAGACGCCGCTTCCAAGCACAAGAGCTGCCAGGCTGAAAACAAGTGTCAATCCGTTTATTGTTCCATTAAGTAAAATCATCATTTTCAATATTATATAAATAAAAAAACCCGCAAAGTCTCTTCAACTTTTATAAAACCCCATATCTTTATGGCTGGAGCCCCTATTCCAGCTCGAACGTCCACTGATCCGCCTTTCAGCGAATCCCGACGAATCGGGTGAGGCCTGTCCTACCTGAACTAAGGATAGCTCCAAAGTTTTAAGTGTTGAGTTTCAAAAATGAATGAAGAAACAGTGCGGGCAAAAGTTTGCTATATTTTAAAGAACGCTGTTACTCTTTATCTTCCAGAACTTTATCAATTTTGTCAATAAGTTCCTTTACATTTCCGGTTACGTGATCAGAGGTTGTTTTTTCCTCATTCTCGATAAGCTTGATCACATACTGAAGAGAAGCCATTGCCAGAAAATCCTGAACATCCTTGTCGGAATACCTCTGCTTGTATTGAAGCACTTTTTCATTAATCATCCTGGCCGCTTTTCTGATCTTTTCTTCATTGTCCCGTTCAACCTTCAATGGATAATACCTGTCAGCCACATTAACCCTGATCGAAAGCTTATCATCCATTGTTATATTTTATCTGTTCAAAAGAGCAACACATCTGTCTATTTCCCGCACTAACTCATTAATCTTCTTCCTCGCCTCAGCCGAATTACGGCTTTCTCCCATTAATGCTCCTGATATTTTTAACCTTTCGTACTTTGCTTCAAGATCCTTAATCTTTTCATTCTTTAACTGCAGGTCCTTTTTAAGTACCTCAATTTCAAACTTCAGCCCACTGTTTTCAACCTTCAGTCCTGAATACCTTTCTAACAATTCATCAATCTTTTTGTTCAGAATTATCAGTTCATCAGGGGCCTGATCGATCATAAAATCATCTTTAATGCAAAGGTAACACTGTTAATGATATTTTCAAAAATTTACCCCAAATAGTTTGGAAGAACAAGTCAGACCAATAGTTTTGCATTTCTGACATATTAATTCATTCTGATGATTTTAGTGCTGCTGATATTTGTAAGTATTCTTTTTCCCGGTAATCGGGGTGACGAACCAAAGGATCGTTCCATTTTTAACCCTCCATTAAGAATTCCATTGTCGTTATCTGCAAACTTCGGGGAGCTGAGGGTCGATCATTTTCATTCAGGTATTGATATAAAAACGGAAGGTATTACAGGCAAAGAAGTTGTTGCTGCGGCTCCGGGTTATATATACCGCATCAGTGTTTCTCCCGGCGGATTCGGCAAAGCACTTTACCTGAGACATCCATCGGGTTATTCTACGGTTTATGGTCATCTCGACAGGTTTGTTCCCGAAATTGAAAACTATGTTAAATCGAGGCAGTATGAAGAGAAAAGTTTTATGATAACACTCTGGCCTTCAAAAGACAGATTCCACTTCAACAAGGGAGATATTATTGCATACTCCGGAAATTCCGGCAGTTCATCAGGTCCCCACCTCCATTTTGAGATTCGCAGTTCGGATGAAGAGATACCTGTGAATCCTCTTCTTTTTGAATTCGGTGTGGAAGACAAATTCAAGCCGGTAATTGAAAAGCTTGGAATATATCCTGTTGGCAGCAGGAGCTATATAAACGGCAAAAATCTGCCTCTGAAGCTGAGCGTTTCGGGTGGAAACGGGAACTATCATATTTCATCCGATAGTTTTGTTTCGGTTAGCGGCCCTGCAGGTTTCGCAATAAAATCATATGATATTCTGAACAGTACCACCAATAAATGCTCAGTCTTTTCAATAGAGTTGCGGATTGACAGCAACCTTATATATTGTTACAGGATGGATTCCTTTGGATTCAATGAATCGGGGTATATCAACAGTCATATTGACTATGAAACATATATACGGGAAAAGGCCTTTTATGAAAGGACCTATATTCTTCCCGGAGACAGGCTAAGTGTTTATGAAAATGCTGTAGACAGAGGTGTATATAATTTTGCCGATAACAGTAAGCACAAAGTTGAAATAACTGTTGCAGATATTCATAACAACATTTCAAAACTGTCATTTTTTATAAGATCGGTCAAGCCTCCGGAGGATTCTAAGGTAGCTCAGGATCGTGATGATGTTACAGTGATGCCATATGGAAGAAATAACAGGTTCATTTCCGGCAACGTTTCTGTAACAATTCCCTCCGGAGCACTTTATGACACGCTTTGGTTCAGATTTTCAAAATCAGAATCTCAGGCTGGGATGTATTCAGAATTGTATCATATTCATGACAAATACACCCCTTTGCACAAACCTATTCACCTTTCCATAAAACCCGAAGTAACACCTCCAGGAAAGTCCATGAAATTATTACTAATCAAATTGTCGGATGACAGAAAGAAAATACCTCTTCCGACTTCTTGGGACAATGGCCGGCTCACAGCAACATCGAGCACTTTTGGGAATTTTTATATCGGGATCGACACGATTCCCCCTTCCATAGTTCCGGTCGGATTTTCCACTGGCTCGGATATGAGCGTAAAAGAAAACATGAGGATCAGAATCAGGGATGATCTTTCAGGGATTAAAAAATATCTGCCCCTAATTGATGGGAAATGGGCATTATTTGAATATGACCAGAAAAACGAACTCCTCATCTATAAGTTCGATCCCGAAAGGATACAAAAAGGATCAAAACATATTCTTAATCTTACTGTTACAGACAACAGGGACAATGTCAGATCCTACGAATGTGATTTTATATGGTAAAATTTATGAATAAATGCGTGCAGGATAGATGCCATTCCTTATCATTTTCTTTATACTCTCAACAACATAAGGTTTATCTTCCCTGTAAGTAACACCAAACCATCTTTCGTTGCTCATAAGGATTTGGATTGTGATTTCACCGCTCTTAACAAATTTATCGACAGAAGTGGGAATATCAAGCTCAGACTTTAGATCCATACCATGTTTGTCAATAAAGTTACGGAACTCTTTTCCGAGGAATTCATAGCATGTTGGTTTAAATCCCCAGAGGTTCATCGATACAATCTCGTTCCCTGTAAACTGGATCTGAGTTCCGTCGGGTCCGGGAGCAACAGCTCCTGTTTTTGTTTTTTCGATCTGACGGGTTTCTACAATGTTCTTAAGGAATCCATCCTCCCCTGCCTTGCATACACCCCTGTTAACGTGTCCATGATCCGACAGGGTGTTTCCAAGTTTATATCCCACAATGCAGTAATTCACCGGGTTTTTATCATTAACAAGAAAATCGTGAAGGATTCTGAATGATTCCATACCATAAAAGTCGTCGGCATTAATTACGCCAAAAGGCTCCCTGATCTTATTCTGAGTGACCAGTATGGCATGGCTTGTACCCCAGGGTTTTGATCTGTCGGGGGCTACTTTTACACCTTCAGGCAGATTGGTTATTTCCTGAAAAACATAATCCACTTCAATTTTGCCCTGAAGCCTGTCTACGAACCGTTCCTTAACCTGTTCCTCAATATCGTGACGAATTACAAAGACAATCTTGCCGAAGCCGGTACGTATTGCATCATAGATTGAATAGTCAATAATAGTTTCACCGGAAGGACCAACTTCGTCAAGTTGCTTGTTTCCTCCGTAGCGTGTGCCCATTCCGGCAGCCAGTACTAATAGTGTCGGTTTCATAAGATAAAAGTTTAGCTTCACAATAATACAGAAAATATTGTTACTTTTATTAACCTGAATGATTTTTGTAGATGAATTGCAAACTTGAAATTTGCGTTGACAGCATAGAATCAGCCCTTAATGCACAATCAGCCGGAGCAGCCAGGGTTGAATACTGTGACAATCTTATTGAAGGCGGGACCACGCCAAGTTACGGTTCCATTATTGCGGCAAGGAACAATCTGAATATAGGACTTCATGTGATAATACGACCACGCGGCGGGGATTTCCTTTATTCAGGAACTGATTACGATATAATGAGACGCGATATTGAAATGTGCGGGGAATGTGGTGTTGATGGAATTGTAACAGGTATTTTACTTCCCGGAGGAAGCATCGATGTTGATCGGACAGCACGGCTTTTTGAGTATGCGTATCCTATGTCTGTTACTTTCCACAGGGCATTCGATCTATGCAATGATCCGGTTCAGGGACTTGAAGATGTGATCGATACCGGAGCTGCAAGGCTGCTGACATCAGGACTGAAGCACTGCGCAAGGGATGGAATTGAAATGATCCGCAAACTTGTGATCCAGGCTGCCAACAGAATAATAATTATGCCTGGAGGAGGAATTGATGAAACAAATGTATCAATGATAGTCACAGCAACAAAAGTGAATGAGATACATCTCACCGCACGCAGTATTGTCGAAAGCGATATGATATTCAGGCGTCAGGGTATCAATATGGGAATGAAAGGTATACCTGAGTTTTCGAGGAAAGTGGCTGACCTGGAAAAAATAAAAAAAATCGCTGCCCTCCTCAAAATGATCTGATATCACTTTGAAATATTATCTGACTTCTTACCTTTGCAGGTTCAGTAAATATTAATTCATATACTAATATTCCTCA
>Ga0172370_10003113_pt1 | contig 23287 bp, 19 predicted proteins | sample LakKiv5m_FD_114538 | JGI IMG/M metagenome (GOLD analysis project Ga0172370, IMG submission 114538) | Freshwater microbial communities from Kabuno Bay, South-Kivu, Congo - kab_022012_11.5m | ecosystem: Environmental > Aquatic > Freshwater > Lake | place: Democratic Republic of the Congo...
CAACAGATCCATATTGAGCAATTCAAAGGGCACTCCCGCCAGCTTGCTGCGGTCCACACCGATCACCCGGTGGGAAGGCAGGGCTGCCAGTGAGAGATTTAGACCCAATAAACCGCTTGCTCCGGTTACCAGGATGCGCATTTAACCTTCCAGGTCGCCTTTTTCAAACAGTTGCTCGAACGGTGCAATATATTTCTGAATTCCTTCAATATCCAGCCAATCCGTGTTGTTATCGCTGGCATAGCGGAAACCATCCTGCAGCAGTTTGCCTTTTTCCTGCCAGGAATAACCGAACCAGAGCGCCTCCGCCGGTTGGACCACAAACATGGTCTCCAGCTCGACCGTGGTGCGCGATTCATCCTCCGAAATGAGCACTTCGTGCAGCTTCTCGCCTGGGCGGATCCCGATCACATTGACCTTGGCCTGCGGGGCGATCGCCCTGGCCAGGTCAATCACTTTCATGCTGGGGATGCGCGGAACAAAGACCTCACCGCCTTCCATCTGCTCGATGCACTTGATGACAAAGCGCACACCCTGCTCCAGCGAGAGCCAGAAGCGGGTCATGCGCTCATCCGTGATGGTCACCTCGCCGCCCTGGCGCTGTTTGAGAAAGACCGGCACGACCGAACCACGGCTGCCGACCACATTGCCATAGCGCACACACGAATAACGCGTGGCGGTCCCGGCAGCATAGGCGTTGCTCTGTATGACCAGTTTCTCGGCAGCCAGCTTGGTGGCGCCATACAAGTTAATCGGATTGACCGCCTTATCAGTGCTGATCGCCAGTACTTTCTTGACTCCTGCATCCAAAGCCGCCTCAACAACATTGCTGGTTCCTATGATATTGGTCTTGATGGCTTCCATCGGATTATATTCACAAGCCGGTACCTGTTTAAGGGCGGCAGCATGCACCACGATATCCACACCGTTCATGGCACGCCGCAGACGGTCTCGGTCGCGCACATCCCCGATGAAAAAACGAAGGCTGGGTTGATTAAAACCGGAGGTCTGCATTTCATGCTGCTTGAGTTCATCCCGGCTGAAAACGATGATCTTCTTTGGATGGATCTCGTTTAACATCACTTTTATGAATTTTTTTCCAAATGACCCGGTACCGCCGGTTACAAGTACAACGCTATTTTTCCAGTCCATTTCAGGTTTTCCTTATCATTCTAGATTCGAACCCAGTATTTTCTTAAAGGTCAACAGGTCAAAGGTCGTGCCATAATTTTTCATCCCTTTAGATGAGAGAACCGATTTCATTGTAAATTCCTGGAAGCCATCTTTGCGTTGTGCAATATGCCAGGGGAAAGGGTGCGGGTATTCAAAGAAGAACAGGTAAGTATATTTCCAGGCAAGACCAACCTGATCTTCTGTCAAGCGTGCTGATCGGATATTCCCCAGCAGCATGCTGAGGATCTTGAAATATTGCACCCAGGAATCCGGGTCATGGGTGAATCCCCGCTTACGGTAATGGGTCTTTCCTGAAACCACAACAGGAATGCCGCGCAACGCCATCTCAAGCCCAACCGTTGTCGTGTAAACCAGCCCGAGGCTGGCAAGATCCATCAAATCATACGTATTCACGTCCGCCCCAGGTTCAATGACATGGATATGCTCTGGCAGTTCCGGCAGAGAGTGTTTGATCATTTCGTGGATCGAACCATGTTTGACCAGCGCTTCTCCAGGGTGGATGCGGATCACCAGTTGAATATTTGGGATCTGAATAAAGTACTGGATGGTACGGTTGATCCACTCTGCCATAGATCTGGAAAAGACCTGCCTTCCTAGTGTCAGACTGTCCCCCATGACATTCGTCGCCATCAACAGGACAGGGCGATCATCCAGCCACAGTTTTTCCTTGATCGTATCCGCACCTTTGGAGGGCGTTTTTTGCCACTGTCGTGAGAAATTTCCATAAAGAGATGCATTCTGGCGTGAAACCATCAATGATTCGACCTGCTTGAGTTCTTTTTTTACAAGACTGCGCCCTATTGCGTTATTCCACAACCGGTCTGTATTCTGCTGCATGATCTCATCGTTTTGTGCCAACCACATTGCCTGGCGCTGGTCGCTGAATTCGAAGGTCGTGGTCGGGATCTTCTTTAAACGGCTGATGCGGTAAGCGATCCCCATCTCAAGGATGGTACCATTGGGTACAATGACAACATCCGGCTTGAGTTTCTGGAAAAACTTGCAAAGCGCTTTGGCAGCCTGCAAGTTTCGTCCATGACGGAAAGTGTAGAACTCATCTGCCTCATCCACTTCTTCGGTCTGCAATGCATACATGTAATCGAAATCTGTTACCTCTTTGACCAAATCCAGTATGGATTTTGGAGGATTCGCCAGAGAAGCATTGGGATGGAACAGGTTCACGGCATTCATCACAGGATAGACCTGGCGCAGAATCGACCTGGCATAAGCGCTCTGGCGGCGGAGATCGAACAGGTTTGATTGAATATTCCATTCACCAAAGGGATAATACCCAAGGGTAACCTCATGCCCCTGTCCGGCTAGCGCTAGTCCGAGAAAAACATTGATCTCCAACCATTTGTGGATGGAAGAAAAGAGGAAGACCTTTTTCCCAGCGGGTGCAGATCGACGCAACTTTACCACTTCTGCAACCGCATCCGGTAAGACAGGTTTTATATTTCGCAACGAAAAACCTGTATTGGTCGGCTCCTCTGTCCTTCTGGCAAGCCAATAAATCTCTGCTGTCAGTGGAATTTCACCCAAGATCTTCTTTAATCGTTCTCTCGTATCTGCCATGGGGGTTATTTTGCCTCAATATTCCATTCCAAACGGGGTCGGATCATTCCGGGACGTGGCTCGGACCATTGCATGCCCGGTGCGCCAGTTGCGTCCACTGTAAAATCCAATACTTGTTCATCGCGAAAATAGCGCCGGATATTGTATGAACTGGCGTTCATGGATATTGTATAGCGGCCCTGGTTGAGCAAATCAGCAGGGATGATGCAACGGCTGACATATTTTCCGGCGTTGCGGCGGGTATATTTGTCGAACATTTCCTGTTCATCCGTGTCAAAGGATGTCAATACGGCTTCGCCGCGGGCTGTGTAAAGATAGATGCCAATCCGCAAGCCAGTAACCGCAGAGCTCAAGGAATACTCGATCTCGAGAATGGCCTGTTCTGTGGAACGCACTGTATCGACAATATTTCCGCGCATGTCCATCAGGCGCAAGGCCTCAGGAAGAAAAGGAGCCGTGCTGGCAGGGATCTCATGTGGTTCCCAGATGCGCTCGCCAGCCTTGGCATGTCCGGCCGATAGATAGAGATCTACAGCCTCCGGTGTTGGTGCCCGCAGGATCATCTGGCCTTTGTCGAGCACTATGGTCTCCTGGGTCAGGCGCAGAATGGCAGACATATTATGGCTGACGAACAGGATGGTGCGCCCTCCCTGGGCCACCTCGCTCATCTTGCCCAGGCATTTTTGCTGGAATTCGGCATCTCCCACCGCTAAAACTTCATCCACAACCAGGATCTCCGGTTCCATATACGCTGCCACTGCAAAAGCCAGGCGCAGGTACATACCTGAAGAAAAGCGCTTGACAGGCGTATCAATGAACTGCCCGACCTCCGAGAATTCAACGATCTCGTCAAATTTCCGGTTGATTTCGGTCCGCTTCATGCCAAGAATGGCACCATTCAAATAAATATTCTCCCGCCCGGTCAGCTCCGGGTGGAAGCCTGTACCCACTTCCAGGAGCGAGCCAACCCTGCCATTGATCTGGACCTCACCCTCCGAAGGTTCAGTTATGCGCGATAACACTTTAAGCAGAGTGCTTTTTCCGGCACCATTCTTTCCGATCACACCCAGCACCTGCCCTTTATTGACATCAAAGGAGATGCCCTTTAGTGCCCATAAGATGTTTCCATCCTGGGATCCGATGGGCTTGCGTTGCACACGCCGGACGACTTGGCTGGACCAATCAACGATCTGATCCCGCAAGGTATCGTTACGCTTCGCCAACGCTCCTATACGGTAGCGTTTGCCCAGTTTCTTCACTTGAATAGCAATATCACTCATCCGTAAACCTAGCTTTCAACCTGGATCTTCCCAAATAGAGGATCAGGTGTGCGATAAGGAGCCAAGCTCCCGGTTACACAACCACTTCCAATTATTTTTGAGGAGTCACATAAATTTTCATTAAACAATATCCGCAAAGATGCGTTCCATGCGCTTAAAAAAGAACAGACCACTGACCAGAAGAACCAGGACTACTGCAATGGAAACCAACAGAGAAAGGTCTGGGGGTTTTGTACCCAGAAGCGCCCAGCGGAAACCCTGGATGACACCAGCCATCGGGTTGAGGGCGTAAACAACCTGCCATTTAGCGCTTGGAATGATGCTAGCTGAATAAACCACCGGGGAGGCATACATCCAGACTGAAACAATCGGTCCGATCATTTGCTGCACATCCCGGTATTGCACGTTCAAAGCCGAAAGCCATAATCCGACCGCAAAAGCAGTTACCAGAGCAAATAAGAGAAAGAAGGGTAGCCAGAGAACATTCCAGGTAAGGTTAATATGATAGAACAGCATTAATCCAATCAGGACAAGGAAGGAGAACATGAAATCCACCAGGCTGGCTCCCAGCGAAGCGAGTGGAATGACCAGACGAGGAAAATAAACCTTGGTGATCAGGTTGGAACTTCCAACCAGACTGCCCCCAGACTTGGTCAGGGCATTGGCAAAGAGCTGCCAGGGTAAAAGAGCCACAAAGCTGAACACCGGGTAAGGAATGCCATTATCGGTGGGAACTTTCAGAAGATATCCCAAGATCACGCTAAAAATGATCATGGTGATGACCGGTTGCAGGATGGCCCAGGAAACCCCCAGCAATGCCTGTTTGTAACGAACTTTAATATCTCGCCAGGTCAGGAAAAAAGCCAGTTCACGATACAGCCACAGATCGCGCAAATTAAGCGAGATCCAGCCGCGCGAGGGTCGCAGGGTGATGGTTCTCTCTTCCGTTTCGGATCTTTCGAGTCTCTTCTTTGCCATTTTTCGGGTTATTCCTGGGTGGAACGGAACCAGTCGATGGTTCGACGCAGACCTTCTTCAAAGGAAGTGCCGGACTGAAAACCAAAAGCCTGGAGGGCACGCGAAACATCCAGACCGCGGCGAGGCTGCCCGTTGGGTTTGCTGGTATCCCACACCAGCCGGCCTTTAAAACCGGTCAGACGTGCGATCATTTCGGTCAGGTCTTTTATGGGAATCTCGTAGCCCGAACCCAGGTTGACTGGCTCCGAGCCGTTATATTTTTCAGACGCCAGCAAAATACCTTCAGCTGCATCTTCCACATATAAGAATTCTCGGGTAGGGGAGCCGTCCCCCCATACCTCAATCTCTTTTTTGCCCTGCTTCTGGGCTTCGATGCATTTGCGGATCAAAGCCGGGATGACATGCGAGGTCTCAAGGTTAAAGTTATCGCGCGGTCCGTACAAGTTGACAGGCAGCAGGTAAATGGCATTAAAGCCATATTGCTGACGATATGACTGGGCTTGGACCAAAAGCATCTTTTTTGCCAGCCCGTAAGGGGCGTTGGTCTCTTCTGGATACCCGATCCAGAGGTCGTCTTCCTTGAACGGGACCGGTGTGAACTTGGGGTAGGCGCACACTGTGCCAATGGCAACGAATTTTTCAACTCCCTGCTGCCAAGCCTGGTGCATTAACTCCACTCCCATCATCAGGTTGTCGTAGAAGAACTCCGCCGGGTGCTCACGATTGGCACCAATGCCGCCGACATGAGCAGCCAGGTGAATGATCAAGATGTTGGCCGGGTCCGTGACAGCAGGCTGAAAGTCCGGCAGGTTGCCGGGTTTAAGGTGAGCAGGGCGGCTTTCCATTGGTTGACGGGAATCCCACAGCAGTCTGCGGATGTCATCCCGGTCGGTCAGATCATAGTTTTCAATGTGCGGAACAAGGATATCCCCCACGCCGCGCTGTACCAGTTTTTCGGTCAGAAAAGAACCCAAAAAGCCTGACCCGCCTGTCACGACCACTCTTTTATTTTTCCAGAAATTTTCTGTCATTTTTTCTCCATTACCCAGGATACCAGCCAGGTGGTTTCCCATCGAATTTATTCTCAAAATCTCGAAAGTTCCTTTATTAAAGGCTGATTTCTCTACAACCTTCGAGACTTATTAATTTTGATTACTGCACGATGAACTGGGCATTGCGATAATGCTCATCGGTCGGGTTGCGGATCAGACCTGAATGCAGGGCATACACCACCTCCCGCACACCGTCATCCACATTCATTCGGGCTTCAAATCCCAGTTCACGCTTGATCTTCTCAAAAGAGACTCGTATATCGCGCATATCACCGCCAAAGGTCAGGTCTTTATAGCGCACCACGGTTTCAGGCAAACGCTTGATGACCAGACCCACGATCTCATCTTTTGTGTAATTGCCATCATCAATACCCAGGTTGTAGATCTGACCGCGCACTTTCTCTTCGGAAGCGCTCAACCCGAGCAGAATGCCCCGGACCACATCCTGGACGTGCACAAAAGAGCGCGAGTAACCGCGTTGGTAAATGATCAACTCGCGCCTGGTGTAGGCATCCAGCACGAACTGGTTCACGATCAGGTCAAAGCGTGTGCGTGGCGAAATGCCATACAAGGTCGCCAGCCGGAAGATCAGCGGTGCGCAAGTCTCATTTTTTTGAGAAAGCAGGTATTCTTCTGAAGCGATCTTGGTTTCAGCATACAGGGATTGTGGGTTGAGGGGAGAAGTCTCCGTGACAGACAAACCATCCTGTGAAAGACCATAATTACTGTAGGTTGATGCGAACACAAAACGCTTCACCCCCAGGTTGACGGATTGCTCATAGACCTGACGGGTGGCGTCCACGTTGTAGTGCCAAGCAGCCTGTTTGCCAATAGCCTGGCAGGCTGGAAAACCTACGATGGCAGCCAGGTGCACCGTCACATCCGGCTGAGGCCATTCGCGAGGCAGAAAGTTATGCAAGGCACGCATTTCAGTCACATCCGCCCGTGCAAAATAAAAATCAGGGTGGGACATGAAAGCCAGTAGGGATTCGCCACCGAATATAAGTTTGTCCAGCACGGTGACACGATAACCGGCACACAGCAATTCTGCTGTCAGCATCGAACCGATAAACCCAGCCCCTCCGGTCACGAGGATATGACGTTTATCTTTCATGTTCGGCCTCCATGTGCAGGATCACTTTTAATCCAATCACTTCCAGAACCGGACCTTTGCCATCTGCAGATATGGCAACATCCTGCTCAATACAGGTCAATTTGCACACATCTGCCACATCGCCTTCGCCCACCAATCGAACAAAGTTATAACCAGCCTGCTGGACCAGTGCCAGTTGTTCCTTGACACGCTGGCGTGTATGTCGATACAGATTGAACTGCTGTTCAACAAAATCGATCGTCAGGCGGGCACGCATGGCAATTCCTTCGGGTGTTATGATATAGCGCAATTTCTTGCGCTCAGCGCGCTTGATCTTGACGTAACCTTTTTCGATCAGGCGCTTGATATGCCAGTTGATGGTACCAACCGCCACACCGAGCTGGGCAGCCAGGTTGGCCTGGGTAACATCCGGATCATGCTCGATCGACTCGAGCAGAGCCAGTTCACGGGTGAGATCAGAAGAATTTTCCATAATTCAGTTGCTGAATTATAACCGCAACCATGCAAGGGTCAAGGGTGGCTTGTCCCGGGTCGCTGCCAATAATGATCAATGATCTTTTAAACCTTTACCTATAATTACATATACATTTTCCCTGGCTCTGTCCTTCAGTTGCGCCAGCAGAGTTGAAGAGAAAGGTTGCCGGTTCAAGTCGCATGCTGCCCTCACCACTCCTGAGATCTGCAAACCAACCAGGTTAAAACAGCGATCTGTCAGCCCGGTTTCACCATAGTAAGCCCGCACCTTCTCATCCCAGTTCAGCCCCAGACTGGAAATTCCCAGTGAATTTGCAAGGATGGAGGCATGCAGACGGGTGGCAATTATCAGCGAATAATTTCGCATGGATGCCATCAGCTCACCTGGCCCGGTTTGACCACCTGCCAGGGTGACACCATTCCAGCCATGGGCATGTGCTTCATAAAACAGGCTTTGTGCAAAATGCATATCCTTCGAACTGCCCGTTGTGAACAACTCCACCACAAGATTCTCTTTCAACAGTCCGAACAGCACTCCCAGCCAGAGGTCCAGCCAGGCATTGGTCGAATAACGTTGGGCAGGCAAAAGGTGTGAATTCACATCCTCCCGACACATGATACCCAAGCCAATCCGGTCCGCAAACACCTTTTTTTGCAGATCAGGATATACTTCCGCGGCCAGGATCGCCGGATCGAAGGTAACACTGGTTTGCAGAGACGGTATAAAATGGTCCAGCCTTGACCGCGAAAGTTCATCCCGCAGGGTGACACTCTTTGCATTGACCAGAACCGGTTGGAACAAACGGTTGGCGAATCGCGACCAGGTTCTGCCAACTCCACAGGCGGAAATATGATAAGGAATCCCTCTTTCTCCAGCCAGGCTTGCCAAACCGGACAACTTCAAAGGGAAGTCCAGGTTGTTATCCATGAGCAACTGACCTCCCCCAATCACCAGTTGGTCACTACCTTCAAGGACTGGACTCCACATCCGCATTTGCTGTCGACTTTTTTGGAGGCTATGAAAGACAATATTGACCAGGGAATGGAGACTGTTTGAACTGGTGATCGCCCGCAGCAGATAAAAAGCCCGATTTTTTCCGGGAGAGTCAGCCCCCTGCCGTCCGCTGATATCCAGGGGAAGGATCTTTAAACTGGCATTCTGCTGTTTTAGAATGTACGCCAGGCTGGCGTGGATGGCCTGGTCTCCCAGGTTACGGCTGTATGTTTCTCCAGCCAGTGCGATGGTTTTCAAGAAAGAGTTTCCTTATAATTGAATAGATCACGATATTTCTGCTGATGCCCTGGTCCTTCCAAACGGGATGTATAAAAGGGTCAACCCATTCAACACCGTATTATAGATACGCATGCCAAGCAAGGCTGCGCTGAGCATTGGAACCGGAATGCCGAATAGTCCATATAAATACATGGCTGAGATCTCGGTCACTCCCAGGCCTCCAAAGACCTGGATGGGTATAAAGGAAATGATCTGCCGCATCGCAGAAACGAACTGGATAGCTGAAAAATCAATCGGAAGACGGAAAGTGTGTACAACTGAAAAAGACCAGCTGAGAGTGCACACAAAATATACACTTGAATAAAAGGCGCTGGTTATCAACATGCGCACGATCCGTGCCTGATCCTGGGTGCTGACCGATTCAAGTGCCGTGAAAGCGTTTTGGATCAGCGAATACTTTAATAACTTCAACCGGGTCAGAATTTTTTGCAAGAATGCCACAAACCATTGTCGGAAGATCACAACTCCCAAGAATATACCAAGTCCCAGGAATATGCCGATGCTCACTACCAGCAATAAAGCATGCAGAGGGATGACCCTGTCCCAGACGAACAGCAGTGAAGTCACCAATAATACCAGGATGGCAGCCAGGTCGCCAACTTTTACGATAATGAATGCCTCTGCTGAACGGGATATCTTGACCCCGTGTTCCTCGCGGAACATGGAGAAATATGACACCACCCCGGCAGTATTGGATATGAAATTGGATATAGCATTTTGCATTACGATGATGTTCAGAACATTCCATAAGGAGAGCTGTGGGTTGATCAAAGCCCTATATTGAAGTGCTTTAATAACGATCATCAGAAAAAAACAGCCAATGCTGATCAACAACCAGCCTGGCAAAAGCATTTGCCAAGTTTGTTTTAATTGTTGCACATCAGTGAGCGAGATGACATACCCAAGCAAAAGGATGGCAAGAATGATCTTAGTCACATTCCAAATCTTCTTCTTCATTGTTTGCACAGGGGCGGCAGATTCGATCATGGCTGTTTTTTCCCGTGCTCTTGCAACACTTGTTCATAAATCTCAGCCAGTCGCTTGGTTACAACCGGGAGATCGAATTGCTTGATAGAGACCCTGGAATTGCCGACCAGCCTTTCTGCCAGGCCAGGTTCAGAGAATACTCGTTCAATACTGGATACAAAATCATCCACATTGCCAATACCCACCAATAGCCCGTTGACCTCAGGCTCAATAATGGATACCGGTCCGGTTGTCCGGGTGGCGATTACCGGACAATCAGCTGCCATTGCCTCCAGAATTACATTTCCAAATGCCTCAAAGCGGGATGTCAATAAAAGAACATCCGCTTCTTTTAAGATCGATGGCACATCCTGACGTTCCCCTAAAAAATGGACATTTACCAGATTTTTTTCATGAGCAGTTTTCTGCAAATGATTTTTTAATTTTCCAGATCCAACTGCGAGAAATGCATACCTGGCAGGGTTTGGAAATTTTCCGGCAACCTCCAGAAAAACAGGCCAGTCTTTTTCCAGCGCCAGGCGGCCAACCATCACGATCATTTTACAATCTTGTGCAAGACCCAGGTCAGCCCGCAGGGAATTTTTTTTCGGGGATCCAACAGCCTGGAATCGCCCCCTGTCTATGCAATTTGGGAGAACATTTATCTTTTTTTTAGGAAAATGGAAAAACCGGATATAACCATCCCGATTCCATGGAGTCAATACCAGCAGGTGATCACAGGAACGAATGGCAGATCGAAAAGCCAGTAAATATAGAATGCGGTCAACTGGTTCAGGAAAATAGAATTTCATGCTGTCTTCATCCAGACCAGAATGGTCATGCAGGACACAAGGTGTTTCCGTCAGTCTGGCTGCAAGCGCTGCAAAGATCATGGATTTGAAAAGGTGGGCGTGGATCAGATCCGGTCTCTCGCTGCGAATGAGCTTCAATAATCGCGGGAAGGAGATAAGATCCCTGCGGTTGCCACCAGACTTTATCAGATGCACCGTCACCCCCAGGGCACGATAGATCTCCGTATAGGGTCCTGACCGTCCCAGGACAGCAACAGATAATGAATACTGGCCGCGCAACCCTTGAAATATGGATTCAAGCTGGCTTTGAGCGCCCCCTGAAACCGTATTATCGATGACATGCAGGATGCGGGGGTTCGAATTCATAGAGATCTCTCCGTCATCCTTCCAACCACAGACTCAACATGAGCAACGCCCAGATGCGCTTGCCGTGGTCAATCTGTCCGCTGCTGTGTTCTGCCAGCAGGCTTTTGATCTGCCCGGTGTCGAACCAGGTATCAAGTACGTTGTTGCCATCAAGCAAAGCCTGCTTTGCCCAATCTGCCAGGGGTCCTCGGAACCAGGCGCCAAGCGGGATCCCAAATCCCTGTTTGCGATGGTGGAGCACTTTGTCTGGCAGATATCCGGTAAAAGCACGTTTTAACAGGCGCTTTCCCTGACTGCCGTTCAATTTCCAGCTCTCAGGCAAACGTACAACCCACTCCACAAGTTGATGATCCAAGAATGGTGAACGCCCTTCCAGGGATGCTGCCATGTTCATGCGATCGGCCTTTACCAACAGGTCTCCAGGCAGGTAGCTATTCACATCACAATGCAAAGTCCTGTCCAGGCGTCCGGCAAAACCCGGCAGCTCCTCATATAATGGGATCAGTATTGCTTCGGCATTGTGTGCGCTGGATTCCTGCCAGAATTCCGGGCGCCACAGGCTGCGACGTTGGTCCGGAGAAAAATAGGACCCCCAGCGCAGAATGCTGGCGCGCCCATCAATCCGGGTCAACTGCTCCAGTCGCTTCAACCCGTTGACCAGGCTGGCACCGACCGGCCTGTTTGCCCGATCTGGAAATAATTTCATCAAGGAAGGAACCAAGCGTCGGGTAAGCAGCCCTGGCAAGTGCAGGTAGGCATTCGCCCACGGGTCCAGCCAGTAACGTGTGTAGCCCGCAAAGAAATCGTCTCCTCCATCTCCATTCAATGCCACGGTCACATGCTGACGAGTGATCCTGGAAAGCAAATACAAGGGCAGGGCGGAACTGTCAGCAAACGGTTCTCCAAAATGGACAGCCATTTTTTGGATGGTGGCAGGAAGATCGGTATAAGAAAGAATGAATTCATGGTGATGGGTGGCGTAGCGCTCAGCCACCAGTCGGGCGTATGGAAGTTCTGAAAAAGAGCTTTCTTCAAAACCCACCGAAAAGGTTTTCACCGGCTGGGAGCTCATCTCCGCCATCAGAGCCACGATAATACTCGAATCAATGCCACCGGAGAGATGCACACCCAAGGGCACATCCGCCAGCATGCGGATGCGGACAGCCTGGCGTAGTTTTCCGCGCAGGGTCTCTTCCAATTGGCGGGGTGTCTCTTCCCACTTGGGGGCATACTCCAGGTGCCAGTAGCGTTTCAATTTCAAGCTGCCATTCTGCCAAGTCAAGATGTGGGCGGGGGGTAATTTATGAATGCCCTGGTATGCTGTCATCGGGTCGGGGATATACTGCATTCCCAGGTACAGGTCAATGGCGGGAAGGTTGATCTCAGGGAGGGAGGGAAGCCCCTGCAGCAGACTGTTCAACTCGGAACTGAAGAACAAGCCCTGTTCTTTTCGTACATAGAAAAGCGGAATTTGCCCCAGCCTATCGCGAGCCAGTAGCAGTTTTTGCCGCGGTACATCCCACAGGGCAAAGGCAAATTGCCCGTTCAGGTAATTTACGCAATCATCACCGTGGTCTTCATAAAGGTGCAGGATACACTCTGTATCCGAGCGGGTCTTAAAACGATGTCCGGCAGATCGCAATTGCTGGTGCAGATCTTGAAAATTGAATATCTCCCCATTAAAGACGATCCACAGGCTATCATCCTCATTGGAGATAGGCTGATCGCCGCTGGACAGGTCAATGACCGCGAGGCGGCGCATGGCCAGACCAACCCCGGCAGACTGATAAAATCCATCCGAGTCCGGTCCGCGATGGGTAAGGGCGGCATTCATGCGCTCTAATATGGACCGGTCTGATGGCCGACCATCTGTAAATACCTGTCCACAAATACCGCACATCAGGCTTTCTCCACCATTTTTTCCAGCAATCCGGCATATTGGTCCGCCACACCCTCCCAGGAATAGTGATCTTGGACCCGGGCGCGCCCGGCTTCCCCCATTTCCATGCGGCGGGCTGCATCCGGGATCAATTCAAGCAAGGCAGACCGCAAGTCCGCCACCGATTCGGTCGGGAATAACAACCCGGTCTTATCCGTCAGCACCAATTCTTCATTTCCAGCGATGCTTGAAGCAATGACCGGCAATCCGCTCGACATGGCCTCCAGGACTGCATTGGGCATACCTTCATGACGTGAAGGGAAAACGAACAGGTTAGCCTGGTTATAGTGTTCCATTAATTCCGGCCTGGATCGCCAACCTGCAAATTTGACCCGGTCGGCTATTCCCAGTTCGAGACATAATTTTTCAATTTCCGGGCGAAAGCTGCCATCCCCGACAATCACCCACTCCCAAACCTGGTCCTTCAGATCCGCCAGAGCCCGCGCTGCCAGGTCCAACCCCTTCTGGTAGACCAGGCGTCCCACCGAGAGCAGGCGAGGTGGTGACCATGCTCGCACCACCGGCACAAAAGCCTCCAGGTCGACGCCGTTGGGGACCAGTTCAATACAAGCACTTGAATCAAATTTAAGAGCAAGCTCCCGCAAGCCGGAGCTGTTCGCCACCAGGCTGCCAGCATCACGCCAAACCAGGTGCAGCAAAGGTGCCACCAGGTGGTGATAAGTTCCAAAATCATAGGGGCGGAAACCGGGTACATCGCCTCCGCGCATAGAGACCATGTAAGGAATGTTATGAAGTTTTCTGATCCACCAGGCGATCGGCCCAGAAGGAACGCCAAAGAAAGCCAGCACGCCCTGTGCCGGAAATTTCTTCAACACACGCTCTGCCCAAAGGCTGCCTACCAGAATATAACTGACCTGCTCCATAAGACCTGAGCGATCCATGCGTTTGCGCAGAGCTGGAAGACGCACGATCTGGACCCCCTGCCAGGTCTCCTCGTGCGGCAGGCTGGCGTGGCGCGCTGTCAATATCAGCACGTCATGCCCCCGGGTGACCAGGTGCCGGGCAATGTTGGCACTGGCATTGCCTGCCCCGCCACCAATAGGTGGAAATTCGCTGTTCAATAACAGGATCTTCATTTCAACCCGATCCTTTGCCCGGCAGATCGTTACCAGTTATGGTATTAAGGCATTGGCGGGAATTTTTTGACCTCCCACATGTATCAGGCATGTTTGTCGAGCCGGTTTCTAGCCGGGGGGTCCAGGTTGATCTTTTCACGCACCGTGTAAGTAGGTTTACGCTGGGATTCGTGGTAGGTGCGGACCAGCAACTCTGCGATCAAGCCCATCAGGATGGATTGAAAGCCCAGGATGAAGAACATAGCGCTCATCTGGAACAAGGGCGAAGCCAGCACAGAGATCGAGAAGAAGACCCGCCGCACCAGCAGGATAAGCAATACCACCGCACTCAACAGGATTAAAACCAATCCGGCTCCCCCAAACAGGTAGATCGGCTTGGAAGCATAGCTGAGCAGGAATTTTACCGTCAGTAGGTCCAACAGGACTTTAAATGTGCGTTCTAATCCATACTTGGTTTTCCCGAATTTTCGGGCGTGATGGTGGACCTCCACCTCAGTGATGCTTGCCCCAAAGGCATGGGCATAGACCGGAATAAAGCGGTGCATCTCCCCATATAGGCGGACATTTTGGAGCACATCCATACGATAGGCTTTTAATGTGCAGCCGTAATCGTGGAGGTGAACTCCGGTCACCTTTGAGATCAACCAGTTGGCCATCCGGGATGGGATGGTGCGGGTGATAAAGGTATCCTTGCGGTTCTTGCGATAACCGCTGACCACATCATAACCTTCGTTTAACTTGGCTACCATCATCAGGATGTCTTCCGGATCATTTTGCAGGTCGGCATCCAGAAGTACCACGATCTCACCGCTGGCATGGTCAACCCCGGCTGCAATGGCAGCCGTCTGCCCAAAATTGCGGCGAAAACTGATGACGCGCAGATGCTTCTGGTCCTTTTGAGCCAGTTCTTTTAAGACGGACAGGCTGCTGTCCTGGCTGCCATCATCCACAAAGATGACCTCCCACTCAGGTTGAAAAGCTGCCAAAGCCTTGTAAATGGCATCCAACAGGACAGGCAGGGCCTGCTCTTCGTTGTAAACAGGGATCACCAGGGATAATTTCATGGCACCTTCCTATAAATATTCAACTCAGCTTCTCCATTGCAGGCTTCGACAGGATTGGCAACGGTCTTTTGTTCATAACCTGAAGAAACGATCCTTTGCCAGCCTGTTTGAATGGAGGGTTCTTCCACCACGATGATATCAGCCTGTTCCAGCCACTGCGCGGCTGCTGCATCGTTCCACTGACCAACGCGCAGCAGATCCTGCGTGTTCCCGCCAATGTAGTAACCATAGACCCCGTTGATCTGTTGAGGCTGGATCTGGACCTCCGGAAGGTATAGGAGCAGGGAAACCGCCGATGAGCTGACATCCCAATAGACCCGGCTGCCAGCCGGAATGAGGCCTGCCAGTTGCTGCCCGGCTTTTTCGTAGGCTGCCAGGCTGTTCTGGTCACAATCATAAACATAGGTGCCGCCACCCAGGACCCTGGCTGGCGCCAGCAGACTGCCAGCCAGCACGAACACGACCATCACAAGGGCTGCATAGCGGACCTTGATATTGATTTTCTTTTTTAGCACATAGAACAACAATACCATCAACAGCAAGAAAAGCAGCCCGGTCAAAAAACCTGCAACGGCAGGAAATACGCGCCGGTAGATCTCGATGTCCCTGAAATAGTCGATCACGATACCAAGCTTGTTTTCCAGCAAACCTTCCAGCGTGACCGTCCCAGGCTGGAATTTCCAGGTTCTAAAGAAATCTTTGGTGCGGGGTAACTGGATATTCATGATATCCATGAACAATTCGCGCAACTGGTAGCCGATCTCTTCAAAGGAGCCATAACCAATGCCCGTGAACAGTCCCATCACTGCCAGCACAATTGCAGACTGTCTTAAAAACCCCGGCTTCATATGCAGCGATTCTGCCAACGCAACCAGCAACACCGGCGAGAGCATCCCGAAGAACCCGATATAGCCCGCAAAGCAATAATTGCAATAATCCTTCCATAGGGAAGCCCAGACATGCAATCCTAGCAAAACAACCACCAGGACAGTCAAGAAGACGGATGTACGAAAATGCCTGCTATTTTTCCAATCCTTCAAACCGGGCCAGAGCAGGAACACCAATACCAATCCCGCCATGACAAAGAAATTGTAGCGGAAGGCTTGCAGAAAAGCCATCAAGCGGTTGATCTGGGTGTTTACGGTGACGAATCCAGGCAGCCCCCTGTCGGTCAGACGCAAAAAATCAAGGAAAGGGGTCAGTCTGGTTGGCAGCCAGAATAACCACATATACATGATGTTGGGCCAGTAGATGACATGCATGAGAACGAACACCCCCGACCCTACCAACAAGGACAGCCAACCTTTTTTCTTGCCATGCTGCCAGAAGATATACACGATCAACAAGGGCAGGATCGGGATCATGTTCTGGCGGGTAAGAACGATGGCAACCGCCAGGAACGTACCCAGCAGCAACTGCCAGGTGCAGCGACCTTCTCCCAAGGTCAGCGCCAGCATCCAGATCAGCAGACATGCCACCAGACCCTGCGAAATGGCCTGGCTGAACAATTTGATGGTAAATGGGTTTAAAGCCATGCCCCACACCACTGTCGCAGCCCACCAGCCGTTCCCCAGGCGGCGCACTGTCAGCCACAAGCCCAGCAATGCCAGCAGGCTGATGCCCACTGCCACATAGCGGCCGGAGCGCAGACCTTCCCCGAACAGTTTTTGAAAGAATCCTGGGACCAGAAAAGCCAGCGGCCCTTTGTTTGTCCAGGGACCAAAATCCTGGAACGGTCGGTAGAGACCGCTGGCAAAAAGGTAACCCTTATAAAGATAAGCCCCTTCATCCAACAGGGATGTCAGCCGGAGGGCATAAATAAAGGATTGAATGGCGTATACACAGCCCCCCAGAAAAGCCAGCACACCTGCAAGGCGGGTCTTGTGAGCAAACCTCTGCTTCAACTGCCATTCATTGCGCATGTTTTTTCAGATTCTAACTTGTCAGGTTACGGATCCGTTTCAGGTCAGCTTCAACCATCATCTCGGCCAGTTGTTTGAAGTTCACCTTGGGTTTCCAACCCAGGACCCGCTCTGCTTTGGCGGGATTTGAGATCAGCAGGTCCACCTCAGCCGGGCGGTAGAAACGCTGGTCCTGAACAACGTAATCCTTGTAGTTCAAGCCTGCATAGCTGAAGGCGACATCACAGAATTCGGAGACCGGGTGGGTTTCCCCTGTGCCGATCACATAATCATCCGCCATTTCCTGCTGCAGCATCAGCCACATGGCTTCAACATAATCGCCAGCATACCCCCAGTCACGCTGGGCTTCCAGGTTCCCCAGGCGCAATTCCTTGGAAAGACCCATCTTGATGCGGGCCACTCCATCCGTGATCTTGCGGGTCACAAATTCCAGGCCGCGGCGCGGGCTTTCGTGATTGAACAGGATGCCTGATGTGGCAAATAGACCATAAGATTCACGATAGTTGACCGTGATCCAGTGCCCGTATACTTTGGCAACCCCATACGGGCTGCGCGGGTAGAAAGGCGTCGTCTCGGTCTGCGGGACTTGCATGACCTTGCCGAACATCTCGCTGCTGGAGGCCTGGTAAAAGCGGATCTTGGGGTTGACCGAGCGGATGGTCTCCAACAGGCGCGTCACCCCCAGGGCGGTCACTTCCCCGGTCAGGACAGCCTGGCTCCACGAGACCGGCACAAAGGATTGGGCTGCCAGGTTGTAAACCTCGTCCGGTTTGTATTCTTCCAACATGGCCACCAGCGAACTCTGGTCGTGCAGATCGCCAAACACGATGGAAACATCATCCTGGATGTGGGCAATGCGCTCGAACGTGACCGTACTGGTGCGGCGTACCATTCCGACCACATCGTAACCTTTCGAGAGCAGCAAGTCTGCCAGGTAAGACCCATCCTGGCCGGTAATTCCGGTGATCAATGCAGTTGGCATTTTTTCTCCCTGTTTTCTATTCTTATGTTCTCATAAGACCTATAGGTCCAAAGTGCGGATCTTTAGGGCATGCAACCCATAATTCAGTAACTGAATTATAAACGTTCTTCGGGAAGCGTCAAGCACAATCATTGAGTGTGTTAAAAAGTAGCCGTTCTTTAAGAGTGTCCTTGCGAGACCGATGTTTTTTCCACTGGTCGTGGCAATCTCCTCGCCAATTCGGTTGCATGCATTTGGCTGAAAAGACATTCAGCCATCGAAAAGACAGACAAAATATTTTATTCAACTCCCTAATCATTTTAACATCGTTCGGGATTTATATTGCGGAATATTATTTGTCACAGTAGGTTCAAACAGCCCTTTCTGCTAACCGTTCAGCAACCGGACAAAAAAATGGTCACCAAAAGGCATATAATAGTTACATGCCAGTCAGCATTGACCCCCAGCCAGCAGATGATGAGATAGAATGCGGAAATTGCGGCGCAAATATCTACCACGGACTGACGCGCTGCCCGAATTGTGGAGTCAACCTTTATGAACCGGAAGAGGATCCCGACCAGGATCGCCACCCATCCCCTCCCCGGGAAGGCGTCTTTTCCCGCCTGGAAGGATTCTTCCGGCAGATCACCAGGCGCCCCTACCCTGTCGATGAATTATTCGGGGCAGCCATTGACAAGGCCGGGCTGTACAACGACCTACTCAACAAAGTGGGCGGCGACCATGCCACCGCGGATCGCCTGGTGGAATTTGAAAGCCGGCTGATGCCGGACAGCAATCGCCTGGCCTGGATCAAGAATGCCATCCGCCACTGGGAGCAAGATAACCGCAGCTCTAGAGGAAAGGGTTTTTAACACCATGTATTTATTTTTCGATCCCGAAATCATGCGTGTCGTCACCAATTACCGGGCGCCTGCCTCGACAATACGAACTGGCCAAGGTTTGTGCAGATATCCTGGGTTTTATCGGATGGGGATGCCAACCAGCTCGAGTTTACCGAATACATAATCAAACAGTGAGTCTTAACTGTCCCTTCAAATGCTACCAGGAATCATGGCATCACCACCGCCAGGGTTCTGTAAGAAGAGACCGAACCAGACGCCACCCTGCAAACTCTACATGAAAGGTTCGAATTTACCGAAACCTTGGTCGCCCATAACATGGAGGTCGATGAAGATCCTAGAAACCGAATTCCTGCGCGTTGGCTTCCCCTATCTCATAAAGACAAAACTGCGCTGGCGGATACTCGCACCTGCGCAGCTTGCATCTTTGAGCTTAAACGACTGGGTGTTTTGGAATAACCGGTCAGCTTGATGCCCGTTATCCTATCCGGTCTCGGGCACCCGGAAGGAAGTTATCATGTCAAAAGTGGTTGCGGGAATGACAATTTCATTGGATGGCTTCGTCTGTGACAGCCGCGGCAGTATCACCATGCTGTATTCGGATTTCGAATCCTTTCTTGGATCGGAACCTCAACGAGAATCCTTCGAAAGAACAGGCGCGGTCGTGATGGGTTGGAACGCTTTTGCCATGGCTACAGATCCCGATTGGTTCTCAGATCATTACGAATACCAGGTCCCAATCTTCGTCCTCACCCATCACATCCCTGTCAAACATCCAAGGGAGACGGAAAAATTGACCATCACCTTCGTAATGGACGGGGCGGAAAGCGCGATCCACCAGGCCAAGTCAGCAGCCGGGGATCAGGATGTCACCGTCATAGGCGGTGCGAACACGATCCGGCAGTGTTTGAAAGCCAGCCTGGTAGATGAACTCCAGATTGACATCATGCCAATCCTTTTGGGGAGTGGTCTCAGGCTGTTTGAAGACATTGGCTTTTCTCCGATTTTACTGGAAAGATCGGACCTAGCGGACCTGCCGGCCGGCCGGACCCATCTCAAATTTCGTGTTCTCAAACAGGCAACAGAGGAAATGCGGGGATAAAGAAATTTATTCAAGAACTGGCATCAGCGGTTCGATCTGTCAGCTGGGTTGGAATTTCTTATTTTATTCGCAGGAAATCACACGAAAAGCATTCCTAATTCCTTTATCTATAATAACTATGGATGAACTGATGAGAGCCATCAGTATAAAGCTATGGGTATTGTCAAACAGAGCCAAAGTTAGAAATTCTGGAAAAGATCGAAAGATCTTCACAAGAACAGGGTAAAGAGACCTTAAATCTGATCCAGATAACATCCATTTCTCCGGTTTTTGGTTCGCTGTCAAAACGCTAAGCAGAAATTCGAATGTTCACAGTGCTTGAAAAAATCGGTCACATCGAAGAGAATCCTTCGTAATATTCCCTGGTGCACAAGCCAGATGTTTTTATGCAAATTTCATGAGCCTGAAAATTTTTTGTAATGATGGCTACCCCAGCATGCATTTGATGCTGGAGACTTTAAATTCCCAATCTGATAAGTATATTCTTTCTCACCTTGACCCCACATACCTCCAGAAGGACTGCGCCACCTGGTCATAGGTCTGCGCCAGTTGTGCATAGCTGGCGGGTTGCTTGTCGCTGCCAAAGCCCAGGATCGCAAGCAGGTAGGTGCTGCCCCCCACAGCCACCACGGCCAATTCCCCCAGCATGGCCTGCACGGTAGAGACCGAGACCTGTTGGTCGTGAATACCTGCTCCCTCAGAAGCATAAATGTAGAGCGAGTTGTCATTCTTCTCACCCTGGTCGAGCATATCATAGATAAGAATGGTCGATTCTTCAGAGAGCAGGCTGCGGCTTGCCAACCCATCCAGCAGGCTCACCAGGTCTTGAGCCGATGCCATCTTGTTCGGCAGGCTGGTATCCGTCATGTTCCAATCCTGGAACACCTGGTTGATGTGCATGCCATACTTCGGGATGGTGCTCAGAATACTGGCAGAAGAAGTCTCGTCTCCATAAACAAGCATCTCATATAATGTCTGGCGCAGTGATGTCTCGTAATTGCGATTCACGGTCAGGTAGACCTTCATCTCGGTCACGCCTGAGTCTTCGATGGATTTCAGGAACAGCGCCGTGATAGGTAAATGGATGAGATTATCCACCCAAACAGGGGTATCCGCCTGGCGGGTATACAGGGTCTCCCCGTCCATCTTTTGCAACATGATGAACCAATCCCCACCATTGGCAGCGATGGCTGCCTCGATCGGTTCCTCCAAATAGGTGCGCAGGTCCTGGCGCTGCTGCTCGAGCAGGTCCTGGGTCGGGTCGATGGTGCTGGTGGGGGAAGGAAGTGCGGTCAGCGTAGGCGCAGGGGTGACACTGGCCATCGGACCAGGTGTCTGCGAGGCTGGGATCTGACTGGTAAGAGGTACTTCCGAAGTCGGAGCGCCTCCACAGGCGGAGAGCAGCATACATACGAGCACCAGCAGGGTGATCTCAGTTCTTGTTTTCATGGCAAAATTCTCTTTTTTCCAGTGAAGGAAGTCTCACAAACACTTTTCACCGTAGTTTCTTTTTTCGCACATCCAGCCACCAGCCGCCCAGCACCACCGCGGCAGACAGGATCACGATCAGCGGGACCAGCAGGCTGAAAGAAAAGGATGGCAGGATCGAAAAATATCGGGTGGCATACCAGTAGGAGAACAGCACGGTGAAGATCAGCTCTACGGCTAGGATGCGCACGAACCAGGGGTTGCGGGCGAAGCAATAGTCCAGCCAGGCTTTTGCTGCCAGCAAAGCCTGGAATATCAGCAGGATGGCCCGGTAACGCGGGTTATCCCACTGGTCTCCCCCGGCCCGCAGAGCGGAGATCGCAATCCAGGTCCAGGTGATGATGAACAGCCATAACCAGGCGGATCTCTGGTCTTCCTTCTGCTCTTTAAGTAGGGGGATAATGCTGAAGACCAGCAGGGGAAGCAGCCCATACCAGCCCAGACTGCGTATTATTCCGATCGTCTGCCAGGCCGGATTGGACGAATCGAATATGGATGCCGGCAGAACCGGTTGCAGCAGGCCATAAACAAATATGAAGGGTATCTTTAACTGTTCGGGAAGAACATAGTTGAACAGGTGCTGGATCATCCCGGAATCGCGTTCCAGTTGATAAACATCCCATTGGATCGAGAGTTTGAGCCAGCCAATCAGGGTATCCATCAGGGAGGCGCCCTGCAGCGTGCCGCGCGACAGCGAAACCCACAGCAGCAGCAAACCGATCAGCAGCGCTCCAACGACCAATGCCATGCCACGCCAGGACAGCTTAAGATGCTTTTTCATCAGCCAAGCCCAACCTGCCAGGCTCACGATCGCATATAAAGCCACTCCGGGCGAAAACAGCAGCAGACCTGCCAGTCCCAGCCCCAACCAGATCCAGCCTGTGCGGTCACAGTTAATCTGCCAGGCCACCAGCCCCCACAACAGCAGGGCAATAAAGGTCAGCAAAAAAGGCTCACGCATTTGTGAGGCTCCCAGCCACAGGCTCTCGGGGTAAAGCGCAAAGATCCAGGCTGCCAAGACAGCCACCTTTGGACCCCATGCCACCCGGGCTGCCTGCCAAAGGAAGACAACCCCCAGGGCAGCCAGCGTGGAGGTCATCAAGATGACTAGCCAGGGACGGTGCGCATCCGGGCTTAGATAGCGGTAGACCAGGGCACTCAGGGCTTCCAATCCACCGTACTGGTCGACCGCATAGGTTTTATCGAACGCATCCAGGATGGGTCGCTCTGAAGACGCCAGCTCCCAAGATTGCAGATCACGGTTATAAGCATCCACCGAATTGTAGCCCGCCCGTTGAACTTCGGTCTCATAGCCGCTCGCTGGCAGGATGAAGGACAGGCTCACGCCAAGGCACAGGCGAAGTCCAAAAGCCAACAAAAGCAACCAACCCAGCCACCGCATAGATCCCGCCCAACGCCAGGCAGCAACCAGCAGGACCAATCCAAGGCTGGATAGAACCCCAAAGACCAGTGCACCCTGCAACCAGTAGCCATGCCTGTCCAGGAGCGAAAGAACCAATCCCAACTCAGCGCCAGCCAGCAAGACCCACAGAAGGTCAATCCAGCGTAAATTTTTCATTGCGCACCTTTCGGGAATCCTGCCAGGATCAACTTGCACCTTTCCTCCCAACTGTATTTTTCCACATCGCGGCGAGCCTGTTCAGCCAGTGCCTGCCCGCGACCTGCGTCTGTCTGCAAGGATCGCAAAGCCTGCTCCCAGGTATGAGCATCCTCCGGCGTACACAGGAC
>Ga0172370_10003115_pt1 | contig 23286 bp, 16 predicted proteins | sample LakKiv5m_FD_114538 | JGI IMG/M metagenome (GOLD analysis project Ga0172370, IMG submission 114538) | Freshwater microbial communities from Kabuno Bay, South-Kivu, Congo - kab_022012_11.5m | ecosystem: Environmental > Aquatic > Freshwater > Lake | place: Democratic Republic of the Congo...
GAAAAACGATCTTTGAAAATACCGTTCTTTAAAATTTTGTACCTTTAAATCGGAAATTAACGATGCGAAAAACCTTGCATTCTTATTTACCGATTTCCTGCATTTGTAGTTACCGCTTACACCGTTGGGGCAGCAGAGTCATTTGAATTAGTTTCTCAACTCTTAATAAACCCTGGAGATATTGTTTTTATTGAGAATCCAAGTTATCCATGGGCCATAAGATCCTTTAAACTACATCGATCTCAAGTTAAAGCAATTTCAATGGATGATTCGGGAATTTCCATAAATGAACTTGAGGATAGGGTTAAACAATTTCAAGGTGAAGCAAAATTCATTTATTTGATGCCAAATTTTCATAATCCCACTGGTGTTGTATTATCTGAAAAGAGAAGGAAATTTATAGTTAATATTGCCGCTAAATATAACCTTTTCATTCTCGAGGATGACCCATATTATGATATTCGTTTTTCGGGAAATGCTCTCAAAACATTTTATGATCCAAGTCATGAATTTGTAATTTATATAGGATCATTCTCAAAAACAATTGGTGGTGGTGTTCGCTTGGGTTGGATAGTTGCAAACAAAGAAATAATAAAAAAATTTACCTCCATAAAACATACTGGGGCTAATCCATTTATGTCAGAACTTGTAGCCAATTATATTCAATCTGGACTTTATGAAAAGAATTTAAAATCAATCGTAAAGTACTATAAGACTAAGTTTGAAGATGCCTTATCAAGTATAAAGCAATTAGGCTTATTAAAATATGTATATAAAATTCCTGAAGGAGGATTCTATCTATTTATGAAGATTCCAGATAAGATTGCCTCAGACGATTTTCAAAGGCTGTGTATTAATCAGGGTTTGTATATACTGCCTGGTAGATTTTTTTCCCAAGACCCCAAAATGAATACATATTATAGAATTGCATTTAGCTATGAAACTACCAAAAATTTAATTAAAGGAATAAATATTCTGGCTTCATTTTATCCTAAATTTGATTAATTCAGCATTTGTATTAGGAGATCATCAAGATATACAATGAATTACAATTGGAAAAGAAAAATTATTTGGGGTCTGGTGAAAAAGTCAAAAGTCATTTATTTTGATTTCCGATTTTACATCGGTTGTATAATAATCAAAGCTCCAATTACTAATCTGGCATCTTTTGCAGGAGCGCCAAATCCCGGATTTAGACTGTGGTAATAAATGTTTGCCAATTCGTCCCATGGAAGTTTGTCCGCTAAAATAACCCACCGATTGTCTCTTTGAAGTTGCATTTCAAATGGAGTTCTGTATGGTACTCCCTCTTTGTTAAACCACGGCTAGTCAATTCTTAGGTGTATTTTTTGTTCATTAAGCTGCATTTCGATATAATGTTACAGGTGTAAGCCTCCCCGAACTTCGGCCATTTAAAATTAGCACAAATTAGAAAAAGTTTAATTTTAAATGTCGAAAAAAATCTATGAAGAAGTCTCGCTTTTCAGAAGCACAGATTGTGTCAATTCTGAAGAAACACGAGGCGGGGATGAAAACGATCGATCTCTGCCGGGAACATGGAATAAGTGAACAAACATTTTACAACTGGAAAGCCAAATACGGTGGCATGACGGTCAGGGAACTAAAAAGGCTGAAAGAACTTGAAGCCGAAAACGCCAGGTTAAAGAAGATGTTTGCTGACCTAAGCCTTGAAAACTATGCGCTCAAAGACCTGATCTCAAAAAAATTGTAACGCCTGATGATCGAAGAGAAGCAGCTTGTTTTTTGGTTGAAGACCATAAGCTAAGCGTTCGTCAGGCGTGTAAAGCCGTAAAATTGCCAAGAAGTTCATACCAATACCAACCAAAGCCGAAAGATGATACGGCCATTATCAATGCTCTGGATGAAATGGTGACAAAGCATCCCTCCATCGGATTCGATAAGAGCTTTAAGCGCTTAAGGCTGCAGGGACACTCCTGGAACCACAAGAAGGTATATCGAGTGTACACCGAAATGAAACTCAATATCCGTCGAAGGGCAAAGAAAAGGTTACCAGCAAGGGTAAAACAGGCCTTATTCCAGCCTATATCTGTTAACCAGGTATGGAGTATCGACTTTATGTCGGATAGTCTGTGGGATGGACGCAAATACCGTTTATTAAACATTATTGATGACTTTAACAGAGAGGTGTTAGCTATTGAAGCTGATACGTCTATCTCTTCTTCACGTGTTATCCGTACCCTGGAACAGATTAGTCTTTACCGATCATTGCCTCAGATGATCCGGGTGGATAATGGCCCGGAGTTCATCTCAGATAAATTTGATCAGTGGTGCAAGCTTCATGAGATCCGGTTGGTGTTTATCCAACCAGGGAAACCAATGCAGAACGGTTATATTGAACGGTTTAATGGAAGTATACGCAGGGAACTCTTGAACGCTTACATTTTTAGATCTTTATCAGAAGTAAAACAAATGGTTAAGGAATTTACTATCGACTATAACTATCATCGTCCTCACGACTCCTTGGGTGACAAAACCCCTGGCCAAGTGATGGAAGAAACTATATTGAAAGTGTCTAATTTTGAATGGCCCGAAAAATAGGGGGGCTTACATAACTGCAAGGATTATGAAGGTAAGTTACGAAAAATATGCATTTTTTGTGCACCAAACTTATCATACATTATTAACATTCAGATGTTTAAACCTTTTTCACCAGACCCTATTTTCACCTAACAACTAAAGACCACATTGTTATTTTGAAACCCTGAAATATTTTAGGAAATAAGACCAGATATGTATTTAATTGAAGATTTGTATTATTAAAATCAGAAATCCTGATAAAGACCATTTGGAAATAGCTTGATTGATGAATCTCTCTGAAGAAGGTCCATTTTGCTTTTGGCTACCATTATTTCATAATACATTGAGGATGTTTTACCAGATAAACCCTTAATTATTAATTCAGCATCAGAAAGCATATCTTGTCCTCCATTTAACTTTCCATTTGGATGAAGAATTAACCGTAAACCAAATAAAATGGCAGCCCAAGCAAGATAGCCTTCAAAAGGTGCTTTAAGGCTTCCTGTGATAGTATATTCATAACCACGGTGTATCAGTTTAGCAAGAATTTGGAGCGACATCTCTTCGGCTTTACGACATGTGGCAGTATCATGAGAAAAGGCAGCAATAGTGTTCACTGCATACAAAGCAATTCCAGTTGCTAGAAGCGAATCACCAATTGGTTGGTGACCTTCATTAATAGTAAAAGAATGAGGAAATAAGCTATGTTCAGCTCGTCTATGTATTAAGTTACCTTCAATTAAATTTAGAATTTTTTCTGAAATTTTAAATTGTATTTTAGCAGAAAGAGCCTTCCATGATATTAAAGAAACAAGATGCCAAACTGATACCCATTGAGCAGCAGTTCCGCTTGTTGCTGCAGCACCTGGCTCACGGCCCCAATCGACAAAACCAGGTTGCCAAAGTTGATCTGATTCAGCAAATAATGATATTGCAGCATTTGCGGTCCTTGCAGCTTCTAATTTAGAATTTTGAATCCAATTTATTCCTGCTATTATTGCAGAAGTACAAAATGCAGTACCAAGCATATCTGTATATTTAGTTTCCTTAAAACTGAGTCTGTTTGAAAGTTCTTTGATAATACGTGAATAGAGAATAGTATCGGCAGTATTCGGCATAGTCCCTAATAACGCTCTTGTTAGCAGAAAGGCAGCAGAGTGTCTTAGGTTTTCATGAACCATTTCAGAAGATCCAACTGCCGTAATTTGTTTATAATAGATAACAGACCCGTCGCAAGCGAGAATTTTGGCGAGATTAGAAGCAAGGAGCTCCTTTGCTTGAGGCATTGAAAGATATTCATAAGGTAATAAGGCTTGAAGAGCAAAGTAAGTACTAGTCAGAGAGCCCACAAGAGACAACTTTTTTTGTGATTTGTAAAATCTCCATGCAAGAGTTCGAGACCAAGCTCCAGTTTCAAGCCGATCACCAATAAGCAAGGTAAGGGAAACTGATTCTAATTCTTTCAGTTTTTCGATATTTGCTTGTATAAATGGGTCAGATATAAATTTTTGAAAATTTGTAGCAGACCATGTATTATGAAAGGTAATAGGAGGGATTAACCTAGTTCGCCGCCTAAATTCAATTATTTTTCGAACAATAACAATCATCCAATAAAGAACAGCAAAACATAAAAAAATCCAAAACAACCATCGACCTATTGCAGGAAATATGGGTGATATTAATGTCCCAACATTTACAAAAATTCCAAGAAATATCATAGTCGTGGTTGTAGGTTTGAGTAAAATTGAAGATATGTTGTTTGATTCCATAATTATTTATTTGATTAAAGAACCTTTTATATTGTCATTACTTGCTATAAAATAATGACTGTCAATTTTTCATAATAGCCTACAGCATTTTCAAATTCGGGCTGATCTTTGTGGCCCATGCATTGCTAAACCCGCTACCAATCAAAGATTTCATTAGTTGTATTCAAATTTTGTCATGTACTTAGAAAAATTAATTTCTATAGACATCCATAAATCAGTGATCCCAAGACAACTCATCATAGGCTTTTATAGTATTCTTTTATCTTCTGTGCCATAAGAATACGGCGTTCATGAAGGAAATGTTCATAACCATCCACCTCGTAGGTAAAAATAGATTCCGGGATACAGTTCATAACCATATTACTCCGGAGTTCTTCTTCAGAGGTTATTGCTCCAAAATGAAACTCGTCGTGAGAAATTTGATCTTTAATAATTGCAAAATATTCTTTTGGCGAACGGTTTCCTACCTGAATGTTAATTTCAGTTTGGATATAGACATAGTTTGCAATCTGGTTGTACTTTCCTCTTTGGAACCCATTCTTTTTTAGGTAATCCTTTGGGAAAAGGTGGTGGATATCGCCACGAAGGGTTATCAGGTCGCTGATCATGACGTTTTTAGAAAGAAATCCTTTATCGTTGGCTTTTACCTGGGCGGCGAGGAAAACATTGAAATTAGGGCTGCTGCTGACTGAGGTATCCATATTCTGAATAAGTGCTGCATTCCAGAATGCATCGGAAAGTTCGCCTGCTTCTTTTTCCTTTAAGTACTCACCAAAAGATTTTTCAGAGATCTGTTTGATGTCAAAATCGAACATTGACTCCGGAGAACCTGAATATCGCTGAGTAAGGATGCAATACACAAACCATCGTCGCACGTAACTAGCGATTCTTTCTGGATGCTCTCCATGTGAACGAAGTTTCAAATATACGATGTAGGCAGAGTTCAAAGAATTTTGGGACCTGATCATATCTGGGGAGATGAAGCCTGCCGATTTAATTATCATAACAAACTGCTTGAACTGATACTCATTCATGAAGTTTATTACTCCTGATGCTAACCGTTGAAATGATTCTTCAGCGATTGAGGCTTCAAAGGTTCTTGTTTCAAAATTCCTTCCTGATAACAAACTTACAAGGTCTGCCAGCTTTCCACGGTTAAATTTTGATGTGAAGGCGACTCTCAATAAATCGGTATAGGACGGGTCATATATCTCGTCGTTTTCTTCATGCAACCATGACATTTTTTGAAAATACTGTGTTGATGCAAAATCGGAATCATTTTCCTTTATTGAATGGAAGAATTCAGGATTGACCGCTAAATGACAAAAATAATCAATGGCTTTTCGTAATACATTACCTCCATAAATTTCATTGGCAGCGATTTTTGACATGGCAAAATCAGCCTGACTTAAAACTACTCCCTGAGAGTTGATCCGGATAAAAATTTCGGTAACCGTCTCAATATCCAAATCAGAATCCAATTCGATTAACCCGATCTGCTTTTTAGCTAAATCGAATAACCGTCCAATATTATTAATCACCATCTGCTGGTCAGATTCGGGATTCAACGCAATATAGTCAGTAATGATTTGATAAGAATTTACTCCCGGTTTAAACAACTCAGCAATATCGTGAACCCAGGTCTTGTCTTTCACGATAGCCGGATTCTGTACTTCAAAACGTTCATCAACCGGATGAAATGAAATTTTTATCTTAATTTTCTGATAACTCTTGCTGATAACCGATTTTCCCAGAATAGCTGCTGACAATGCAGTTACTCTTTGTTGTCCGTCGATCAATATTTTTTTTCCAGATGAAACGCTTCCGTCTTTGAGTCTTACATTGGGATTCCGCCAGGCAATCAGGTAGCCAATCGGATAACCATTATACAGTGAATCCATTAGGTCGCGAACCTTTGAACCGTCCCAGACAAAAGGACGTTGGATTTCAGGAATTGCGATTTCACCAGAGTTGACCCAGGCTAAAAGTGTTTCAATTAAATGCTGGTTGACAGAGTATTTTTGAGTTTGCATAGAAAAATGTTATTATGAGGACGTTTTATTCCCAAGTCTTGCTGCTCAGGATATTAGCAATTTGATCTGTAGATGGCAACTTCTTGACATTTAACACTTCTCGAAGATCAAAATATCTCTTGCTATAAATGCCGTAGCTACTAATCTTTTTGAAGTCCGTATCATATAGTTGACTGCAGAGAAAAAATTTATGGCCAGTGGCGATCTTCCATCCATCTTCTACCGCATGAATTAATCCATTTTTTAGATTCTTTTTGAGCGGTTCCGTAAGCTCTCCAAAAGTCGTGTTTTTGATTTTAACATCTCCGTCAACAAGTTCTGCATCGACTATTGCCATTATCTCACCGATATATCGAACAGCTTTGTCATAATAAATTCCGATATACTTATGAGGCTTATAGGATCTGTCTTCCGGATCAAAATAAAAGAAGTACTTTTCATTTAAATATTCTGATTCTCCACATGCAACTGCTCTCAATAAGTATTGTTCATCAGTAAAAAGACCAAATAATTCACAATAACTTCTGAAATCAGCCTCAAGCCGACCTATTTCTTTATCATACGGAACTATCCCTTTCAAAGCTGTGAGGCCGTCTGCAATATTTTCGAATGAAACAGAAAAAAAACGAATCTCTTTATCCACCTTTTTGATCCGTTTTTCAATTCCCGCGATTTCAGCTTCAGAAAAAACATCCCTACTTATGTGAAGTAAAATTTTAGAATCAACTGATTTAAACCTATCGCAGTAAGATAAGAGTTTATCAATATTTTCTTTCCCTTGTTTTTTGGTCTCGATAACTATAATAGAACTCTTGCAAGTTATGTGTCCATCAATGATACCAGCACCCCCTTGGCCAACTTGTTGTCGAAAAGAAGGCATAATTGAATAAATGTTTGCATCACCAAAAAGACCAGAACAAAATTGCTCATAAAGAGCCGGATTATTCTCATACAATCTGGGAAACAATGAAAGAACATTGTTTGTAATCGTATTCTCCTGCTGGGAATATTGTTGGAATATATTCAGCGTTGCCATATTTATCGGTTATCAAAATTTTATTATTGATTGAGAAAAAAACATTTCGCTAATTCAATACGATGAACATTTCTGCCATCCGTTTAAAACTCATGCTAATATTTACTTGATTGTGCGGTATTAGTAAATACTTCCATGGTTTTCCACTATTTACGATTGTATAATCAGTCGCATGTTTACAATATTCCAAAGCTGCGTTTGCTTTTTCCTGAACATCGGTCGCATCAATGTCACCTTCTTTTTTTGTTTCAACAAGGTATATTGATTCGGCTGTTTCAACTACAAAATCGGGAGAGTACTGTTTTGAATTATGCTTCCAGTAAATCCTGAATTGGTTCTTTGCGGGCCGAAGCCACTTCAAGACGGTTTTATCCTGTTCAAGAATGATGGAAAAGTCTTTCTCTGTCTTTGAATCGAATTTATAGGAATGGTGATATGCCTTCGAAAATCCACTGAATAAAAGCCCTGGTATTAAAGAAGTGGGAGTTATTGTATCAGTATAAAGATGAATCTTATCCTGGGTGTACTTGGAATAGTTATGATCAAGGATTCGCTCAAAAGGATAAACTACGGGTTCCTCATATTTGGCTTCATCAATGTAAAAATTCAACATCATTTGTGAGAAGATGAAACGACCTATCTCCCGCTTATTATAAAGAACAACGTTATAAAGATCATCATCATTCAGGTATGTTTTGAATTTTTCGATAACCTGGGATGACATTTTGAACAGCAAATCAGACTGTGAATCATAATCCACCTCTGGGTAATTGACCAGTTCATTCACTAAAATATTCTCGTTTGTATCGGAAATAATGCGGCCTTTGCCCTGAATGATCTCCTGTGAATTGTCCTTTAAGGATTGCCTAAGTATTTCTTCTGATACGGGCTGGAAGTTCAGATTTCTGGGATCAAGATCAAAATCGTGGAACCCATGCTTGATGTCGCCGGACTGTTGAATGATGATCCTGGGAATCTCAATGATGTTGTCAGTAAAATCAATAACAGCCTTTGCGTAAATATGTTCAGCTTCGGCAACCATTTCGGTTACGAATAATTGAGTTTGCGGGTTGCTCTCAATCCGGTTTTTAAACCTGTCAATGGCAATTTTTTTAATCTCACTGCTGCTTATCTCACTTACGTTTCTTACAAGTTTTGCCAGTTCCGGCAAGTCTTGTATGATATTCTGCTTAATTTCCAGTGTTAGTTTAGCTTCTTCTCTTTTCTTTTCATCCTGAATCTTTGCTATTTCCTGTTTTTCTACTTCATATTTGTTGTCCAGCGATGATTTTACTGATATTACTTCTTTTGATCTGCTGAGTTCCACCGGATCAATCTCGATGATATTTTCTTTCCGGATAATGGAATCAGGTTTGTTGGCTTCCTCGATAATTTCCTGGAATTTATCATGCGAAACAATGGTCAGTTTATCAACTTTGGGATTCCCGGTACGTTTTCCATAGGGTAACCGAAGCCCCCTGCCGATTGTCTGTTCCCTCAATGTAAGCGACACCGCTGTGCGCAACGGAACAATCGTATAAAGGTTGGTGACATCCCACCCCTCCTTCAGCATATTCACATGAATCACAATCTCGGTGCGGTTGTTCGGATCTTCAACCGAAAGTAACTGCTGAATGTTTTCTTCTTTTTCTTCTCCTCTTTGATTGGAATGAATTTCAATTACTTTATCCGCATAGCGACCATCAAAAAAGGTGTTTTGTTGAATCAGCTTTTTGATCTCTGTTGCATGATCTGTCTCTTTGGCAACAATTAAAACAAAGGGTTTAACCTGCTTTGTTCCTGTCTCCCGGGAATAGATATCCAAAGCGACTTTGGTATCCTCATGAATCCGGATACCATCTTCAATTTTTATACGGTCAAGCTCTTCTGCTTTGTATGCATCTGGGTTAAAATCCCTGCGTGTGGCAACACATGGTTCTTTCACAAATCCATCTCGAATGGCATGAGCCAGGGAATACTCATAAACCACATTTCTGAATTTTACCGCCGCTCCTGCACGTTCCACCTGAGGCGTTGCAGTGAGTTCCAAGCCAAGCAAAGGCTGAAGTTCATTGATGACCTGCATTCCCCGGTCAGCACGGTAATGATGGGATTCATCCATCAACAGGACGAGGTCGTCCAATTTACTCAGGTAATTAAAATAAGACTCTCCTAAGTACTCAACCAGCCTTTTTATCCTTGGTTCTTTTCCGGATTTGGTCTCAGCATTGATTTTAGAAATGTTGAAAATATTGATATGGACGTCGGACTGAAATAAACGGGATTGTGATATTTCGCCGTAGTTGTCTCCAGTAATGATTCTTGGCGGCTCCGTTGCAAATTCACCAATTCCTTTGAAAACATACTTGGGATTCTGCGGATTCTGGAAATCATCCATCAGTTTCTGGTAAATGGTGAGGTTTGGAGCAAGTACAAAAAAATGTTTTATTCCCTTGGCGAGATACAAGTAAGTGACAAATGCACCCATTAGCCGGGTCTTCCCAACGCCTGTCGCAAGTGCAAAACACATAGAAGGGAAATCCCGCTCAAAATCAACGCAAGTACGAAATTTCTCATTCACAGCCTTAAGTTTTTCTTCCAGAGAGGAGAGTTGGAGAATATCCTGTTCCCCGTTTACGAGCTCAGAAATGATTTCTAGGCTTCTTGTCTGTGGAGGACGAAGACTGAGACGGTCATTGATCTGGTTGGCAATTCTATCCATAGCGAAACAATGTATTAAAAGAGGGTCGGGTCGGATTTATCTTGTTTCCTGGCTTTTTTCGAGATTGTTTTCGTGCTTTCCTTTTCCGCCTGGTTTACTTGTGTATCCATGACTGATTCTGCCGGTTCGTTCTCCAGTGGTACATTTACAATGTTCAAGCTGTAATCGTCTTTCCCGAATTCGCACCGGCCCAGCAACATTTGTGGAATTTTTTTGATGTTGATTTTTGTAAACCTCGATTCGCAAGCTTTCTGGAATGCCTTGCAACAGATCAGCAACGCCTCCTCCGGTTTCATCTCATCATGGATTTTATCAAGGTACTCCACCGTTACAAATGTCGTGGTTGTGAAAATAAAATCCTTTTCGGTACTTTGCCCTTGCTTCCAGAAAACATGTTCATCCGGGCTAAAACGGAAGCCTTCATGCTTGGCCATGGCTGCCGCAAGCATTTCAGGGTTATAAGATTTGTCAATTACCCAGTTATCATACTTGTCCTTTTGTAGTAAACTTGGCGCTAAATAGTAATATTTGAATCCACCGCCACCTTTCCAATCTAAAGATTCGGAAATTCCACCCTGATCCTCACCGGTAACTACTTGTTTCATACGTGGCAGGCAATGCGTGTCGCAATGATCCCCTAATTCAACACCAATCCACTTTCGACCCATTTTATTTGCAACAGCCGAAGTCGTGCCTGACCCTAAGAATGAATCAAGTATCCAATCACTATTGTTAGAAGCCAATTCGACGATTCTTTTTATTAGTCTTTCTGGCTTAGGAGTAGTAAATACGTCTTCATTGTTGATTGCTTTAACTTCTTTTTTTGCCTCTTGGTTATCTCCTACTTCATTTCGATACCAAATAGTTTTGCTAACTGAACCATCTTGTACATCGGTTAAAAATCGTTTTAACCTTGGCATATTGTTACCTGTCTCTCCAAACCAAATCCGGTTTTCACTAACCAATGCTTCGAACGTATCTTTTGAGACTGACCAACAACGTGATCCAGTAGGATTAACAATCCTTCCGGAAGGTAATTTTATTGGATAATCAGTTGAGGCGGAATAGGTTTTCACTGTCAAGTCAGAAGATGTCCAGACGCCACGCACATCGTTGTCAGGATTTTTATATCGAATATCCATTGATTCTGTTCGGGGAAGAAGATTGGGTCTCCAAATATCTTTGGATTTTGCATAAACAAGAATATGGTCATGACTATCGGATAACCATTTTGCATCATTCTGAGGAGAAAATTTCTTTTCCCAGATCACGTTACAAATAAAATTTTTCCTGCCAAAAATTTCATCACATAAAATCTTTAGGTAATGACTTTCATCGTCATCAATCGAAATCCACAAACTGCCTTCATCACTCAATAAGCGATGTAAAAGTTCAATACGAGGTTTTATTAAATTGAGCCAAATTGAGTGTTCAAGGCTATCGTCATAATGATCGAATGCATTGCCAGTGTTATAGGGAGGGTCAATATAAATACACTTTATTTTCCCGGTAAATTCCTGTTCCAACGCTTTTAATGCAAGAAGGTTATCACCATGAATAAGCATATTCTGGCAATTCCGGTCTCCGAAGGATTTTTCCCGGTCTTCTATCAATATCCGAGGTTCCAATTGCGGTTGCTGGTCTTTGCCAATCCAGGTAAGTTCGAGTTTTTGTTTGTTATTATAAGTCATATTTATACCATTATTATAGGCCGAAAGTCCAGCCCTTAAATCCCTTTGGTAGGACAAAGTTCATTTTATACAAGATTATTACATTCACTTGTTTTTGTAAATATTCTTTCTGTGAGGATAAATCCGATGCTTGCTGCAAAAGCCAGTACGGTTGTTGTTTAAGCAGATCATCAACGATTTGTTGTTTATCGTTTAAATCATGAATTTTCCAGTAAAAATGCTCTTTGATACTAAAATCCTCCTTTTTCATCGGCTCATAGTACTTAATAATACCGATGCCATATTTTGGTGTTTTTTTCAATACCAACAGGTTTTTCCATCTAGTCTCGTCATAAAGGGTAAATACATCTGCGCCTTTATATCTACCGACAAATTCATTTATTAATGGCTTTTTATCTGTTATTTTTTCAACCGGAATAAAATCGGATTTTGAATTAAAAATTTCATACGAAGGATTAAGGTTTGAGAAAATAAGAACTTTATCTTTAAGTGATTCAGTCTTATCAATATCGTTAAGTAGTTGAACGACCATTGACTGATCAACTTTCATATCAGTTTTATTACTTGACTCAACTATAATCCTTCTTAAAGTCATATTTTCATCGAAAATAAATCTACGAGCAACACCCTCTGGAAAGCTCACATATATACCTTTATCCTTATTTGAAAACAATCCTTTAGTCATTATTTCATTAATACCGAAAGAGAGATATTTACCCTTAGGATATTTTAAAATTTTACTAGAAATGGGATTGTAGTAATTGATAATATTTCTGACACATGCTGTTTTTGAGTATGTTTCAATCACAATATCTATAAAATTACTTGCTATTCCCTCATCAACTTTTGCTTCCATTTCTATTTCCTGCTTCTGCCTTCCAATATTTGACTTTATATTTTCCAGCAATGTATTTGCGGCAAAAGCCATTGATTCCGTCAATCCACAAGCCTCAATTATAGTTTTATCGTTTTTTAAAAAATTTATTATGTTTAGCATATTAACGAGGGAGTAACCTATGCTATCAATTTCTTGTACTGTTTTCTCGGAGTTCTTAAAATTGGGCTTGTATTCACTACGCCATGACTCACCTTTTCGTTTATTTAGATTTATTGCATTAATTAATAGAATGGCAATAAAAGTATCATAGTATGACAGAAAATCATGATGCCCTTCCCATAAAAAAGTAATATTTCTTTCCAGATCATGTCTTCGGTAAAATAAAGTAAGGATCTCTTCTGTATTTAGTGGGTTTATGTCCTGGTTTACCCAATAAGCAGAGCTGTCCTTAGGTTGATTATAATTCAACAAAAAATCAATATACTTGTACTGCTTAATGTATAGACAATATGAGCCAAGCCAAATAACCGTCTGTTGCAAGATGTTATACTTAAACTGTTGTTCGATAAAGCGCTTATATTCAATGAGAATCTTTTGTATTATTTCTTCTTCAACACTAGTATATTTAGTAATTGCAGATTTAAAAACTTCAAACGCAACAATTACATTTTGATAATCTTGAAAAGTAAGTGATTGCCGACTTAATAAGAACAAATTATCTTTTGCTTTTTCATACTCTTTGAAAATTTCCTTATGGGAATATTTCGTACTTAGATCAATATCCGGAAGCATACCATAAGAAGGATAATATGACCCACTAATAATATGGACAATAAATGAATGGAAGACTTTTTCATTATCATTTGCCAAGGATATACGAATCGAAATGAACAATGCAATCTGCAGATCAGAAAGCAACTCTAAATTGAAATCGTCAGCGAAAACAATCTCGAAAAACCAATTATATGATGCCCTGGCTGTAGAATTGGAAAACCTGTTAGGGATTTTACTCATTTCCAGATTAATATTTTGAAGTAATCCTATGAAGTAATTTGATACTGTCATATAGTCTTTACCCCGTTTAAGCAAATCTTGAAGAATATCTACAATCTTAGAAACCGTAAAGTATATAGTGTTCTCTAGTTCATTGTCAAACGATTTTTTCCAAATTTTAAAAAACACATTACAATAAACCTGAATACCTTCATGAGAGGGTTCATAGTATTCATGAATCAAGAAAGGAACATTTTGTGGGTTTTTCTTCTCAGTATATCGAGTACGAACTAATAGCGATTTATATTTTTCTGGCTTTTCATTCTTTAAATCCAAAATCTTAATAAAGTAATCTGACAGTTTACTAATAATCTCTTGAACGTCCTCCTCAAGTTGCTTGTCAATTTTTTCACTTGCAACTTTATAGACTTTTTCAACAGTATCAAGAAAGTTCATTTTATTCATCATTGAGAATATTTTCAAGATTCGACCATAGTTTATCAAGCACAACATCATCGGTAGCAGTGATATATTCAATTACCCTACGAATAAACTGATAAAAGAAAAGAAGAGAAAGAATCCCCAAAAAAAGCAATAAAAAACCAGTGATAATGTTCTTTGTCGCAAAGAACCAAGTGAATAGAGAAAATGCAAGAAGAATAATCACAATAAGCATTTGTTTAAATGTTCTCTCACCAAGAAACATTTGTTGAATATCCTTATCTTTATATGGCTTAAGACTATCAGCCATATTTGCAATTGTTATTGGAATGGCAATACTTATAAGAGTTGCAAGAAGACCAATTATTGCAGCGAAAAAATCTTCTGAAGGTTCAAAAGTTAAAAGACTATTAAAGAAGCCATTTGAACTTGATGGAGCAGCCGAACCGGCAAGAGAGATGAAGAATCGTTTCAATTCAAAACAAATGAAAAAGCCTGTTAATTCTGCAAAAAATACTATTATAGCGAACACACCGATTGCAAAAAGCGTAATGCAATACCAATCAGGTTTTCCTTCTGAGTTTTTAAAATATCCGCAAAATGGCTTCATGAATGATATATAATTTATTGTATTTCGTTCTGAATATAGTTTTTCAATTCCTCTTTACTCGGAAACTCACTTAGAAAATATTACTATTAGCTATTGACTTTGTTAAATTTTGTATTACCTTTGTCCTATCTCATTAACCAGTGCGAAAGCATGTCAGTGTTAAAAGAGTAAAGATGCCGTTCAGTTTTTCTGGGCGGCATTGGCATTTTTAAAGGCTTCATATTCCTTCAGGAGTTTTCTCTTTCTACTTGGTATATCAACAAGATAAGAGGTCCATGGTAAAATATATTCACCCCTGTCAGCCAACACTACCAAATAATTTTCATGTTCATGGAATATTAGTACCCTTTCATCATGCCCCCTGGTATTTCTCCATACCTTTAAATATGGATGAGCACTTTCATCAATCATTGGCCGGGGCCAGGGTATTCTCTCCATTCTTCTCAGATTCGGCAATCGTTCGTTTTCAAAATTCCCATCATGAGTGAAATGATAGAATGTATATTCTTTCCCTTCTATTAAAGGATATTTCTTCAATCCCAGACGTTTTCCTTCAAAAACCGGCCTGGAATCCACAAAATCCTTCTTGAAAATGGAATAAACAGCTTCAAGAAATGAGGTTGCATCACCACCAAATTCAGGTAATGTGAGAATAGCGGGCAAAGTAAAATAGTTATCTGACATTTCTTGAGGATGTTGATCTCCAAATGAATATATTAACCTTGTCTTCTTTATACAGTGTTGAAAATTTCAATGAATACCCTGATCGTTTCTGAATCTTGTCAATCAAGGTCAGCTTAGCATGGCTTGATGACAACCCCCTGTGAACATAAGATATCGCCCCGGTAAGTAAATCAGCAAGTTGGACTAATTCGACTTCATGTGACCTTACTTGCTGAATTCTGCGAATAATATTATGTTCATAATCATAATGGCTACTTCGAAGCACATCTTTCAAATGACTTATTTTCTTTTGACTACGAGTATCTTTTATATCAAGATAGATGTTGTACCCATTTTTTGGATCGAGAATTACTTTCAATAAATCGAAATACATTTTAAAATAAAAATCATCATGACTCTGACCAAAACCTTCATGGTCCAAAACTGATTTATCTGGTACCACTAACACTCTGAAATGCAAATCGTCATCATCAAAAAAATAATCAATAACATCCTTATAGAATTCAAGTTTTCCGGGAGAAACTTTATTCCATTTAAGTTCAAAATCATGACTGAGATGGTACTTCAATTTGATTTCCCTTAACCTAGAATAGATTTCATCTTTTTTTGCTGTTGGACACCAAATTGAACCAAGAACCATCGGTTTTATGCCGTCGTTTTCAAGGTGACAACTTTCATCGCAGTATATGTTATATTCTATAAGCATAATTGCAATTATTTTGTGATTATGAATAATTCGGCAGAAAGCATCCGCCGAATTTGAGGAAAGGTAAAACAAACCTGCTGGCAGCATTTCCCAGGAAAAGATCGCTGGTTTTCTGAATGTATTCTACTAATAGTTTAAAGTCCATGACACTAAATTATTGTCCAACGTATTGTAAACAGCTCATTGATTGAGATCAGTTGCTTCAACCTGGCTTCAATGCCAGCGATAAGGTTTTCCTTTCGTTGATCCACCTCGTCCTGGTGTTGGAAAAGGTTCTTGCGCATTTCATTCCGGTGTTTTTCCATTTCCTTGATGTGACGCTGTGCTTTTACTTTTTCCTCAAGCCTGGAAAGTTTGCGGGCTTCGGCTTTTAACGTTTTAATTTCGATATCCAATTGCTTTAACTCTATTTCAAGGCTTGATTTTTTATCTTCTGCCCATTTTTCAAGTTTGATCAGTTCCTCATCGAAAAAACCTGCGTTACGCTGGGAGTTTCGTAAAAGAACCTGTTCAGTATCTTTCTCAGCAGATCTTGCAAGTAGTGTTCTGATTTCATAAGGGACGATCACTTGTTCCCCCGGTTTGCCAATCTCACCATTCAATGAAAAAAGCCGGTGGCAATGGTCCTGGTCAAGGACTGTCCCATTATCTGCAACGCCATTTAATACAAAATGATCTTCTGTCTCCAGGGATTCAATGGTCAACACATTCATAGAAAGCCAACCGGACTGACCAATCAGAGACTCAAGGATTGAGATTTTTTTTAAAGAACCATCATAATCAAATATAATTTCGGTTACCGGCAGTTTAACGTTTTTACATTTTTCAATGATATGCTGTGCCAGTGGGTGCCCAATACGGAACACATTCGCATCTTCAATATTTTTCCCAATCCGATAAGGACCGGGATTCACATTCTGGCCAGGTAGCGGATTTCTCTTCAGGAAAAATGAATACTCTTTTTCTGAAAACACAGCATCCTCATCCAGATAAAAACGGGCTAAATTCCAAAGCAAGTTCTCGTATCGACTTAGATAATCCTTGCTCGTTGCGAGGTTAAGCCGGAGCTTTTCATGAACCTCTTCATCAAAATTCTCAAGAAGCGATTTTCGGGTGAATTGCATCTTGTCATCAATTTCCTCTTCAAGCTGAAGCTGCAAATCATCGAAGGCTTTTTGAATTTCTTCCTCCGTGCGGCAATTCTGATAGATCATTGCGATTCTTTTCTCAAAATCCACTCCCGATTCGATACTTCCGAGAACTTCATCACTTACACCGAATACGCCGTCGAAAAGTTTAAATTTTTCAGCAAGTAATTGATACACCCGAATGTCGGCCGCATTGGCCTTGTTTAAGAAATTGACTACGACAACATCATGTTTCTGGCTATACCTGTGACATCGTCCAATCCGCTGCTCTATTCTTTGGGGATTCCATGGAAGGTCATAGTTTATTACCAAAGAACAGAATTGAAGATTAATACCTTCGGCTGCAGCTTCGGTAGCAATCATGATCGATGCATGATTTCTAAAATAATCTATAATTGCAGCCCGCTTATCTGCTGTTTTTGATCCGGTAATTTTATCTGTTCCGTGATGTTGATCAAACCATGATTTATAAATCTTGTTAGAAAAAGGATCGGTATTTGTGCCATTGAACAGAACGAGTTGGCCTTTGTAATCTGATCGTTCAAGAAGACCGAAAAGATACTTTTGAGTTCTGACTGATTCTGTAAAAACGATGGCCTTCCTGGAAGCCCCCTTTTCGGCAAGAGAGGAAAAACCACTTTTTAAAGCCTGTAATAATGCTTCCCCTTTCGAGTTCTTGATTATCGATCGGGATAAGCGGGCAAATTCTTTCAGTTGCCCGATTTCATTTTGAATCTCTTTCTTTTCTTCGGCAGTGAAACTCTTTTTCTCAATAATATCCCCTTCCTCTGCAGCATCTTCGTCAGTATCAATCCATTCATCTTTCGTTTCGCCGAAAGTTTCAAAGTCTATGGATAAAGAGGCCTCAAGCTGTTCCAGATCTTGCGGTTGTTCTTGGTTCTTAAGCATTCCATCCAACTTTGTAGATAGTACCTGCAGTGTACCAGAAATGGCATAGGTGGAAGATGCAAGAAGTTTGCGGAGAATAAGGGTCATTAACTGCCGTTGACTTGCAGGCAAGGCATATAGAACGGGGGTTTGAAGATATCCTGAAACTAATTCATAAAGTCGTTGTTCATCCTGCGTAGGATAAAATTCCTGGACAATTGCTACCCGGTATGTAAAGCTTATGTATTCCTGAACCTGGCGCCTGAGTGTCCTTTTACATATTGGAAGAAGACGTTCCTTAAGGTCTGTATAACTATCTTCCTGGGTGATTCTTGCATATTGGTTTTTAAAACTTTTCAGATCCCCGAAAGCATAATCGTCAATTATACTTACCAAACCATACAGCTCAAGCAGTGAATTCTGCAAAGGAGTGGCGGTTAATAATATTTTGGGTTTGTCGATCAGGGCATTTTTAATCGCATTGGCTATCTTGTTGCCCGGCTTATAGACATTTCTCAGCCGATGAGCTTCATCTATTATTACGAGATCCCAGGATGGTTTTTGAATATAGATGTCCTTCCCTTTTGCAAAGTGATATGATGTAATAAATATGGCTTCCTGATCGAATGGGTTGAAATGGCCTTTCTTTATCTCATCATTGAAAGAAGCCATTTCCATGATGGTTGAGGGGAGGAAAAACTTCTCTAATAGCTCCTGGTTCCATTGTTTTCTCAAGTTTGATGGAACAATAATCAAAATTCTTTTTTTACGCTCTGCCCATTTTTGGGCGATGACAAGACCAGCTTCAATGGTTTTTCCCAGTCCAACCTCATCGGCAAGGATGGCGCCATTTGATAACGGTGAACGAAAAGCGAATAAGGCTGCCTCGACCTGGTGGGGGTTCAGGTCGACTTGGGCATCCAACAATGTTGATGCTAATTTTTGAATACTATCAGAAGGGCTGCGTAAAGTCAGCTCATAAGCATAGTATTTAGCATGGTAGGAGGTTATTCTATATCCATCAGAGGTTTCAGAATTAGCAGGAATGGTTTTCATCATTATGAAAATCAATGAATATCATAACAGCATTAAAATTAAGAAAATAGATTGAAACAGGATATAAAATGGAGAAAGAAAAAGGAACTGGAATTGGATTTAAATTCTTAAAAGCTATAGAAATACTTTTTCTCTGTAATCATATTGGTAAGATAATGAGAACTAATAGCTGACCAAAAAAACATAGTGAAATAATTTGTATAGTAAAGGTCATTTGAGTACGGGGGGGGGCAAATCTATTTGACCTTCTCGATTGATTTTAGGAAATATTTTATTTTCTCTTTTTCAGAAACAGTAAGTTCTTCAATAATTTCTTGACAGAATAACTTGTATTTCACGGTCTCAAGAGTAATACCATCTAAAATTTTTCCAGTTAGTGATTCACCATTATATTCCTTACTATCTGCCTCATTTAAAATTCTCCAGTTACCCTTTTCAACATCCGCCTGTTTAATAAATCCAATAAATTCCTTTGTTTCTTCTGCTAATTCTTCACTACGATTCAATAAATCATAGACCTTTTGAGCATAGTTAGTAGTCAGTATCCTATGATGAACGAACTCCAACTTTGGGGCGAACCACTTGTATTTTATTGTCAACTTTTCATCAATTACTTTTCTAAGGAATCTCTTATAACTATTAATAGTATGTCCCTTAACTGTACGAAGAATTTCAATAAATTGATTTTCATCATCAAAATCAGACATGATTTCATCAATTTTCGATAGAGCAAATTCAATTGAACAATTTCCAAATAAATCTCTATTGGATTGAGAAAATAGGTGAATATTAAATGAGGATGATGAACTAGCGAAAGCTCTCAACTCATAGTTCTGGGGAGTGATAAATTCCTTTCTGTCTTTTATCTTCCTTTCTTTTAAAGTCTTAATATAAGAATAGTGAACAAGTTGCTGATAAATTCTTAATGTATCACCAAGTGAATCAATGCCAATGCTGTTGTGGTTATTATTATCCGATAGTGCTATATGAATAATGGCATTATCTAAATCCACTACTTCTTTTGTTATATCATCGTTGATAACCTGTTGAGGAAGAAAATACCCTTCATTTGGAAGGTACTTATCTGGAATACTATTATTTTCCCCAAAAGAATAATCGTCAATTAATACATTTTCCTTATCAATTTCTTTAACTGTATACCAATGAGGGATTTCCGGCTCTACAAAAATTTCTCTTAACTCAATCTTACCACTTATGAAACTGGAAACTCTCGTACTTGAAATTGAACAAGAAATGTAGAATGGTTTACTTTCGATAAAGTCAAGCAATAGACATATATACTTTGTCCCAACCTTATCCTTTCCTAAGAAAAGTTCGGGTAGGTCATAGTATACCAAGATTTGCGTTATTTCTAATGACTTCATCATTTCATTTCAATACGGTAACATCTTCTGGAATAAAATCATCACTTCTCCACCAAGAATAATGGTTTTTCGAAAATGTTTTTAAGACTAATCCATCCGCAGGAGTTAACGATAATTCTGCCACAAACTTATTCTTATGACGGGGTAGTTTCTTTAGTTTTAAACACTCTTTAACATCATCAAAAGTGGAAACAGCCCTTGCAATACATTCGGGAATGTTTGGGAATTCCATTTCAGGATTTTCGAATCTCTTTGAGAAAAAATCTTCACTGGCAGGAATTTCGCCATGAATAAGTCTAAAAAACTTTCCTTCAGGGGGATTCGACTCCTTTGGGGGACATTGTTCAGGAAGTTCCTCAAACCATGAATACATAAAACAGTACAGTTTAGTTCTCTGGAGAATGCAAATATAGTATTTAGAACTTATACGCCTAATATATATAAAGGGTTTCTTTCAATATAAAGGAGGGTTCACATAGTTCAACCGAATCTTTCAATTCACTAATTCTCATTCAACTGAATGAAATTGGGTACCTTTGATTGTTTATGAGACAATTCCGAGACAATTTACAACAAACCCACTATTATCAGAATGGTTTACAGTGGATTAAATGTATTTTGTAACCTCCTCGCCAGGATTCGAACTTAGGACATATTGATTAAGAGGTCAGGGTATGTTCTCACACCCATTAATTATCAGGTCCAAAATCTTAACTCACATTCAAATTTAGCACAACTGAACAGGTTCGGTCCAGAATCGGGAATCGAACCGGGACCTGAATTACCTCATTGATTGTTGAGACTATCACGTCTCCACATTCTGCCATCCAGGTATAAATCCCCTCCCTTTCTGCGCACTCCTTACATTATTCATTTTTAGGTGATTGACAAAGTCCTGATTAAACAATGTCAATATCTGAGGTTATTCTGATCAACCAATCCTAATAATTGCATATGAAAAAGGAAAAGTAGAATATTTTATCATTTTGGCCATTTTACCCTCCCTACCCTCACTGAACTCCGAAAACCATTGATTTTACTGGTAGTTTATCAGGGAGGGTTGATTGAGAAAAGGTAATAAACAGGGAGGGTTGGTGCTATATGTCACAATGTCAGGGAAAGTAGGGAGGGTTCAGGGAAGGTGTTTTTGACTAACCCTCCCTGAGGAAAAGGTTGATTTTATTGATAGTTTGAGAGATTAGGGAAGGTAGGGAGGGTTATTTAGATAAATTAAGAATGAAGAATTAGGAATTAGGAATTGATTTGAAGATGTGAAAATTTGAAGATGAAGATAGTAATGTCAGTCGAAAATGAAGTTTTTCAGGAAAGAGATGGAATGGAGGATTTTTCCTGGATGGCCCAGATGTAAAGGCCGTCGGATTTACGCTTTTCGAAACCGAACTTTTTCAGGGCTTTCCCAAGACGGATGACAGCGCCTGGGGAGGTGGCGATGTTTACATGGGTTCGTTCGGTGATACGGTTGAGGATCTGCGCCGCAGAGAGAAAACTGGTTGCCTCGGATAATGGAACCTTCTGGAAGTAAGTGAGGAGCAGTTCTTCTTCGACCGTGTTTATTTGAAACTGCTCATTGGATTGGGTAATGGCATCAATTTCATCCTTATCAAAATAAAATTTAAAACCCTGCTGAAAAAGATCGTAGGCCTGAGCATAAACCATCCTGAGATCTATTGAATGCTGGTAATTGATTGAAAGGATTTCAAAACAAAGGAACCTGCGGGATCCGGTTGAATCGGTGAGGAACTGACTGGAATTGACTGATCCCATGAAGGAAGCACGACGGGTAAAAGCTTCGATATGGTGCCCATAAGCCCGGCGCATCCGGATGGCTGACTTAGTAATGATTTCTTTGAAAGCACCAATCTCGGACCGGTTCATGTTTTCGAGCTCATCCATATTAATGAACATACATTCGGCGAGGTGAATAAGGGTATCCTTGTTATTGGGATTAATGGTCCCTGAGAAAATATAGTCATTCAACTCCGGTGGACAGAGATTAAGCATCCAAGTGGTTTTGCCGATTCCCTGGGCTCCGGATAGAATGATGGCCGTGTGGTTGACGGTTTTACTATCGAGGACAGTCGCTACGGCAGCCACTAACCATTTCTTAAAACACTTGCACCATAAATCCTGGGAGGTGGTGATAACAGTCTCGGCCATTTGCTGGATGTAATCCGTTTGTCCATCCCATAAGGGCAGGTGAAGGAAATAATCACGAAAGGGATCGTAAAAATTACTGAAATCGGAATAGAGGATACTGCGAAGGAGGGCTGCCGAGCATTTGAGGTTGCTTTTCAGGATTTCGCGGAGGAGGGAGTTTTCGGTGTAATCAGTCAATGGATGAAAATCAGACGAGAAATGCTGGATACTGGATGCTGGATGCTGGATGTTGGATAAATCAGGGTTAACGGTTACATTTGAAAGTTTGCGGATTTCGAGTTTGGAGGTGACGGTGTTGTAGCGTAATTGGTAATGGCTGGAGAGGTAGGCTTCGATGGTGTCGATCTGGTTTTTGCGCTTCTTTTTCCTAATTTGGGATTCGTTGGTGACTTCGCCTGGGATTGGATCTGGTGTGGGGGAAATTTTTTCATTTGGTTTATTGATGTCCTCCGTGGGGCTGGGGTTGATCTTTTTAGGGTTTTCCGGAGCTGGCCGGACGGGAAGTGTGGCCACTTTTGAAATATCGATCCCTTTATCTCTGGCGAAGTA
>Ga0172370_10003117_pt1 | contig 23284 bp, 19 predicted proteins | sample LakKiv5m_FD_114538 | JGI IMG/M metagenome (GOLD analysis project Ga0172370, IMG submission 114538) | Freshwater microbial communities from Kabuno Bay, South-Kivu, Congo - kab_022012_11.5m | ecosystem: Environmental > Aquatic > Freshwater > Lake | place: Democratic Republic of the Congo...
AAAAAAATAGCAGAATATTTCAGCCGCACGTCAAACGTCACGGTCGTTACCAAGAGTTTCAAGGGAAGTAAAGAAACCCGGGAGAACCTGAACAATGTCAAAATCTACCGCACCCCCAATGTGCCCCGCCTCATGCATAGCGCCGGTGCCTACCGATGCGCCAGGGAGATCGCCTGCCACGCTGATATTATCGTGTCTGCTACGTATGCGTCCGGGCTTGCGGGATATTGGCTGGCCAAGACGTTCAGGAAAAAATCAATTTTATTGGTCCATGAAGTTTTAGACGAGCATTGGAGATATTTTAAGCTATTTCACTTCCTTTATAGATGGTATGAGGACTATGTTGTTACTCGTTCTTTTGACCGGTATATAGTATTCAGCAATTATACCATGAAGAAATTAACAGAAAAGGGCATACCGGAATCGCGTATTTCTGTAATTTATCATGGAGTAGATGACACGCTTTTTTACCCACGGCCGATCGACAAATCCCTGCGCCGGACCATAGCCGGCGACAGCCCTTTTGTGTATCTCTATTTCGGACGTCCTGGAGGGTCAAAGGGTCTTACGTACCTTATCGACGCGGTACCACAAATATCAGAAGAGATTCCCGGCAGTAAGCTGGTAGTAATCTTAAGCCGGGAAACCAAAGCAGAATATAATCTGGTAATGCGTCTCATAGATAAGGTAAATAAGCACGGCAATATCAAGGTGCTTAATCCGGTTCCCCTTGAACAGCTCCCAGATTATATTAATATCGCGGATACAATAGTCATTCCCTCTCTCTCTGAAGGCTTTGGATTTTCCGCTGTTGAAAGCTGCATGATGGGCAAGCAGGTGGTTTTTACAGAAACGGGCTCGCTACCTGAAGTAACTTTCGGTAAGCTGGTAAAAGTAAAAAAGGCAGACTCTCATTCTATGGCTAATGGAATAATTCGCATGTATACTGGCGATTATGACTACAGCGAGCCCAAAAGGTTTTCCTGGGAGCAAGCCTTTAAGAGATATGAGGAAGTTTTTTACAGCCTTGGCAGCAGCCCGCTAAAAGAACGTGATTAAAAATATGGTAAGAATTTCCTTAATAATTGAACTTGCCAAAAGGGACTATACGGAGCGCTACGCTTTAACCGTGGGAAGCGCATGGATATTATAGTTAATGCCATTCCATTAACCGGCCTGCTGACTGGTATTTCCAGATATGTTCGCTGCCTCTACAATGAGTTGCAGACATTTTCCGGAAACTCTATTACCTATTTTACCGGGTCTGAACAGGTATCATCTATTCCTCAGCAGGCAGAACCACATGCGTGGTCTAAAGGAACGGAGATGATATGGCGGCTGCCTGATGCAGTGGTCGCCGGCATGAGAACGGTTTATCAACTCAACTTTGAAAGGCGCCTCCGGAGAGCCAACCATAACAGGCAGTACACCATATATCATGAAACCGCTTTTTTCCCTGCGGCCATCAGGGAGGTCCCAGTAGTATACACCATGTATGATATTTCGCTCATCAAATATCGGGCTGAGCATCCCCGTGAACGAATATGGTTTTTTGACCTGTTTTTCAAGCGTCGGCTACCCTATGCTGCTCACATCCTGACCATTTCAAATTTTATGCGAAATGAACTTGTTGAAACGCTGAAGATTTCAGAAGATGCGGTTACGGCAATACCGCTGGCTCATGACCCGTGCTTTTATCCCCGCAGCCCGCAGGATATTGTGAAGATGCTTGACAGGAACAATTTGCCAAAGGAATATATCTTATTTGTCGGCACTCTTGAGCCGCGAAAGAATCTTTCATTGCTGATCAAGGCATTGTCCCGTACAAAAAATAAAATCCCGCTCATACTTACCGGCTGGAAGGGCTGGGGAGATAAGACCTGGCTGCAGGAGGTAAAAGCACTGGGCTTAGAAAAACAAATTTATTTTACCGATTACGTGGATGATGAAATACTGGCCTGTTTATACTCGGGCGCGGTTTCCCTTGCTTATCCAAGCATTTATGAAGGGTTTGGACTGCCCATTCTGGAGTCCATGGCGTGCGGCTGCCCGGTCATCTGCTCCAATGCGGCCAGTATGCCGGAGGTTGCCGGCGATGCCGCTGTTTTGTTCGATCCCCGGGATGCAGACGATCTGGCAATGGCCATTGACCATGTGACAGAAGATCCGGATGCCCGACTCAGGTTAATTCAAAAAGGCTTTGACCGGGCTGCGTCCTTCACTTGGAGACAGACTGCTGAGCGAACCCTGGAGTTATTCAGCAGGGTATCAGAGGAGGCAGGTACCTTATGATTTCCATCGGGATGCTACGCGATGTCTGGTCGTTTCGGGATTTCATGTGGAGCTCGGTCAAGCGGGAATTTCAGTCCCGCTGGACCGGCACCCAGTTTGGCCCCTTCTGGATTGTGGCGCACCCTCTGGCCAATATCCTCATTTTTACGGTTATTTTTTCTCAAATCATGCGGCCCAGTCTTCCCGACCATTCGTCAAAATTTTCCTATTCTATTTATCTATGCTCCGGATTGCTGACTTGGAATTTTTTTAGTGAAATGCTGTCGCGCTGCGTGAACATCTTTGTTGAAAACGCCAATCTCCTCAAGAAGATTCATTTTCCAAAGCTCTGTCTGCCGATTATTGTTCTGGCCTCAACCACACTTAATTTTGCCATTGTCATGGGAATTTTTATGGGGTTTTTGCTGATTATTGGCGCCTTTCCCGGAGGGGTTGTTCTTTACGCACTGCCGGTTCTCTTCATGCAGATGGCTTTTGCCATCGGTATGGGGGTGTTGCTGGCCACCATCAATGTCTTTTATCGTGATGTGAATCAGACCGTTCAAGTGATTCTGCAGTTCTGGTTCTGGCTTACCCCCATCGTCTATGTGCCTGTAAGTCTGCCAGAAATTGCTCAAACGTTTCTGGTCTGGAACCCCATGTATATCTTCATTCGCGCATATCAGGGCATTTTTCTCGAACACACGCCACCCCAGTGGTCGGCTATGGTTTATCCTGGCCTGCTGGCAATTTTATTTGTCCTTCTGGGGATTTTTTCTTTTCACAAGCTGCAGGGTGAAATTGTGGATGAGCTATAGGACGCAATGTGCGAATTGATATGAATATCAAAAACTATGAAGACTTGATTGCCTGGACGAAATCAGCTGTGCTTGTAAAACAAATTTGTCTTTTGACCAGACAGAAGCAATTTTGTAAAATTTATAAGTTATCAAGCCGGATGCAAGGAGTAGCAGTTTTTTAATGTCAAACATGCACTGGGGATTTAAACGTGACATCAGGGAAGAATTCCACCAGGTTATTATGATCGCAGTGCAATTTGTGGATGCATATAACTTTCAATTCACTACTCAGCACTCATTGCTGTAAAAAATATGGGCTATCTTCGCGTCAACAGTATCAGCAAGGCTTTTAAACGCTACACTCGTAAATCGGGGCGGTTGGCAGAGTGGTTTGGCCTGGGAGAGCATCACGATTGCCGCTGGGTTTTGCGAGATATCACCTTCGATGTCGAGCCCGGTGAATCGGTCGGCATTGTGGGCGTCAACGGCGCTGGCAAAAGTACCCTGCTCAAAATCATCACCGGCACCACCTGGCCCACCACCGGCTCGGTGGAAGCCGGAGGCCGTATTTCAGCCCTGCTGGAACTCGGCATGGGATTTCATCCGGAATTTACGGGCAGGCAGAATGCCTATATGGATGCTCAACTCCGGGGATTGACAGTTTCCGAAGTGGATGACAAAATCAGAGAAATTGAAGATTTCGCCGAAATCGGAGACTACTTTGACCAGCCCATGCGCACCTATTCAAGCGGCATGCAGGTGCGGCTGGCCTTCAGCGTGGCCACCTGTGTACGCCCCGAAATACTGATAGTGGATGAAGCCCTCTCGGTGGGTGACACCTATTTTCAGCACAAGAGTTTTGATCGTATTCGAAAATTTCGTGAAGCGGGAACAACGCTGCTGTTTGTGTCGCATAGTGCTGGCGCCATCAAAACATTATGTGATCGCGCTATACTCATTGATCAAGGGGGGATTCAACGCGATGATGCACCGGATTCAGTACTGGATTACTATAATGCGGTCATTGCAAAACAGCGTGAAGATTATGAGATCCAGCAGTCAGAACGATTTTCAAGAGGCAAGGTAACACGCTCAGGAACCGGCGAGGCGACCATTAAGTCGGTTGAACTGCTGGCAAATGGGCACCCAATTCGAGCATTGAGAAGCGGTGATCCTGCTGTAATACGCATTTCGGCGCTCTGCTGTAGACCTGTTGAAGTATTGACAACCGGCATTCTGATTAGGGACCGTCTGGGAAATGATGTATTCGGAACCAATACATACCATCATGGCGTAAGTCGCAAAAAAGTACAGCCGGAAGAAATGGTGACTTTTGAATTCATGTTTCCTGCTATGAACCTGGGCATAGGAAGTTATAGCCTGACCACAGCCTTGCATAGTTGTGAAACGCATCTGAAGAATAATTACGACTGGTGGGATCGATCCCTGGTATTTCAGGTGGTCCCGGGAGAAACAAAAATTTCTATTGGGGTATGCAATTTACCGGTTCGTGTTTCCCTTTGCGATCCGGCTATTTGAAATCTGGTGAAATGAATGATCAAAACTAACAACCCGGAAATCAATATCGAAGAACTGATGAAACGCATACGTATAGAAGTGGCGCAGCGCAGGGCAGCCTCCTGCACGGCTGAAGGCCAGGCTGCTGTTGAAAAAAACCGATTTACTACTGGCATGGAGAATACATCCGGCGAAGAACATCCCGCCTTTACGCTCAATTTGCCGGAATTGTCCGCTTTTGCTGTCCAGCCCGCCTTTCATGCTAAAGCTGATGGGCAATACCATGTCAATGATCTGCTCTGTTATCACGACCAGGCATTTGTGAATGTCGCCTATCGAACAATATTACGTCGAGCACCGGATACAGACGGATATTCTCATTATCTGAATATGTTGAGAAAGGGTTGCGCCAAGGTTGATATTCTCGGACGGCTTCGCTACTCTAAAGAAGGACGCGCGGTGGGGACGAAAATGTCCGGACTGGCTTTCACGTTTCTTCTTCAACAGGTTTACCATATTCCCTTTTTAGGTCGTTTCGTTCAGATACTTTCCGCCATCTGCCATTTGCCCCATCTCGAACGCAATCAGCGAACGTTTGAAAATCACACCATTCTGCTCATGGAACAGGCCCAAAGACACTTCATCAGACAATTGCAAGCATTTGCAGCGAGTTGGTCGCACCAGATCGCCATCAATGAAGCAAATGTTGCAAATTTCTCTCTAATTCAAAAAAGCGTGGAGGATCTGCAAACCTCTAAAGCCGATCAGTCAGCCCTGGATGAAATGCGGCATCTCTTCAAACAAGCTATTGAAACCCGCGCCGAGCGTCAAGAGTTGACAGCCCTTACAAACCATCTTATCAGCCTGGTTGAGTCTCGACTTGGGAAAGAGGACTTGCATCCAGTTGAACAACTTCTTGATCAACTAAAACAGCATCTTGAAGAACTGAACCAATCAAAAGCATCCCAGTCAGCTTTTGAAGCGGAAAAAAAACAAACTCGGACGGCTCTGGATGAAGCCTTGCTTCTGGTAAAAGCCCAAACCCATGACATCAAGTGCAGCCTTCTGGACCAGGATCGCCGCCTGGGGAGGCTGTTAGAAGAGGCCCGCAAGCGCCTGCCGGAGCCCATCAGCACCGAGCAGATCGAAACCATGCTCACTGAAGCTGAGCCCCGGTTCGATGCTATGTACGCCAGCTTTGAAGATCGGTTCCGAGGAACGCGGGAAGACATCAAACAACGCCAGAGCATCTACCTGCCCATCGTTCTTGAAGCAAAAGCCGGCACAAAGAATGCCCCCATCCTTGACCTGGGCTGCGGGAGGGGGGAATGGCTGGAGTTCCTGCACCATGAGGGACTCATCGCCAGGGGAGTGGATGTTAACCGCGTCTTTATGGCAGAATGCCGTGAGCTTGACCTGGATGTCGTGGAACAGGATGCCGTGGAATACCTTCGCACCCTCAACCCCAATTCCATAGGGGCTGTCACCGCGTTTCACCTTATCGAGCATCTGCCTTTGAAAACTCTCCTCGCTTTGTTGGATGAATCGCTGCGGGTGCTGAAACCGGGAGGGCTGGTGATATTGGAAACACCAAATCCCGGAAATGTGCTGGTGGGAAGTTCCGATTTTTATTTTGATCCAACGCACCGGAATCCTTTACCTGGGCCTCTTACCCAATTCCTTCTCGAAGTACGGGGGTTTTCCGGCACAATCTTCATGCCGCTGCACCCTTACGAATCGTCAGACCGCCTTACAGAAGGTTCACCCCAGATGCAACGCGTATTCAACCAGTTCTTTTTTGGACCACAGGACTATGCTGTCGTGGCATATAAGAGTTAAAATATTAAACTTGAAACAATATTTTATTAAAAAAGGTAAAGTGAGTTACAAATCATCACTGTTCATCTTGCTTGGGTTGTTTGTTTTTGTCGGCTGCAGTAGTCAAACTGAAGTGCCAAAAACAAAAAACACCACACAACCAGTACTTGCCGATCCACTTGGGCTGCGTTATGAAGCGACATTGGCAGAAGGCATTGATTTTAGGAAACCTGGCTATCCCCTTTTCATCAAAAATGTGAAGGGCATTGCCAACCATGAACCATGGGGCAGATGGACTGACGGGGCTATAGATACCATCAGATTTAATCAGTCCCTGCCGCAACAGTTTGTGTTTAAAGTAACTGGTGGCGCTTGAAAGAAAAATATTAACACACCTGTTAGGTTCATTATCAGTGGTGTTAAGAGAGATGCTACTTTCAAAGGAGACCCTTTTAATATCCCTGAAACGGTATCGTTAGACTTTACGTTGAAAGGAGTAAATGATTCAATTCAGATCAATGTGCCTTCACCCGTCAAAAAAACCAAAGAAGAAACCCGTTTGATAGGGATAGGTTCGATTTCACTAAAAATTATGCCCAAGGATGGAAACTGAACACTGAATTTGGTGCGGTAGGTTATATATATGAGAGTCATAGTTGCTTCTGTACAGGTACCTTTTATTCGTGGCGGCGCAGAAATGCTTGCATCAGGATTAGTCAGTGCATTGCGGAATCTTGGTCACGAAGCGGAACTGATATCAATGCCTTTTTGCTTTAAACCGACTAAAAAAGTACTTCGAAACATGGATGCGTGGACAACTGAAGACTTTTCGCGGTTTGATTGCGGAAAGATTGATGCTATTATTTGTCTCAAGTTCCCAAGTTATTACCTCTCGCATCCAAGAAAGATTGTTTGGTTAATGCATCAGCATCGAGCAGTTTACGACCTTTGGAATACAAAATATAGCAGTGATATTTCAAGCACAAAGGAGGGCCTTTTACTGAAAAAAGAAATAACCAAAAGGGATACCGTTGCGCTTACGTCAGCATGCGCCGTATACACGATCGCACAAAACGTGAGTGCACGTATGCTACAGTTCAATGGCATTCTTTCGACGCCGCTATATCATCCCCCTGCGAATGCGGAGCGATTTTATTCCTCTGACATGCTACCATACATCTTTTTCCCCAGCCGTTTGGAAGGTCTGAAGAGACAGGAGTTACTGATTAGGGCAATGGGTCTGGTTAAATCGCCAGTTTCAGCTATTATCGCTGGCGACGGAGGAATTAAACCGTACCTGGAAGCCCTGATTGGTGAACTGGGTCTTCAAAATCGAATATGTCTCTTGGGCCATATTGGAAGCGACGAAATGCTGGTGTGGTACGCAAATTGTCTTGGCGTATTTTTCGGCCCTTATGATGAAGATTATGGGTACGTTACATTAGAAGCAATGTTATCAGCCAAGCCCGTAATCACTTGTACTGATTCTGGAGGGCCACTTGAATTTATCGTCAATGGGGAGAATGGGTTTATTTGTGAACCAGCCCCGCAGCACATAGCAGAAAAAATAGACTGGTTGTATTATAATAAAAAGAAAACAAGAGAGATGGGAAAAAATGCTTTAAAAGACTATGAACTGCAGAATATAACATGGGACAATGTAGTCAGCATCTTGCTGAAATGATTGACAATATAGAAGCATGTCGCTGATAAGCAGCGCCTTGCAGGAATTTTCCTTTACAGGTAATTTATTCTTAGACGCATTATATGAAGATAGCAATCATAGCGCCCAGTCCGGTACCATTTGAAGTAGGAGGAGCAGAAAAGCTATGGTGGGGGATGCAGGCTTACATTAATAAACATACAGTCCACCAGTGCGAGCTGATAAAAATACCGACCAGAGAACTTAGTTTCTGGGACTTAATAGAGTCATATTACTTCTTTTACCGGCAGGATTATTCGTATTTTGAAATGGTTATTACCTGCAAATATCCTGCATGGATGGTGCAGCACCAGAATCATATTTGCTATATGCTGCATTGCATTCGCGGGTTATACGATACTTACCTTTTTCACGAACTGCCTGTCACTGTAAAAACGTTGCACCCGAGGATCAAGAAGATCCTCGACACTATTGATGATGGCAACATTTCTCTGGATGAAATTTTCCCTCTTTTGTTTGAACTCAGAGATGACCCATCAGTGCCGCAGGTTCTATTTATCTTCCCCGGGCCGTTCATCAGGAAGATAATCCATTTTCTTGATCATAAAGCCATGCTCAGGATAAAACGTTTTTCTACCATCTCGCAGACGGTTGCCAACAGAAAAGATTATTTTCCAGGGAATACAGACGTGCAAGTAATATACCCTCCCTCCAATCTTGAATATTTCAAAGCAGGCGCATACGAATATTTTTTTACGGTCAGCAGGCTTGACGGTCCCAAGCGCATCAAAATGATAGTAGAGGCATATTTGCAGGCTAAAACCGATATTCCGCTCAAGATAGCCGGAACAGGTCCTCTTGAAAAAGAACTAAAAGAGATGACTATGAACGATAAACGTATTGAATTTTTAGGGTTTGTTAGCGACCAAGATTTAATAGAATATTATGCCGATGCTCTAGCTGTATTTTATGTACCATATGATGAAGACTATGGTTTGATTACAATAGAAGCTATGATGAGTGAAAAGCCGGTGATCACCTTTACCGATTCGGGCGGTGTTACCGAGTTTGTTGAGCATGGAAAAAATGGATGGATATGCAAGCCTCAGGTGGAAGAACTGAAAAAAACAATTGAAGACGTATCCCGCTATAAACGTTCAGAGATAGCTGCCATAGGAAAGACAGCTAAAAAAAAGGTAGAGTTTATAACATGGGAACATACCATAAAAACACTGTTGGAAAATCGTGCTGGCACTTCGCAGGTAAAAAAGAAAAAAAGGAAGGTAGTGGTTATTTCAACCTATCCTATTTATCCCCCGCGGGGTGGAGGTCAAAACCGAATTTATTATCTATATAAAGAAGTAGCTAAAACATGCACAGTTGAAATTATAAGTCTTACCAATGAACATGAGAAAAGTTTCCACAAAGAAATAGCTCCCGGTCTGTGGGAAACCAGGATTGCAAAATCGAAGATACATGCGGAGAAAGAATGGAGCATACAGAAAGAGGTAGACATCCCGGTGACTGACATAGCCTTCATGTACCATTACCGGGAAACGCCCGCATTTGTAGAAAGGGTGCGTCAGGTCTGCCGGGACACGGAATATGTTGTGTGTGCATGCCCCTATAGTTATCCTCTGGTGCATGAGGTCGTGCCGCATAAAATCATTCATGAGAGTCAGAACGTAGAATTCTTACTAAAGAAGCAGATGTTGCCGCAGAATGATTTCAGCATAAGATTGCTAGATAAAATCTTCCATGTCGAACAGGAATGCTGCATGAAATCGGCATTTACTACGGTTTGCACAATGGAAGATGCGCGGACAATGCATGAGCTTTATAACTTGAAGATGGATACAGTAGTCGAGGTGCCGAACGGAGTTGATCTTGATTCAGTAACACTGACGGACCCAGACAAAAAGCTTGAAAATAAAAGAAAAATTAATATAATTGATGCGACATTGGCCCTTTTTATGGGTAGCTGGCATCAGCCGAACATTGAAGCAGTGGAAAAAATATTTAAAATAGCGCAGCAACTGCCGCAGATACAGTTTTTAATTATAGGCAGTGTATGTTTATACTTCAAAGATAAACCGGCACCGCGCAATGTCGGATTTATGGGGGTGGTAGATGATGGGACCAAAGACTACATTTTTAGTATAGCCGACATAGCGCTTAATCCTATGCTGTCCGGGTCGGGGACCAATTTAAAAATGCTTGATTATATGGCGGCGGGGATACCGGTCATCAGTACCAGGGTAGGTGCGCGGGGCCTGAATCTGAATGATGATTATGTAGAAATTTGTGATATTGACCAGTTCGTAGCACGAATACGGCAGGTTACAGGTAGTGAAAGAATGCAGTATAAAGAAAAGATATACAGGGCGCGGAAGTATGTAGAGGAAACCTTCGACTGGAAAATTATAGGCCGCTGTTATATTGAAAATTGCCTGTAACTATTTCAAATCATTTATGGTGTTTTTTTGAATACATCTCTAAAACTGGCGTATCGCATGTATTGCTATTCCCAAATAATCTAAATCCAGAAAACGTCATATTCCTAATCTTCCATATTAAAATTGATTCTATGAACTTGCGAGTATCCAACACACGGCATGCTGCGCATGTTTTATTATTCACCAGCAGTACCTGCCAGTAGTAGTAACATTAGCATTTATTCATAATAACAAACATATTATTAATCAACTAATCAGCAAATATGCTATTTCTTGATTGTGTTGTTTATTATTTGCAGAGTAAATAATGCTTACTAAATTTAGATCATCGACCCATTCTATGCCTGAATTTGAAGTATCGAAAGGTTTTTTGTTTTACGGTTTTATTGTCATTTTTCTTATTTTAATTCTCCGCAATATTTTTTTGCAACAGCCTATTCTTTTTGCAGACGAAACATATTATTCAATCCTTTCAAAATATGCTAATACACAAACAGTAGTAGACTTTACACCTCCATTACCAAATATACTCTATTTTCATATTTACAAGATTGCCAGCCTCTTTGGATCAAATTTTCTAATTATCTCTAAGATTTTAAATTCGTTATTTTTTAGTCTCGCTATCTTTCCGATTTTTGCTACTGCACAATTATTTGTCACCCCACGAACTGCCATAACTATCGCAGTTATTAGTTTGATTGCACCTATAAACAGTTATACCGCTTATTTCATGCCTGAAGCCCTATATTTTTTAGTTTTTTGGTTATTTGTTTATGGATTTGTTTATGGAATGGGCCGGAGTATCATTATTGCAAATATAACGAGTGGCGTGACATTAGCAATTTTATCATTAATTAAGCCGCACGGCCTCACAATGTTTGTTATAGTTTTTATAACAATGCTCCTACTATTTATTGGATTTTGGCGGGAGTTAAAGCTAAAACAAATTTTAATTTCCATTATAGCCTATTTCCTATGTTTTATAATAACACGCCTGTCAATTAATTTTATTTTGCAGGGTAAATTCGAGATTACACTATTAGGCGCAGTCTATGGCTATATGGTAAAAAACAGTATTGCTCCAGATTCATTTTCTAATATATGGACAAAAGCATGGTTCTGTTTAAAAGGGCATCTTCTATGTGTGTCAATCTTTTTTTTAGTTCCACTTATTACCATGACAAGGAAACTTTTCAGAGATAATTATTCGCCACCCAATCAAATAAAAAAAATACAATTGAAGTCTCTGCTTACTTTAGGGATTGTCGCGCTTATAACGCTCCTGGTTACCACTGCCAAATTTACTGCCGATGTAGCAGGCAGTGATCCAACTCAATTGCCCAACCGCTTACATGGCAGATACTATGATTTCCTTTTTCCCCTTTTAGTAATTGGGTTTTATGCCACAGGCGATCAAAGTAATAAGAAACGTGATTTAGACAAATCGATTAATTTGATAATCGTATCTGCGGCAGCGGGTATTGCGATTATTCTGCTAAAAGTTATTAATCATTATGTGATAAACTATACAGACTTTCCTGAGATGTTCTGGTTCCAGGGGAGGGGCGCGATTCAGTATGCAGTTATATTTGGTTTTTTGATATCTACTTGGATATATCTTTTCAATAAAAAGAACCGTTTGATAGGTTATTCATTATTTATAATATTTGCAGCCTTGAGCGGTTCTTATTTTTCATTTACCGCGCAAGTCCGAGATGCTTCATGTTCACCTTTACCAGATAAAGCAGCTATTGCAGTTTTTAATTTAATTCCATCAGAAGAACATGATTCAGGGATGGTTATTGCAAAAACAGCAGATGCCAGAATCTTTCGTGCCAGGTTCCAATTACAAATAGCAGGCAGTTCAAAGATTATTGAAGCCCCAATTATTACAAGGGAAATGATACCACCAGAAAAGAGATGGCTGCTACTTTTAGATGAATATCAGCTCGATATTCCCATATATAGCAGGATTAAAGGCGATGGTTTTGATTTCGTTCGAATTAAGCCTGGATACCCTTTTTCTTTTTCACCTACAAAATAGTTCTTATTTCTAAGGTCTCTATATTAATAATATTAATTTAAATTAAAGATTATGAATATAAATTTATTTCTTGTAATACCAGCTTATAATCCCTCGGTAGAATTAGTAAAACTCATCGAAACTATTTTGAATTTAGATAACGATTCTGTTATTGCCGGAATCATTGTGATTAACGATGGAAGTGATGGGCAGTGTAATGATATATTTAACAAAATAGCGAAAATTGAGCATGTAGTAATTCTTAAACATGCTACTAATCTCGGCAAAGGAGCTGCGCTCAAAACAGGTTTTAACTATGTTTTGGTACATTATACTGATACACCAGTAATTGTTACAGCTGACGCAGATGGTCAGCATAAAGCAGAAGATATTTTAAGAGTAGTCAAGGTCGCAACTTTAAATCTTGATACACTCGTATTGGGCGCAAGAGTTTTTGGCAAAGGAGTACCGATTCGCAGCCAATTCGGCAATCAATTAACAAGATTAGTAGTTCATTTATTTACCGGGTTAAAATTGCTTGATACGCAAACAGGACTCCGTGCATGGCCGCGACAACTATGCATTAATGCCTTAAAAATAAACATTAATGGATATGATTTTGAAATGGAATGTCTGGTGAAAGCAAAACAGATTGGGGCAACTGGCATCAAGGAAGTTCCTATCCAGACCATCTATGAAAAAAAAAATCAGTCTTCACACTTTAATCCAATGCTTGATTCAATGAGGATTTATTTTGTTTTTCTTCGATATTCCAGCACTGCCATGACTGCTTCATTACTTGACTATATATTATTTATAACAGCCTTTTCAGTAACACGCAGCGTAATTAAGAGTTTAATATTTGCCAGGTTTCTCGCAATAATTGCAGCGTATGGAATGGCAAGGCAAATCGTTTTTAAAGACTCAAGGCCCTTTTCAAAAACACTTCCTCTATACTTTGTTTTAGTGATTGGGTATATGATTATCTCGTACGGATCTATAAGCTATCTCAACGAGGCATTAGGCTTCAATGTTGTATATGCTAAATTAATCACGGAGAGTCTTTTGTTTTTTGCCAGCTTCACCTTATTGAGAGAGCTGGTATTTAAAAACAAATAAGAACTATTGTATGATTATCAATAAGCAGGAAGATCAAGAGTGGCTGGAATATCCGGCAAAATTTATAAAACATTATGATACCTTGAATTATAAAGGGTTGGGAGGCTATTTCATGGAAAAAAGCCATGAAATAGCCGAAAGAGAATTTGGTTCTGACAGATTTTTTAATAAAGTATTGGAAGTAGGTGCTGGCTCTGGTCACCACCTAAAACATATCAAACATGGTTTTGCAGAATATATTATTAGTGATACAAAAGAAAATTTATTAATAAAGGCAATAGAACAAATTACGAGTAGAGGTGCAAATCAGAATACAAAATACCTAGTCGAAGATTGTGCCGAGCTGTCATTTGAGGACAATTTATTTGATCGTTTAATAGCAACGCATGTCTTGGAGCATATGTATTCTCCCCATCTAGTTTTAAAAGAGTGGTATCGGGTAGTAAAAAAAGGCGGAATCATGACTATAGTGTTGCCGACAGATCCTGGAGTTATCTGGAGGGTAGTAAGACAATTTTCAAGAAAAAGAGCTCAACGGTTAGGTTTTGCCTATGATTATTTAATGGCACGGGAACATGTTAATCCGATAAATAACCTTATTTCACTTATACATTATTATTTCAAAGAAAGAAAAGAATTATGGTATCCATTCCGAGTTCCTTCAATTGATATTAACTTTTATTATTGCTGTCACATATATAAAAATAGTTGACCAGTATCATGCCACACAACTGTACCCATTAATTTATGTAAGAAACAGGTAACAAATAATGGCATTCCCGGTTAATTAAAAAGGATCTTCTGATTTTGCTATACAAAAAAGGCGGCGTATCTATATCTATCTATAAAATCATTATAAAAGTTTCTGCTGCAGCATAAACCATCTATACATCTGCTGGTCATTGGTATCAGATATCAATCTGTACAAAGATCATGCCTGCGCCATTGTCATTGCTAGTCTGGACCAGTAGCGGTCAATCTGGCTGGGCGGTTACGGCTGATCAGAAAGAGACTTGTAGCTTTTATTCGATGTGTGGGTCCAGAAAGCTGAAAGATTTCCGAAATACATACCATGCATAATCTATTATCAATTGATATAGAGGAATGGTTTCATTTTTTGGGAGACGCCGGTGCTCCACCCAGGGATAGCTGGAGCACCTTGGAATCGAGGGTTGAGAGAAATACGGAGGTGCTTTTAGAAATAATTGATGGTTCGAGCATTACTTTTTTTATTTTAGGATGGATTGCTGAAATGTTTCCCTCTTTGATTAAAAAAATAGTCAGTTTAGGACACGAGATTGCTTGTCATGGCTATTACCATGAGTTGATCTTCGAACTAGGACCAGAAAAATTTAGAAGCGACATATATAAAGCAAAAACGCTACTTGAGGATTTAACTGGGAAAGTAGTAACAGGATACAGAGCCCCTGGTTTCTCAATTCGCAAATCTGAACCATGGGCCATAGAAATTATATGTGAAGAAGGATTTAAGTATGACTCAAGCATATTTCCGGCATCACGAACCATGGGCGGTATTGATGGATTTCATAGATTTCCCCAGAAAATAAATCTGAATGCTGGTTCTATCATTGAAATACCGGTTTCTACCACAACATTATTCGGTAAACCGGTTGCTTTTTGTGGAGGTGGTTTTTTTCGTTTTTGTCCATACTGGTTCATGAGAAAAGAAATTAATAAATTAAATTCGAGTGGAATACCAGGAGTAGTCTATGTCCATCCACAGGATTTTGATCCTGATCAGCCTCGAATGAATTTAACCACGAGCCGTTATTTTATGTACTACTATGGTCTTGAAAAATCGTTAAATAAATTAAAAAAACTTTTAAACGAATTTGAATGGCAAGGTTTTAAAAGATACATCAACCCTACAGTTTAAGACCCATAAACTGTTGAATTAGAATAATAATAACATAGAAAGCTTAATAATGTTTATCAAGAGTGATAATAATAAATTTAATAAATTAGATCTTATAATAATAGGTGCATCCGGTGGTATTGGACAATATTTAATAAATGAGTTCAAAGAAAGACATAGAATAATTGGGACCTATTGCAATAGAAATCCAGAAACGCTTTCCAGGGGAGCTGAATATTTCCATGTGGATTTAACAGAAAGAGACTCAGTAAATACTTTTATTGGGGACATTATACCTAATCTTAAACGTCCGGTTATGATATATACACCTGGTGTTTCGTTAAATAATACAGTTCAGAGAATTAAAGATGAAGACTGGGATTTAACTATTGCTGTAAACATTACTGGCGCAATGATTATAAGCAGGGGCTTATTGCCAAAAATGAATGAACTAAATTTCGGCAGGCTGATCTTTATATCATCAATTTTAAGCCGTATTGGCGTCCCCGGAACAGGGGCATATTCAGCCACGAAAGCAGCTCTATGTGCGCTTACAAAAGTTATTGCACTAGAAAATGCTAAAAAAGGAATTACAGCAAATGCACTTGCGCTGGGATATTTTAGTGTTGGTATAATCAATACCGTTCCAGAATCCTACCTCAGTGAGCATGTAATTCCCAATATTCCTCAAGGCCACTTGGGCGATGCCTCAAATATTGTCGCAGCAATCAATTTTATTATCAATGCAGATTATTTAACCGGTGCGACCATTGATATTAATGGCGGAATAATATCTGGATAGACAATGCCTGCTCAATGATGCTTGTTGCGACTAATAATTCCAATTTGCAATCAAGATGACACTATGATATGCTCTCGTCATGGAGGTGAAGAGCCATGGCGAGAAAAGTTCATATCAGTAAAGAAGAAATTTTGCAGGCCAAGCACCTGCGAGACAACGCCAAGACGGTTGCCGATTTTCGTAAGGCGCTCGCGGTGATTATGGCTTTCGAACTTGGCCTTGATGCTGATCAGGCGGCCGCCATTCTCGGCACCAGCCGTCGCACGGTTTTTCGCCATCGCAGCGATATTCGCAAACAAGACGACACACCCAAAAGATCCTGGGGTGGCCGTCGCCGCTGCTGCATGAGCATCGAAGAGGAGCGCGAGTTTCTTTCCCCCTGGGAAGTCAAGGCGGCAGAAGGGGGAGTGCTCTCTGTTCCCCCTATTCATGCAGCCTTGGTGAAGCGATTGGGACATGACACCCCGCTGTCAACGACCTATCGGTTATTGGCACGCCATGGCTGGCGCAAGGTACAACCAGACACCAAGCATCCCAAAAGCGACCCTGCGCGGCAGGATGAGTTTAAAAAAAACTGCCCGAAGCAGTGGCTGCCGCCAACCAGAAAAATGTAGACCGGCTCCCGATACACCTGATGTTTGAGGATGATGCCCGTTTTGGGAGAATGAGCGATCCCCGAGCATGTTGGGCTCCTGCGCCACACCGACCGGTAGTGAGTCTGGCACTGGTTCGGGAGTTCCGGTACGAATATGCCGCAGTCAGCCCGTGGGATGGCGGTCTGGATTACATGACCGCCGAGAAGATGAACACCGACAGCATGTCTCGCTTTCTGGCACAGATTAGCCAGACCTACACCGATGAGTTCATTGTTATGGTGCTGGATGGAGCCTCATCCCACAAAAGCAAAGACCTCACGGTGCCAAAGAATGTATCGCTGGTACTGCTGCCGCCCTACTCGCCGGAGTTGAACCCAGCCGAGCAGATATGGAACGCACTACGCCGAGACTACTTTGCAAACCGCGTATTTGACTCGCTTGCTGCGGCAACGGAACAAGCCCAACGAGGCCTGGCTGCAATGGCTGTTCACAAAGAAGCCCTACGCCAGCTAACCAACTGGCACTGGATTAGTGCCAGTTTGAAAACTTAATGGAATAAGATAAAAGACCATTAATGGAAGACAAGAAAGCAGAATCCAAAATAACATGGAAATTGCGCGAGGGGTCTGCGGAGGATGCTTTGGGCATACTCGAATGCAGGCGTATAACATTTCCAAAGGAGGACTTAGAAAAACAAAATATAACATACTGGAAATGGGAATTTGTTGATAACTTTGCTGGTACTGCTCGCATTTTTATTGCTGTTGATGGAACAGGAATTGTTGGACACTATGCTGTTATCCCGCAATTTTATTGGCTCAATGGTAAACGTCATAACGGCTCCATTGTAGTTGATGTCATGACACATCCGAAATACCGTTTTCAGGGGATGTTCACTGCTCTTGGGCGCTTTGCGCTTAATAATTATAGCGATCATACAAACCTTGAATTTACAACCGGTTATCCAATACGGCCAGAGGTTTTACCGGGACATTTAAAAGTTGGATGGCAAGTACGCTTCAAGATTGGTATTTGGATCATGCCGCTTACTCTTAATGGAATATGTGACTCAAATATTCCAATATATCAGAGATCTTTAAAAGTTCTAGGTATAGTTCCTGCGGCTATGTTTCGAATGTATTCTTCCTTTTTATTGCGGGGTAAAAAAGAATATAAAGTAATGACATATTCAAAATGTGAAATAACCCAGTTTAGTCAATTCTGGAATAAGTATTTGAAAAGTGCACCAAAAAACTGCATTTTTCAGGAACGCTCTTTTGAGTATTTGAAATGGAGATATGATTTAAATCCGGGCAGAGACTACACCTATCACGTTGCTATTGGAAAGGAAGGCAACATGGAAGGGTTTATCGTAACACGAGTCATTTCTCTTTTTAATGCAAAAATAATAATTATAGTTGATGCCTGTGTTTTGCCAAAGTATGCACTAAATGTGTGTAAGAATTTAATTAAAAAAGTTCGCCAAAATGCTCTTTCTACAGGATGTACTCTTTGCGCTATGATGGTTACACAACCAAATCCTTTATTCCCAAGCCCCTGGCTATTTGGATTTATTCCTGTACCGTTTAAAAAATTTACATTTATTACTTATAATTTTAAAAATGTTTCAGAGATTAATTCAGAGCACATATACTGGCATCTTATGTGGGGTGATACTGATGACGTTTGATTATTACCTGAATTTTGCTCTCAATCTGTGTTCAATGCAAACCGGCTTACGCCCTCCGTCTTCCCACACCAACGTATGAAAGTTCCGTATACGGCGGTACCTGCTGTCATATGTTCTTTTAATATTAATGCCTGGTGTCCTATAAGCGCCCAACCCTACGTCGCGGACACCGTTTACTACCGTCAGATTAAGGCCCTCTTGCGGTGCTTCTGCCTAAAGCCAAAGAAAATTGATTTAACACCTAAAAACCGGTTTGGGCCTTAGTTCTCTATGAATTTATTATGCCCTCTGCTGACCTCTCAAATTCCATCCCATCATCTTGTGGCGATAATGTCTGCCACATATACGTCCATGATTTCCGTGTGAGTAGCGGGCTTTTTAGATATTCGCCTCTTCAACCAGTATGACCGTCTCGTATGTGATTTCCGTTCGTCAGGTCAGCGCTTTGCCGGCGGCTACTTTCAGATTTCGGACACACACTTGCTGTCCGGCTAACAGTTCACCTAAAGCTGTTTTTATCAAATATGAACTGCCCTACAGCTATTATGTGGACAGCCATTCCTCTTCCGCTTTGTGCAGTACCCGGATTCCATCTGGAGAAACCACCGTACCCTCACTGACGAAGCTGATTCGCAATGGAAGCAGGTGCTCAATGATTGTCAACTTAAGGTCATTTATGCTCTGTCACCGCATGCCAAAGGCAAAATAGAGCGCCCCTATGGGTGGCTGCAAGATCACCTGGTGAGAACCTGTGCACGAAACAACCTCGCTGACATAAAACAGGTCCAGCAGATACTCAACCGTGAGGTCTATGCCTACAACTATAAACGCGTGCATTCCACTACCCAGGAAATACCCTTTCAGCGATTCTCTGCTGCCCTTGATACCAAACAATCGCTGTTCAGAAACTTCTCTATACCGGCTCCGTTTCAATCCATTAAAGACATCTTTTGCCTGCGCACTCAGCGCACCGTTAATGGCTACCGGCACATCTCTTTAAACAATCTACGCTTCCACTGTTTCCAAAGCCCTCCCGGGGGATAAACTCAACCTGCGCATCTATCCCCTGAATAGTTTTATCTTGGAACTCAGAATATGGAAACACCATTCATTGCCGGATGTCTAGAAAAATCAAAAATACTGATCTCAAAGGTGTGAACTTTTAATTCTTAAATGACATTGACACACAATCGTCTCAGTCTTATACTTCCCTCATCTCAAAGCGAGTTTTTATCAATTCATATTTAACCGGGGCGCGCCCATCGCCAGGGAATACATCGTTCAAACCTTGAAAGAAGAGGTGTCCACCGCGTCAGCCTTTTCTTCGGATGATGATTCGATCTTACGTCAGTGGGCACAGCGTGTGTTAACCCGAAAGGCAGGCGAGAACCTGTTTGATGTGAGTATGGATCAGGTAGCGGCCATATACTGATCCGGGAAGCCCTCAATCTTACCGGCGGCAGCCGGTCTCAGGCTGCTTAAATTTTAGGCCTTTCCCGGCCGACCCTTCATGCCAAAATTGAAAAATACCAACTCGAAATGAAGACAACAGCGGATGCCCTGGCGGGCCCAAAGACGAGGTTTGTTGCAGGATGAATTCATTTTTATCTGAACTCTTAGAAAATAACATAATTATTTGCCCAGATTGCCGTAGCGACCGGATGCGGTTGGCGGACACTCAAATCAGTTGCCGTGAATGCGGGCACCAATGGCCGGTTCGTAATGATGTTCCCGATTTTTTTAACCAATATCATGATACTACCGGCATTCACAGAGTTGACCCGACGCATCCGGACCACGGTAGCGAAGAGGATCGGGAATTGATCGACATCATTATGCGGGCCCTGGCCCTGGATCATACAGATCACTATGAAGCGGTGAAAGATATCGTTTCGCGGGCAAGAACCTGGTCCTGTCATGATCAAGCCTTATCCGCGGAAATAAATCATTTGAAAGATCGTTTTGCGCCGGCTGCCCATACGGTCCCTCAACACCCGGATATACCGGCTACTGCCAATAGCGCGCCGAGTATCGAGCTGGTGCGCCATTATTTTCCTGAAAAAGCAGTGGCCGGCGGTCGGATTCGTGGAAATATTCGGGTGAAAAATACGGGTGTTTCAACGTGGTCGTCGAGAACATCGGTGCCGTTGTACCTGTCCATGTTCTGGACGGACCACGATCAAACGAGGATCGATCTTAAGGCAGATCTCGTGTTTTTACCCGTGGATATCGTGCCGGGGCGCAGTATCAGTATTCCGATGCATACCCCGGTGCCCTTGAAAAACGGGACATATCGCGTACATGCCTGCCTGTTGCTTCGAGGCGAATCAACAGGCGTGGTTTCCCAATGCGGGTTTAAGATAAAGGTTGTATCCCCGCCGAGTACCGTTAAAGAAAAATTCTTGAGTTTTTTTATTAGACCTTCAACCCCTTCCGTGTGTCCGATATTCAAGGCGGCGATTCCGGATTATGGCCAGGACCATGCGGCGGGTTTGGGCATTTTTACGTCACAGCTAAAAAAGTTGGACCGGCGGTTCACCCATGTTCTGGAAGTTGGATCGGGAACCCATCCGCAAACGGCATGGCTGCCCCAATGCAAAGTGGTGGCATTGGATATCAGCTCCCCAATGCTGGAGCTGGGCAGTTTGTTTTTCGCCCAACAATCCATTCCACTAAAACCGGCCTTCATGTGTGCCGATGCCTTTTATCCGCCCTTCAAGGAAGAAAGCTTTGATGCGATCGCCATGTTCAGTGCCTTGCATCATTTTCCGGAACCTGAGCGCTTTCTAGCCGGTTTGCTGAAATTGCTCAAAAGGGATGGCTTTATTGGCATCATGTGCGAACCTGTCAACGATACCCTGGAGACACCTGAAACCATAAGGGATTTATTAAAGGGGATCAACGAACAGGTCTTCAGTTGGCAGGAATATGCGCAAATTTTCCAAACGGCGGGTATGTGGATATCCCAGATGCAACTTGACGGCGGTTCATTGAAGGCGATCTTACGCCCAAAAGAAATGGCCAAAAGGTGAATGGGCGGACAGGTTAATCTCTGATTCGGTGTAGTCCTGCGTATTCTGCTCTGAAAATAACGTTAGGCGGTACAAGGCTCAAGCGTAACCTTATGGCCTAAACCTTCGAGTCGTTTAAGCAAATATTTGGTTAAATGAATATGATTGCGCATATCAAAATAATCCGAACCAAGATCTTGATAATGCACATTCTTCTTAAGCAGCTGATAGATGATTACCAGAATAGAGGGAATTCATGGAACAGTTAAAAAGGGCGAACATTCACACTGTTTTTCATTTTGTACCGCTTCACTTGTCTCCAGCAAGAAAAAAGTATGCCAGGGTATCGGGCACATTGCCGGTTACAGAAAATCTAAGCGAAAGGCTGGTGAGACTGCCGTTATGGATTGGCATGGATTGCCAAGGTGATATTATTGAATCTGTGAATAAATTGATAAAATGAATGGGTATCTTTTTGATAACGGTACAAAAAAAAAGGGAGAGGCTTTCACCTCTCCCTTGATGAGCGTTATATTTATTTAAACCCCACAATTTGCCAGTTAGGGTCAGTAACGGCCGGCAGAAAGGTGACGTCAGGATAGGTAGTAGGATACGTAGTTGCGGTCATCAGCCACATTGCGTAATTCCCGCTCGATGCATCACTCCATACCAGATCGTCCTTGCCGTCATTATTGAAATCACCTGTGGTCACAATCTGCCAGTTGGGGTCAGTAACGGCCGGCAGAAAGGCGACGCCGGGATTGGCAGTGCCGTTCATTAGCCACATAGCATTAGACCCACCCGTTGTATCACTCCATACCAGATCGTCCTTGCCGTCATTATTGAAATCACCCGTGCCTACAATCTGCCAGTTGCTACCAGCAACCTGAGGCAGGGTGACAACGTCGGGATAGCTCTGAATGCCCGTAATACCCCCGTTCATAAGCCACAAAGCATTATCCCCGGTAGTTGCATTCCGCCACACTACGTCGTCCTTGCCGTCATTATTGAAATCACCCGTGCCTACTATCTGCCAGTTGGTATCAGTAACCTGAGGCAGAAATACAGGGTTAGGATACGTCGTGGGATACGTAACGGCGGTCATCAGCCACATTGCGTTGGTACCGGTGGTTGAGTCACGCCATAGTATGTCGGTCATGCCGTCAGCATTGAAATCACCGGTGCCCGCTATCTGCCAGTTGGTACCAGCAACCGCGGGCAGAAAGGTGATGGCAGAATAGGTAGTAGCGCTGTTCATCAGCCACAAAGCGTTAGTCCCGGAGGTTGTATCACGCCACACCAGGTCGGTCATGCCGTCAGCATTGAAGTCCCCGATGGCCGCAATCTGCCAGCTGGTGCCAGTAACGTTTGGCAGAAAGGCGACATCCGGATAAGTGGTAGGATACGTAGCTGCCGTCATCAGCCACAAAGCATTATCCCCGGTCGTTGCATCACGCCACACCAGATCAGTCTTACCGTCATTATTGAAGTCATTGGGGGTACGGGACGGCTTAAGTAAATTGATTGCAGCGTCCACCTGGATGCGGGGAATGGCAACTGTATTAGAATCACACTCGCTGAAAATACCGAACCCGGTAGTCTGCAGGGCTGCCAGGATATCGGTCACACTGCCGTCGGGAA